>Ga0209022_1001227_pt1 | contig 27554 bp, 18 predicted proteins | sample PinacodermPK_FD_187300 | JGI IMG/M metagenome (GOLD analysis project Ga0209022, IMG submission 187300) | Host-associated microbial community of the marine sponge Aplysina aerophoba from Gulf of Piran - sponge pinacoderm, lysed by proteinase... | ecosystem: Host-associated > Porifera > Sponge >...
CCTTGTAGGTCGTATCGGCAAGCGCCCGATCACCGATCTGGGCGCCGAGGTTGAAGATCATCACCTCGATCGGCCCGATCTCGTCCTCCACGTGGGCGATCTGATCCTCGATCGCGTGGTCCTTGACGGCGTTCAGGAGAAAGCCGGAGGCATCCCCTCCCTCCTCGTGAATGCCGGCGACCAACGCGTTCAGCCCGTCTTCGTCGCTCCGGCGACAGAGAACCGCGTGGTACCCCTCGCGAGCAAACCTCCTGCCCGCGGTGCCGCCGATCCCGGCGCCGGCGCCCAACACAAAGCAAACTGGTTTCGTCATCCTTCCTCCCTAAGTGGTCAGCGACTTCCAGACTGAGCGGCCGGACGCTACTTCCTGCCAAGCCGGTTGATCAGCGGGCGCGCCTGAATCGCGTACGTGTTCTCGAGGGCCGCGGCCCGGTGACGCTGAGCTTCCGTCCGAACCCGGCTCTCCAGGTGTTTCGCCAGGGTCGCGTGGCTCGGGAAGTGGTTGATCCGCACCTCGTCCCACGGCCGACCGTCGCCGATCAGGACTCCTTCGATCTTGAACCACGCCGTGGGGTAGACACCCATCGGCCCGGCGACCGAGCCGGCGGCAGCACCGTACTTCTCCATCGCCTCGCGGCCGGAGATCGCCGGCTCGGTGGAGCCTTCCTCGTACCGAGCCGCGTCGCGATAGCGAAGCACGTGGATCATCTCGAAGGGGCGGTCGTCGGCAGTCGCCGGATACGCCGCTTCCGGCGGAGTAGAGCCTTCGGGCGTCGGGAGATCAACGAGATGGGACACCATCACGATCGTCTTGCCGACACCGGCGTCCTTGTGGACCGATCGGGCCTGAAAGTCCGGCCGTTGCGTCATCCGCACGAACGCCCGTCGACTCGGGTAGCGAACGATGGCCACCTGGTCCCACTGCGTGCCGTCGCCCAGCCGCATCTTCTCGACCTGGGCCATGAAGACGGGCTCGGCGCCGATCTCCTCCAGGATGTCGATCGGCCTGTAGAGATTGTTGGCTTCCTCGCCGGTGAGATCGGTCTCGCGCCCGTCGGGATAGACCGCCTTTTCCCGGAACTGGATCAGGTTGATCATGTAGAAGGGCCCGTCCTCGGCAGGATTCACCATCCGCGCCATCTGCTCCGGATTGATCTGGCCGAAGCTCGGGCCCGCGTCGACGCCGGACTGAGCGTATGCGCCAGCCAGGGGAATCACGAGCGCCAGGAATGCTGCTGCGGTCCAACGGCTCGAATGCACGCCAGTCATCGTCATGCTCCTTCGTATTCGGGAACTCAGGTTGAAGTTCAGAGCCTACCTCCGCGAACGCGAAGGCTCCGCGGCCTACTCGCTGGAAGCGGTCTTCTTCAGCCGAAGGTCCTTGAATTCGACGCGCATCCCCGCGTCGTGGATCTGCAGGCCGATCGCGCCCTTGTCGAAACGTTCTTCCTTCGCGTTGTCGGTGAACTCGGAGGCGAGCTTCCCGTTGATGAAGAACTGGTAGTGCCGTCCCCTGACGACGACGCGGACCCTGTTCCAGCCACGACGATTGATGTCGCCTTCCGTCACGCCATCTTCGATGTCGGTCGTGTGCGTCGTTCCGTCCGGATCGATCACGAGGCTCGTTCCGCGAAAACAGGCGTATTCTTCGCGCGCGGCGAAGTGGAAGTCCCATGCGCCGAGAACCTGCGGCCCAATGCCCAGGTGGCCTAGGTCCGCGTGGTAGCCCACGAACGGACGCTTGTCGCTCAAGTCCTTCACGGCGTGGATCTGGATTCCACTATTGCCGTTGCCGGGAAAGCGGTAGCTCGCTTCCAGCTCGAAATCCGTCAGCTCGACGTCGTCGTAGACGAGGTAGACGAGGCGATCCACGCTGCCGTTCCCGACGATCATGCCGTCTTCGACGGACCAGTCCGCAACGGAGTCGGCCGGCACCGCGTGCCAGCCGTTCAGCGTCTCGCCATCGAACATGGAGACGAACCCGGCGTCCTGCTGTTGCGCCGTTGCAGGCCACGCGGTGGCGGGTACGAGGGCCAGCACGGCCATGACGGACTTCCACATTTTCTTCACCCCTGCTTCTTCTTCTTACTTCTCGTGCCCAGAGTCGTGACGTGCTTGAAGAGGTCGAGAAGCTGGGCCTGTGACAGCAACGATGTCAGGCCCGTGGGCATCGGGCTTCCCGTCTGACGGACATCCTCGATGTCCTCCGCCTTGATCGTGACCAGCTCCCCCGTGGCGAAATCCTGAATCACGAGATCGCCAGACGCTTCGCTTTCCCTCGTCGAGCGCTTGTACCCCTGGTAGATCATGAAATCGGAGGTCGTGATCTCCAGCGCGGTGAATCCTTCCTTGGTCTGACGATTCGGCCACAGCGTCTCTTCGATGATCCGTTCGGCGGAAAGCGTCGTGCCGACCGCCGTCAGGCTCGGTCCGATCATGCCACCCTGGTCGCCGACCTGGTGACAGGCGTCGCAACCGAGGTCGACGAAGAGCACGGCGCCCCGCGCGGCATCACCCTGCTCTGCCGAAAGCTCGACGAGGCGCTCCACCAGGTCCGCATCGAAGTCCAGTTCGAGCGAACTCGCTCCACTCGCCGTGTTGAGCGCGGCCAGGAGGACGTTGTCCGAACGGCCACTCGCGTAGAAGGAACGGAGCAGTGACTTCGCCGCATCGTGCGGGAGTTCACCGGACTCGATCGCCGCGGTCAGAGCCGGCACGCCTCCTTCGCGGTTCAGGAATGCGACAAGTGCCCGGGTGGCCGTCGCGTCGTCCAACTCCGGTCCACCGAAGAGTCCGACCGCCAGCTTCGCCGCCGTTCTCGAGTCGAGAGCAACGAGTGCTTCAATCGCCGCGACGCGCAGTGCGGGTGCGTGCGGCGCATCGGCATAGGCAGCGAGCAACTCTCCTGCGCCCTCGGCCTCGAGGCTCGCCATGGCGCCGAAAGCAGAGCTCCGCACGAACGTAGGCAGCGACTCATCCCCGGCCATCGCGAGAAGACTCTCCTCCGCGTCGCTTGCCTTCCAGACTCCCGCCAGGGCGGCGGCATTGGCGCGGAGTTGGAGATTCGAGTGAGCCATCATCTTCGCCAGCCCCCAGGGATGCTCATACGGCTCGAGGCTTCCGGAACGCGTCGCCCTGGCGGCGGCCGCCAGGATCCGCGCGTGGGAATCGGCGTCGTACTTGCCGCCACTCACATAGCGATCCGCCATCAGGACGAACTCCTCGATCTCCTCCTTGCCCCCTAAGGCCAGGAGATTCTCGATCGCGCTCAGGCGCGTGTCTTCGTCGAGGTTGTAGGACAGCGCGATCGCACGAAGGTCCGCGATTCGCTCCGTGCCCCCCGCCCGGTTGAGCACCTCGGCGAGATGGGCCGGCTCGGCGAACTGGAGGTCGCCCTGTTCGTGCGCCGGCTCCCAGTGCGGCTTGAGGTGCTGGATCGCCTGCGAAAAGACGTACTCCATCGAGTCGTCCATCGGGCGGTCCACCGCGCGCGCGACCACGGTGATCGATTCCGGCCGGGGAATCACAGCCGCCGCGGCGACGGCCTCCATCCGCACCCGCGCGTCGTCGTCCTCCACGCGTCCGGCGAGGAGCGCCAGGGGATCGTCGAGACGGTCGTGCCAGCGGCCCACGATGCGCGAAGCGAAGGCGCGTCCGCCCGGCTCCTTCGCTTCCAGCAACTTCTTCAGGAGAGCCGGTGCGGGCACCTCGATCGTTGCGAAAGCGCCGACCGCTTCGTAGAGGTGGCGCTCGTAGGCCGCGCCTTCCGGATCCAGGCTCGCGACCCACTCTCCGAGGGCGGCCGCGACCTTCTCCGTGCCGCGGCGAGTGAGCTCGCGCTTCGCCTGATAACGCGTCCAGCGCTCGGGCGCTTCGAAGGCGGCAACAACCTCCTGAAGCGGCGCATCGAGGAGCCTCGGAGGCTTCACAAGAGGCGCCGAGGCAGAGGTGACCCGCCAAATCCGGCCGTAGGCCTTGTCGCGCGCGGGATCGCGATACTCGTCGTCCTGGTGGCAGGTGATCGGGTTGTACCAGTCGACGACATAGACGGCGCCGTCGGGCCCGACCTTCACATCCACCGGCCGGAAGTTCCGGTGAGTCGAGTGGATGAGCGGCTCTTCCCACCTCAGAGCCGCCCCTGAGCCGTCGGCCGCAACGGAGAACCGCTTCACGCGGTTCGCCTGGAAATCGCCAATCGCGAAATGCCCCCGGTACTCGGCCGGCAAGTGACGACCGTCGAGATAGGCGATGCCGGCGTACCCGCCGGGCTCTCCGATCGTGCCGAGGCGGCGCCGGTGGCTGGTCGGGATCTGACCGAGCGAAAGATGCGTTACGCCCCCCGCGCCATCGACGCTGTACATCTGGCCCCATTCACCGAACGCAACGCCCCAGGGATTACCGGGGCCCATGAAATCGTCCAGGAGAGGGTGCATCCGCAGCAGGCGTGGACGCAATCGAAAGAAGCCGGATTGATACAGATCGGCGGACCCCCAGGGGGTTTCGACGCGCGACTCGATCCCGTCGCCCTGCCCCATGTACAGCTCGCCGCCGGGACTCCAGGTGAAGGAGTTGACCGTCTGGTGCGTATCGCCCGTTCCAAATCCGCTGAGCAGCACGCGTCGGGTATCCGCTCTGCCATCGCCATCCGTGTCCTTCAGGAACAGGAGCTCACTACTCTGTCCAACGTAGACCCCGCCGTCGCCCAGTTCCATCGCCGTCGGGATGTTCAGCCCGTCCGCGAAGACGGTCGAGCGCTCCGCGACACCGTCGTGGTCGGCATCTTCCAGCACGATGATCTTGTCGTTCGGTACATCCCCGGGAAAGACATGCGGATACGTCGTCGTGACGGTCACGTAAGCACGGCCGGCCGTGTCCCAACGAATCGCAATCGGGTTTGTGAGACCGTCGGCCTCCGACGCGAAGAGATTGACCTCCATGCCGTCCGGCACGCTGAACGAAGCGAGCTCCGCCTCGATGTCCGCGTCCGGATGCCCAAAGAGCACTTCCGGCTCGGGGCGCTGATGCCCCGGGTCCTGGCCACCGTTGGCTACGGTCCAAACGCGCTCCTCCGCCTTTTCGATCAGGCCGACAAGCTGCAGCCACTCATCGCGAAAGGAGAGATAGCCGTGGCTCGACCTGGTGAAACGCCGCGTCGAGTCATCGCCGTAGAGCAGCTTCCAGTTGGCGGGACGCCAGTAGTCGAACCACAGGCGCTGCTTCTCGACGACTGCCGCGTGAAGCGTGGCCAACCGGTCCCACGACGGGGTCTCGAAGCCGAGCTTCGCCGCGATCGTCTCCGAGACGTGCTGTAGCGAGTCCTCCTTGAGATGCATGCCGTTCTCCGTCAGGCCCGACCGTGCATCGGAGAAGAGATCGACGAAGAGGAGACCTCGCTCCGCAGCGATCCCCTTCGTTGCCCGGACATACCGTGCAAGAGACGGGTTGTGGTGTGAGATGTCCGGCAGAAACTCGCTCGCCGGTTTCTCGAAGGGTGTGGGAGTCACGAGCACCACCCGGTCAGCGTGCTTCAGGAATCCGTCGATCAGCGCGTTGTATGCCGACTCGAACGACTCGAGCCCTTCCCTGCCCGCCATCGATTCGAGCTTGCCGTACTGCGCGATGACGACCGTGGCGGCGACCCGTTCGAGCTGGGCGTCCCAGTCGCCGAAGCCATCTTCGCGCCAGCGTTCCACCGAGGACCCCTGCCGGAAGACCGTGTCCGCTTCCCAGGAGAGATCACGGAAAGTCGGACGAGCCTCGGCGAACGCGTCCGTCAGGATGGTCTCGAGAAAACCCGCCCGCTGCAGATACGTCATGTCGGTGCCGCCGGCGAGCACCACCACGTCCCCTTCCTCCAGGGCCAACGGAGGCGGCGCCTGCGTGCAGCTCGCCAGGAACAGTCCCGACAGGACCAGAATCAACGAGAACAGCGGGCGGAGGGGTCTTCTCATCGTTGGTGTGGCCCGCGACGCTATCAACCGGACACCACACCGAGGACCTGCCGCGGCTAGGCTTCTCTTCCCTTCCACTGCCGACGACTCCGCACGCCAGGAGGAACGCATGTCCGTCTTGTCTCTTTCGCATGCACGACGCTTTGCCGCGCTGCCCGCTCTCCTCGCAGCGTCTCTTCTTGCGCCCCAAGCCGCCGCGACATGGGCCGCCGACGACGAGACGTACCGAGGAGACGTCGAGGACGTCGTCACCATCGACGCGCTCGACCCCCGAGGTCCGTACGACAAGATCTGGGAGCCCTTCATCGCCCGATGGACCGATGAGCACTACATCGCTGCCTATGGCCTGCAGGTGCGCGGCAAGATGGACATGGGCGACATCGTCTGCTCGCTGAGCTTCGACGGCGGCAGGACCTGGAACGAACGGATCACGGTGTTCGACCATCGCGTGCGCAACGGCAGCGTGCAGTACGCCTACAACAACTCCGTCCTGTTCAGGCCTCCCGGTCAGGACGTCGTCTGGCTCTTCGTCATGCGCGCGCCGATGCACTACCGCGACAGCGAGAACGCCGACCTGGTCGCGGCGTACACCGCGGACGGCGGCTACTCCTGGCAGCACGTCGAGCTGGCGATGGGTTACCAAGGCTCGCTGATCATCGTCGCGGGCATCGAGACGGTGGAGCGCGACGGAGTCCATCACTACCTGCTGCCCGCCCACCGCAACTCACGACGCCACGATCCCCATGGCGACCGGCGCCAGTTCGTGCTCGAGAGCAAGAGCCTCCTGCACTGGAAGCTCGCCGGCTACGTTCCGTACCCGGACAACGATCCGGTGTTCCTGCACGAGGGGAAGATCGCTCCCGTCGGCGACGGCGTGCTGGAGATGGTGATGAGGACGGCCACGATGGACCGCGAGCGTCCGCTCGACCCTCCGCTGGCCTACTCGACTCGCAGCGAGGACGGCGGGCGAACGTGGTCGACGGCGCAGCCTGAACCCGAACTGCCCAACCACCGAGCCAAGAGTTTCTTCGGCAGGGACTCCTCCGGCCGCCACATCTACGTGTACGGCGATAGCGCGCAGCGACAGGGCCTCTATTACAAGACGCGGGCGCCCGGCGGCGCGTGGTCGCCGCAGCGGACCTTCTACGACGGCGGCAACCTGAACAGCTATCCCACCTTGCTTGAGGAGCCGTCCGCAGGCGAGTCGGACAGGTGGCTTGCCGTCTGGGACAGCTCCGACAGCCCCGAGCGGCGCCGCACCGTGATCCGTTTCGGGCGGCTCCCGGTGAAGTGAGGAACCTCGAATGAGCGCAGGGCGATGAGGCGAGCTCGCCGGCGCGCACTGGGCTGGTGCGTGCTCTCGGCGCTCGCAGCCGTCGCGGCCGCCGCGCAGTTCGACTGGTCGGAGCTTCCCGAGCTGCCGGTGGCGCACGGCTTCGGCGGACCGGTTGTCGGCCATCACAACGGCGCCATCCTGCTCGCCGGCGGCGCCAACTTCCCTGACCGCCCGCCCTGGGAGGGCGGCGAGAAGGTCTGGTACGACCACATCTGGGTGCTGGACCTGGAGTCGACAGGCGAGATGGCAGGGCCGGAACCGGAAGGAGGCGCCGGTCCTCGCTGGCGTCGAGCCGGCACACTCGAACGGCCCCTGGCGTACACCGCGTGTGTGTCGACCCCTGAAGGCGTCCTGCTCGTGGGCGGCGACGACGGCGTCGACGTCTCGCGCGAGGTCCTGCGGCTCCGCTACGAGCGGGGCGACGGGCCAGGCCGGGTGTCGGTCGAGCGGCTGCCCTCGCTCCCTCGAGCGACCACGTACGCGCCGGCGGCGGTCTCAGGACGTCGCGTCTACGTGGCCGCCGGGCGCGACTCGATGGACGCGGCCGACCTGTACAAGGCCTTCTGGTCGCTCGATCTCGACGACCTGGAAGCCGGGTGGACCGTCCACGAGCCCTACCCCGGGCCGGCGCGCATCAAGATGGTCGCGGCCGCGCAGAGCGACGGCACCGTCACCCCCGCCGAGGCGGTCTATCTTTTCTCGGGGGAAGCACAGGCCGCGGGCAGCCCCACCTACACCACCGAGGCCTGGGCCTTCGATCCGGCGAGCAGCGCCGCCGGCACCTGGCGTCCTGTGGCGGCGCTGCCACAGCCGGTCGCGGCCGGCTCCGCAGTGCCGCTGGGCGAAGCGCACGTCGCCGTGTTCAGCGGCTCGACAGGCCGCTTCGTCCATCTGCCGCCAGAGCAGAATCCGCTCTTCCCAGCCACGGTGCTCGGCTACCACACGCTCACCGACACCTGGACCGAAGTCGGCGATCTGCCCCAGGGAGTGGTGACCACGCCCGCCTTCCTGGTCGGCGGGGACGCCGTGCTGGTCAGCGGCGAGATCAGGCCCGGCGTGCGCACGACGCAAGGCTTCCGCGGCCGCCTGGCGCCGCAGCGCCGGACCCTGGGGCCTCTCAATCTCGTGTTCGTGGTCGGCTATCTCCTGCTGCTGGTGGCGATGGGCGTCTTCTTCTCGCGGCGCAACCGCGGTACCGGCGACTTCTTCCTGGCGGGCCGCCGGGTGCCCTGGTGGGCCGCCGGTCTGAGCATCTATGCCACCCAACTGAGCGCCATCACCTTCCTGGGCGCGCCGGCCATCACCTTCGCCGGCGACTGGGTGGTGGCCCCGTCGTGGCTCATGATCCTGGCGATCGCGCCCGTGATCGTCGTCTTCTTCCTTCCGTTCTTCAGGCGACAGGGCGTGATCACGGCGTACGAGTACCTCGACCGCCGCTTCGGCCTCGGGGCCAGGCTCTTCGGCAGCGCTTCCTTCATCGTCTTCCAACTGGCGCGCATGGCGGTCGTGATCTACCTGCCGGCGCTGGCGCTGCAGGCGATGACCGGTATCGACGTGAGCATCTGCATCGTCAATGCCGGTGTCCTGGCGACGCTCTACACCGTGGCGGGAGGTATGGAGGCCGTGGTCTGGACCGACGTGCTGCAGAGCTTCGTCCTGCTCGGGGGATTGCTGCTCTGCCTGGTCCTCGTCGTTTCGGACCTGGGCGGCGCCGGCACGATCTACGCGACCGCCGCGACGGCCGGCAAGACCACGCTCTTCAATTGGAGCCTGTCGGCGACCGAGCTCGCCACCTGGTCGGTCCTGATCGGCTCCTTCCTGCTCAACCTCGCTCCCTACGCCACCGATCAGGCCGTTGTCCAGCGCTATCTGACGACCCGTGACGAGCGCAGCGCCGCCCGCGGCATATGGCTCAACGCTGTGCTATCGGTGCCCTTCGCCATGCTCTTCCTGTGCCTGGGCACGGCCCTCTGGCTCTACTTCAAGCAGCGACCGGAGCTGCTCGAGCTCGGCATGCAGAACGATCAGACTTTCCCGCTGTTCATCGTCGGGCGCCTGCCGGAGGGCGCGGCCGGTCTCCTGATCGCGGGCATCCTTGCGGCCTCGATGTCGAGCCTCGACAGCAGCATCCACAGCATCTCGACGGCGCTCAGCCACGACTTCTTCAAGCGCTTCGGCCGCCTGCGCACCGAAACGGCCGAGCTGGGCTTCGCGCGCACCGTCGTCGTCGCGGCCGGTACCGTGGCCACCGTCACCGCGCTGGTTCTGGCCAGCTTCGACGTGCGCTCGCTGTTCTTCTTCTTCCAGAGCCTGCTCGGCCTGCTCAGCAGCGGCGTGGTGGCGATCTTCCTGCTCGGCGTGTTCACCAGGCGTGCCCACCAGACCGGCGCGCTGCTCGGCGCGGCGGCAAGCACCGGCGCCCTCGCCTGGGCGACCTTCTGGACCGACATCAACCTCTACGTGTACCCCATAATCGGTATCGGCACCGGCGTCTTCGTCGGCTATCTCATGAGCCGGTTGATTTCTGGTCCGGCGACCGGGGCTAGGAGCATGCGCGGCAGAAACTGGGTGCGCCGGCCTTCTGGCCGGCATTCGGCGCGAAGCGCCGGCCTCCGGTAGTTCTGCCGCGCACGCTCCTAACCGCGCCCCATGAACGGCATTTCGTTCGCCATCACCGTCAGGAAGGGCACGTTCGCATCGAGCGGGAGCCCGGCCATGTAGCGCACCGCGTCGACGACGGCGCTCACGTCCATCGTGGGCTCAGGCTTCGTCGTGCCGTCTGGTTGCTGCACGCCCTCGGACATTCGCGCGGTCATTCGCGTGTAGGCGTTGCCGATGTCGATCTGTCCGCAGGCGATGCGGAACCTGCGCCCGTCCAGCGACGTCGACCGCGTGAGCCCGGTGATCGCGTGCTTCGTCGCGGTGTACGGGGCGGAGTTGGGACGCGGTACGTGCGCGGAGATCGAGCCGTTGTTGATGATGCGTCCACCCTGGGGATCCTGTTCCTTCATCAGCTTGACCGCGCGCTGCGTACAGAGGAAGGTGCCGGTCAGGTTGACCCCGACGACCCGGTTCCACTGTTCGAGGGTCAGGTCTTCGATCGGTATGGGCGGCGCCCCGGTGCCGGCGTTGTTGAACAGCAGGTCCAGCCGGCCGAAGGCGCTCGTCAGGCTGTCGAACACCGCCTGGACGCCCTCCACGGTGCTGATGTCCGCGGCCACGATCGAGACCTTCTCGGGATCGCGCGCGCCGCTCTTCGTTTCAACCAGGCGATCCTCGCGGCGGCCCGCAATCAGCACGTGGTAGCCGTCTTCGACCAGTCCGTGCGTAACCGCGCGGCCGATCCCGCTGCCGCCGCCGGTGACGATTGCGACCTTGTCCGCCAAGTCGATGCTCCTCGTTTGCGCCGACCGAGGATACTAGCGAGGCAAGCTTGCATCGGCCGTCCACTGGGTGCGCCGGCGTCCCCGCCGGCTGCCGCCGAAGGCGGCCAGGAGAACGCCGCCGGCCGAAAGGCGGGCGTCCGCCCTAGCTACTCCCCCAGCACCCGTGCGCTCCGGATGACCACCGGCTGCTCCAGCATCTGGCCGCGTGTCACTTCGGACCCGGCGTCGGTGATCGTTGGCAGACCCTGAATCTCCTCGAGGATCTCCATCCCGCGCACCACGCGCCCGAAGGTGGCGTAGCCCTGGCCGTCGGGCTGGCGCATCGTGTTGCCGGTATCGGAGCGCCGGGTTGTCCGCGATGTTGACGAAGAACTCCGAGTCCGCGGTTCCCGGCTCGAGCCGCGCGTAGGCGATCGTGCCGCGCTCGTTCAGGATGCCAGTCGTGTCGGTGGTCTCATGAGCGATCGGCGGTATCGGCCCCACGGCCTCGTCTGTCGGCTCACCGCGGCGCATGATCTCCCCGAGGAGACCACCCTGAACCACCTGGTGCGGGCTCGGCCCCGTCGTGTTGTCGGGCCGTGTCACACGGTAGAACGTCGCGCCCTCGTAGTGCCCGCCCTCCACCCAGGCCAGGAAGTTGTTCGCTGAAATCGGAGCGCGGTCGGGATAGACCCGGACCTCGATCTCCCCGAGATCGGTCTCCAGTACCACGCCGACGGTGTTCTCCCCGGACTGGCACGCCAGCCCGCCGCAGAGAACGAGCGGTGCGCCCGCGCGGAGCACCCACCGATTCATGCTGAACATCGCGTTCCTCTCTTCGTTGCGACGGTAGGGCGTGCGACTCTACAGCCGTGTAGCTTGACCCGTTCCCCCACGGTTGCCGTCTATCTGCACAGGTCGCCGTTATTTTTCATGGTAAAGTACCGACGTTATGGGCAAGTCGTCCATCTACCGGCGCATCCTGCAGGCTCCAAAGCAGAGCTTCTTCCTGCTCGGCCCTCGCGGCGTCGGGAAGAGCACCTGGGTGCGCTCCCGGTTCCCGGACGCGCATCGCTTCGACCTCCTGAACGAGGCTCTCTATCAGGACCTGCTCGCCAATCCCGGCCTCTTCGGGGCCGAACTCGAAGCCATCGAGCCCGAATCCTGGGTGGTGGTCGACGAGGTCCAGCGGATTCCGGCGCTTCTCAACGAGGTCCATCGCAGGATCGAGGAGAAAGGCCTGCGCTTTGCTCTCCTGGGCTCAAGCGCCCGGAAGCTGAAGACGGCCGGCACCAACCTCCTCGCGGGCCGGGCTGTGCGCCAGCTGATGTTCCCCTTCGTTCCCGAGGAACTCGGCGACGACTTCGTCCTCGAAGACGCGCTGCGACTTGGCTCGATACCGGTCATCACGACAGCGGAAGATCCCGAGGCCACCCTGGCGGCTTACGTCGAGATGTACCTGCGGGAAGAGATCCGCGCGGAAGCCCTGGTGAGGAATCTCGGCGGCTTCGCTCGGTTCCTGCCCCTGGCCGGCCTGTACCACGGTCAGGTCATCAACGTGTCTTCGCTGGCACGGGACTCCGGCACTGCCCGAAGCACTGTCGACGGCTACCTGGACATCCTCGAAGACACCCTCCTGGCCACCAGACTGGACGGCTTCGAAGCGAGGCTCAGGACCCGGGAGCGGAAACTCCCGAAGCTCTTCTGGGTGGATCCCGGACTCGCTCGGCAGGTCCAGAGGCGGCGCGGACCGCTGCACGCCGAAGAACGCGGAGCGCTGCTCGAGGGCTTCGTCCTCGGCCTGCTTCGCGCCTACCGAGAGAGTTCGGATCTCTACGACAACATCTCCTACTGGGCGCCGTCACAGGCACGGACCATCGAGGTGGACTTTCTGCTGGAGCGTCAGGGCGAGTACGTCGCCATCGAGGTCAAGTCCGCGGCGCGCTACGACACCAGCCTGCTGAAGGGACTCCGGGCCGTCCAGGAGCTGCCCGGTCTGGCAAGAAGCATCTTGCTCTACGGCGGGGAAAGGTCCTTCGCCACTGCCGATGGCATCGAGATCTGGCCGATCTCGCGCTTCTGCGAAGCGCTTGCCGAAGGCGCGCTTTGGCCCTGGGACTCCGGCGCCGGTACTCTTCACGGAGAAGTAACGATGATGGAAGCAGCACCGCCGATGCGCGAGTTCGACGAGGTCGTGAAGCGAGCACGCGAAGCGGCCCGTCGCGCCGGCATGAAGCGATCAGACGTGGCCGCGGCGATCGCGTCCGTTCGGTCCCGGTGAAGGTCGTCCCTCGACCATGCGCCTAGATCAACAAATCTGTCTCGTCACCGGTGGCGCCTCCGGCATCGGCCGGGCGACTTGCGAGGCGCTTGCCGCCCGGGGCGCTCATGTCGTCGTGACGGACATCGACGAGGCCGCGGGGCGCGACGTCGCAGGCGCGGTCGACGGCGAGTTCGCGCATCTCGACGTAAGCGACCGGAACACCTGGACGCGCGTCGTTTCCGGGATCGTCGAAGCCCACGGCGGGCTCGATCTGGTCCACCTCAACGCCGGCGTGACGACCTACCCGGCGGCCGACGGTGACTTTCCTGCCTTCGACATCGCCGCCATGCTGGCGGACGATTACCGCCGCGCGATGGGAGCCAACGTCGACGGAGTCGTCTTCGGCTTGAGTGCGACGATGCAGGCGCTGGAGAACCGCGGTGGCGGAGCGATCGTCGTCACGGCCTCGGTTGCCGGGCTCATCACGTGGGAAGTGGACCCCGTCTACACGATGACCAAACACGCCGTGGTGGGCCTGGTTCGCGCTCTCGCACCGTCTCTTGAGCAGCGCGGAATCACGCTCAACGCGGTCTGCCCGGCCGCCGTCGCCACCAGGATCTTCGGCCCCGAGGCCGAGGACTTCGTCCGGGAGGCCGACCTTCGACTCATGCCGCCCTCCCAGATCGCGGATGCCGTCATCGAAGTGGCGGCTGGCGACGAGACCGGCCAGTGCTGGGTCTGCTACGACGGCCGCGATCCGATCCGCTACGTTCCGGCCCCGCTTCCGCGGCTGTCCAGCCGATCGTGAGCCGCTTGAGCTCCTCACCTGCCGCGCGGCTCCGCGCCCTGATCGACGCCCCAGGGCTTCGGGTGATGCCCTGCTGCTTCGACGCGCTCTCCGCCCGGCTCATCGAACAGGCGGGATTCGAGCTGACCTTCATGAGCGGGTTCGCCGTCTCCGCCAGCCGGCTGGGGATGCCGGACACGGGCCTGATCTCCTTCGGCGAGATGCTCGACCAGGGCCGCAACATCTGCGCCGCCACCCGACTGCCCGTGATCGGCGACGGCGACACGGGCTACGGCAACGCGCTCAACGTCAAGCGCACCGTCACGAGCTACGCGGCCGCCGGCTTCGCGGGCGTGATGATCGAGGACCAGGAAGCGCCCAAGCGCTGCGGGCACACGAGGGGCAAGCGGGTCGTCTCCCGCACCGAGGCCCTGTCAAGGGTGCGCGCCGCGGTCGACGCGCGCGAGGAGGGCGCCGACATCCTGATCATGGCGCGCACCGACGCTCGCGCCACCGACGGACTCGACGAGGCGGTCGCCCGCTGCCAGGGCTTCGCCGACCTCGGCGCGGACATCCTCTTCCTTGAAGGTCCGCGGTCCGAGAGCGAGATGGCCGCCTTCTGCGAGGCGGTCCCCGGTCCCAAGATGGCGAACCTGGTCGAAGGAGGCGACACGCCGCTCCTGCCGCCCGCGCGCCTCGAAGAGATCGGCTACCGGCTCGCCGCCTACCCGCTGACGCTTCTCTCCGCCGCCGCGGCGGCGATGCTCGATGCTCTTCGAGCGTTGGGGAACGGCGAGCAGCCTGACCGCGTCGTGGGCTTCGAGCGTCTGCGCAGCATCGTCGGGTTCGACGACTACGATGCCGAGGCCGAGCGCTACCGCGTGGAGGAGGTCCCCATCGCGAAACGGGAAAATCGATAGCGCGGCTATCGATTTTCCCGCTTCCTGGTGCTCGGTAGTGCGGGCCCCTCCGCCGGGCACGGCGCCTGCTCTTTGACCAACGCCTCAAGTTCGGCAGTCAGTGACTCCCTGCGCTCCTGGCTGATCCGCCGTTCCCGGTCCTCATCGATCACCGATCGCGGGACAGTTGGCGGCGTTTCTTGCTCCATGTGCCGAGCCTAGTCGAGAGGACGCTGCCCACGTAGAAGTGCTCGCGCGCGTACGCGGCGAAACGCGCCTGCCTTGCCGAATCGTCGACGATTCGGCGGCTGAGCGCATCGTTGCCCTCCTCAAGCGACCCTCCGCAAGCGCATGCAGCTCAGTCGCCAGAGCTTCGCGGACCGGTTCGGACTAGATGCCCGTGCCGTGCAGGACTGGCAACAGGGTCGACGAGTCCCGGACCGAGCGGCTCGCGTCCTGCTGACTGTCATCGACCGGGAACCGGAGGCGGTCGTGCGTGCCCTCGATGGATGAGGGACTGTACGGTGCGGCGGTCAGGGCGGCGCGTTAGTGCAGAAGGCCCTTCGCGCCATGCAGGTTCTGATTCGCCTCGCGCTCTTGGTACTGCCGGATTCCGCGCCAGATCAGACGAATGGCGTGCTCGATGTCCGTGGTGGTGAACAGGTCGGACTTGTCTTCGTCGTTCAGTCCGTTCCAAGCGGCCTCGTATCGTATGCGTGAATCGACCTCGGTTCCGAAGGCTCGGGCCGCGCCGCCGAATCCGCACATGAGATAGAGCGGCTTGTGGCGGGCAAGCGCGAGTCTTGCCTCCTGCATCACACCCGGCTCTTCCCCTTCGTAGCTCTTTAGCCTGCCGCCGAGGCAAACTCGGCAACCGGGAGCAAGCAGATCGGTCATCCAGTGTCGAAGCACCGTGAGTTCCCACTTGCGCAACTCCTGCGCACCCGCATCCGAAGCCGGGTGTCCGATGTCGAGTTGACCGGCGACATGACGAGCCAGGTCGCTGAAGGGGATCACCTTGAGGACACCGCCGCTGTCGCGCTGGGCCTCCATGGCGGCGTTGCTGAGCGACGCACCTGGGGAGGGCACGATGTTGAGCATTCTGGCCTCTACGGAGAACGCATCGTCCTGCTCAGCGCGAGCGGCGACGGTACCCGCGAAGTCCGCGACCGCACGCATGACGCCGTCCTCGCGCCAGTCGTGGCCGAAGATGACCCGCATGTCGTGGTTGAGGAAGTACTGGGCCATGCGAATCACGACCCGACTAGTCTGGCGGTCGTCGTAGCCGAGCCGTGCTGCGTCCTCGCAGGGGGAAACGGAGATGTTCACGGACCACATGGTCGCTACGGCAGTTCGTCGTAAGTCGTGAGTGTGGCAGCCGGATGTGCGGAACTCAAGATGGGGGCCACGACCCGGCGAAACGCATCGGGGACCTTCGGGCCCGGATAGGCGATGACGGCGCCAGCAGCTACGTGTCGCCCCAGCGAGTAGACGGACGGCCGGTGGGGTAGGACCTTGACATCGGGCCACTGGTACTGAACCCGCAACGCTCGCAGATGCACGCCCATGGCGTGCAGCACGATCCTAATCAGGTTGCCGTCGTGCACGCGCACGTTCGGGACGACGTCGAACGGGAGCAACCCGCTGTCGTGATACTGCTCTTTGCGCAGGTCCACCGCGAGGATCGGCATGCCGCTGGACTCCGCGCGAAGGAACTCTCGCCGGCACCAGTATCGGCTCTCGTACGCTTCCGAACGCAGTGCGATGAGTATCGACCGCTCTGCCGCAGCATTCAGGATGTCCTGCCAAAGACTGCCCGCGGGTATGTGCTCCGCATCGTAGAAGTACTCGAAGCCGGCAACACTCCCGGCCGCCTCCTGAAGTTGACGCAAGACGCCGATAAGGGACTTAGCCATAGCCAACCCGTCGGTCTTGGCGTGGCTAATGAAGAACCTCAGTAGCCCGGTTGCGCCCGGGTCTTCGTCGGGCGCGACCGGCGCGAGAATGCGTCGAGCGAACGCCATAGCCCGCAGGCTCGCCACGACGGGCGCGAACGCTGGCTCTACTCGAGGACGGTGCCCCTGCACGGTCGGGTCGGCAGGCGGGTCAGGCGGCGCGCCCACATGGACTACATGGTCCTCCGGAACGCTCTCCCCGAGTTCCGGGATGAGTGCGTCGCCGATGACCACGAGGATCGTGTTCTCCGCGCCGCCGAGGAGGTCGTCGATCTCGTGGGTCGTGATGCACGGTGTGGGCTCAAGGACACGGATCCCGAGGTCCACGGCGTCGCCGAGATAGGCGCTCGGTGACCCAGGAGTGTCGGCGCTGCCCTCGAAAGCGACCCGCAAGCTGTCGACATAGACGTCCGTCCGCCGGTCGTCGATGGGCCGGTTGACGACGATCTGCAAGGGGGTGCGGTTGGGCATCTCGGCGACCACTCCGGGCAAGGCGCCCGGCTAGCGGGGCAAGGTAGTTGCGGACTCGCGGTCGTGGGCACCGCTCGCGCCCATCCTAGCCCGACCAGGCTGTGCTGAACCGGCCCGCCCGGTCGTGCAGAACCGGGGCCGTGCGGCTCGAATGGTCCGTCACGACGGTCGCACGGACCACAATATGTGGTATAGTTGCCAACTTCAATCCCACATATGTTGGGGCTGCCAGGAGTGACGATGACAACCGAATCACGCAACGTGTTCGTCAGCCACATTCACGAAGACGATGCAGGCTTGGCGGACTTCAAGAAGCTGCTGGCGAGGAACGGGATGGACGTGCGCGACTACTCGATCACGTCGGACAAGGAGAACAACGCCAAGGCGGAGAACTACATCAAGTACAAGATCCTGGCGCCGCGGATCGACGTATGCAGCACGATGGTCGTGTACCTGACGCCCGAGACCAAGAAGAGCGACTACGTGAACTGGGAGATCGAGTACGCGTTCAAGAATGGCAAGACCATCGTCGGCGTGTGGGAGAGAGGCTCGCGGGGGTGCGAACTCCCGGAAGCGTTGGAGGAATGTCACGACGCCATCGTCGGATGGAACAGCGACAACATCATCGGCGCGATCAACGGCGACTACCGGGGAAAGAGCCATCCGGACGGCTCCCCAATGAGCGGAGCTACGCAGATCACGAGGCATCCGTGCCGATGAAACGACGCTCCAAGAGCCTCTTCTCCTACGTCGTGCGGTACGACAGCGGATTCGCACCGAACCCGTTCCACGGTTACTGCACCCTCGCGACCTGCAAGCCCGGTGTCCGCCAACATGCGCGGGTAGGCGACTGGGTGGTCGGGACCGGCAGCAGCGGTGCGGCAGTGCGGCGCGGAGGACACTTGGTGTACGCCATGCAAGTCACCGAGATTCTCACGACGGCTCAGTACTGGAGCGATCCGAGGTTCCAGCACAAGAGGCCGGACATGTACCACAACTGGGTTGCCGCCTCGGGCGACAACATCTACGAACCTACCGGGCAGGGCGGGTGGCGACAGCTCAACTCGTACCATTCGGAGAGGGACGGGCGACCGAACCCGCGTCACGTGAACCGAGACACCCGCGTGGAGCGGGTGCTGGTGAGCAAGAACTACGTCTACTACGGCGGCGAGGGGCCCAAACTCCCGAAGAGATTCCTGTCGGGCGAGGCCATGGACCTCCTTCGAGCGCCTCGCAACTACCAGCGAGTACGGGACCAGAAAGTGATCGCGAGTTTCGAGGAATGGCTCGGCTCGCAAGGCGCTCAGGACTACCAAGGCAAGCCATGGGACTGGGTCAAACGCCGGCGCTAACCGGGCCTTGGGAGAAAGGCAGCCGGCGTGCTCGCTCGACCGTCGTGAACTGGCCGTGCGCGGGTGCGGCATCGCCGACCCGGAGCGGGAGCGGAGAGCGACCGGTGTCAAGGCGTTGTGAGGCGCCTGCCCACATGCGGTGAGCGGGGAGAGGGGCAATAAGGTGGAGTTAGGCGAGTATCAGGTCCGGGCAAGGGATACCGACCGGAATCCCGCTGACAGGAAGGCCAGCGGGCGATCCGACCCGAAGCGGGAGGAGGTCATTCCGCTGCTGGGTTTGGTCGGCGAGGTGGGCACGTTGCTCTCGGAGTACAAGAAGCTCCTGCGCGACGGTGAGATCCACCGTACTTTCCGCGAAGAAGTGGCGGAAGAGCTGGGCGACGTGCTTTGGTACGTGGCGAACGTCGCCGACAAGTTCGATCTTGACCTGGACGAGATAGCCGCCGCGAATCTGAGAAAGGTGCGGAACCGGTGGCTTGAAACGGAGGGGCGGGTCCGCTTCTACGACGAAGGTCAGGAAGCCGAGCGACAACTGCCGCGAAAGCTCGAGTATCGGTTCGAGGAGGAGAGGATCGACGGCGCGACGAGGGTGAACCTGCTGGAGGCGTCGTCGGATGTACCAACGGGTGACCCGCTACGCGACAACACCTATGGTGACGACGGCTACCGGTTCCACGACGTGATTCACCTCGCGTTGGCGGCGTACCTGGGCTGGTCCCCAGTGCTGCGGAAGCTCTTGAGGAGCGGCGGACGGCTGGTCCGTCGGACGCCCGAAACAGTGGACGACGCGGAAGACGGGGGTAGAGCCCAGGTCGTGGAGGAGGCGATCGTCGCGGCGGCCTACATCTATGCAGAGGATCACGCCTTCCTTGATGGGGCAACGACGGTCGGCCAGCAGCTGCTTCGGCACATCGCGAGAATGACCCGCAAGCTTGAGGTCGGCGACCGCTCGGCATGGGAGTGGGACAGGGCCCTGCTCTCCGGCTTCGCGGCTTGGCGGGAGTTGGCGAGGAATGGCGGAGGGTGCGTGGTCGGCGACCTGAACGGACCCTCCTTAACAGTCAGACCTCTAACGCGGACAGAGCAACGGGGTGGACCTCCCCTCGTGGTCAATGTGCCGCCGACTTGAGATCGCCTACGATGTCGCGAGCGAGTAAGTGGATCTTGCCGTGTCCTGGACGATGAAGTCGGTGAACACGGCCAGGGCGCTGGTGCCGAAGGACACTCGCGCCATACACGGCTCGCCAGAACCGGGGCCGGATTCTCCGCTTGACGGTCTTCAAGACGTCCTAGCTGGGGGCTGCCCCCTGACCAGGAGTGCACGCGAGACGCCATACGGCTAGCATCCGCGGCCATGCCTGACGCCCCAAGGCAGCTTCCATCGCCAGTCGGCATCCTCGACAACCGCTCCCGCGGCGCGGCCGGCGACTTCCTGAAGGCCCACCTCCAGGAAGGCACAGAACTCTCGGTCGTGTCCGCCTACTTCACGATCAGCGCCTACGAGGCGCTGGGAGAGGAACTTGAACGCGTCGAGCGAATGCGGTTCCTCTACGGCACCCCAGACCATCTGCGACCGCTGGACCGTGACAATCGGCCGGCGAGGGCTTTCAGCCTGACCGAGGAGGGTCTGGCTCCCACACGCCAACTCTCGCAGCGTGCCGTGGCGCGGCGATGCGCCGACTGGATTCGCCGCAAGGCGGAGATCCGTTCGGTAAGGGAAGACCTCCTGCACGGGAAGATGTACCACGTGATGAGCAGCCGAGCCCGCGCCATGATCGGCAGTTCGAACCTCACGCTTCCCGGGCTGGGCCTCGCCGACCGCACGAACGTCGAACTGAACCTGGTCGTCGACGGGGACCGGGACCGCGACGATCTCCTGGCATGGTTCGAGGAGTGGTGGTGCGACGAGAAGCGCACCGAGGACGTGAAGGACCGTGTACTACGCCAGTTGGAGCTTCTCCACCGCAACCGCTCCGCGCAGTTCATCTACCACCTGACCCTCTTCCACCTATTCGGAGACGAGCTGGCCAACCTCGCCGGAACGGACGAAGACGTCGACCGGCGCGGCCTCGGCCGGACTGCCATCTGGGATTCACTCTTCGAGTTCCAACGCGATGCGGCGAAGATCGTCATCGATCGCGTCAAGAGGCTCAACGGCTGCATCCTCGCGGACAGCGTGGGCCTCGGCAAGACCTACACCGCCCTCGCTGTCATCAGGTACTTCGAACTCCGGAACGAACGTGTCCTGGTGCTCTGCCCCAAGAAGCTGGCGCGGAACTGGAGGAGCTTCAAGGCGAACTCGCTAGTCAACCCGTTCGCGGAGGACGGCTTCCGCTACGACGTCCTGTTTCATACCGACCTCTCACGCGACTTCGGCTGGAGTGGAGAAACGGACCTCGCCACCATCAACTGGGGGAACTACGACCTCGTCGTCATCGACGAGTCCCACAACTTCCGGAACAACACGCGCGGCACCCAAGTTGACGGCGAGCCCAGGCGAAAGTCGCGATACGAGAAGCTGATGGAGGACATCGTGGGCAGCGGAGCCAACACGAAGACCCTCATGTTGTCCGCCACCCCGGTCAACTGCGACCTTCGCGACCTCCGCAACCAGATCTCCTTCATTGCCGGAGGGGATGTCACGCGAGAACCGGAGGCCGACGGTTTCTTCAGCGAACCGGAACGCCTTGAGCTCGATTCCGTCCTTAAGACGACGGAGGCAGCGCAGAGGCGATTCGCGGCCTGGGCTCTCAAACCGCAGCCGGAACGCAGGCGCGAGGGTCTGGTCGAGGTGCTCGACGCCGACTTCCTTCGTCTCCTCGACGGGGTCAGCATTGCACGGTCTCGCAAACACATCCTGGAGCACTACGAAGACGACATGGGGCGCCTGGGGCCGTTCCCGACCCGAGAGAAGCCCGAGTCCGTCTACGCGAACATCGACCTCCAGAACCCGAAGTTCTCCTTCGACGCGCTGATCGAGCAGATCGAGGCCATGAATCTGGCCTTGTACAACCCCGCGGGCTATCTCCGGGACGACTTGAGCGACGCGGTGCTGGCAGGTTACGAGCGGGACGTGGTCAACGGCTTCACTCAGGTAGGCCGCGAACGCAGCCTGATCGGCATGATGAAGGTGAACTTCCTGAAGCGGCTCGAAAGCTCCGTCGAGTCCTTCCGCCTGACCTTGGGGCGGACGGCCCAGAAGATCGACAACCTCCTCAACTCCTTCGAGCGCTTCGAGCGTGCGGGATCGCACGACCCTGGCATGCCCTACTCGGAACTCTCCCCGTACGAAACCGGAGATGATCCGGAAGAGGATCCGGATTCCGAGTACGGCGACTTCTTCGTCGGCGGCAAGCTCCGATTCCATCTGGCCCACATCGACATTCCGAAATGGCGCCCTCTCCTGGAGCAGGATCGGACCACCCTGCGTAAGATGCTCGTTGCGGCCACCGAAGTTGGCCCCGAGCGGGACGCCAAGCTCGCTGAACTGCGACGGCGCATCGACCAGAAGCTCCGAACTCCGAGCATCAGGACGGACGGGCGACCGAACCGGAAAGTGCTTGTCTTCACCGCCTTCTCTGACACAGCCGAGTACCTGTACGACAACTTGGCCCCGGCCGTGAAGACGGCGGGCGGTCAGATCGGCCTAGTCCAGGGCAGCGGCGGCAACCGGGCGACGGTCGGGCGGGGCAACTACGACGAGATCCTGGCAAACTTCAGCCCGGGGTCCCACGCCGGCACGCTCACGGAAGACGGAATCGACGTCCTGGTTGCCACGGATTGCATCTCCGAAGGCCAGAATCTCCAGGACTGCGACACCGTCATCAACTACGACATTCACTGGAACCCCGTGCGCATCATCCAGCGCTTCGGCCGCGTGGACCGGATCGGGTCACCGAACGACTCGGTGAAGCTCGTGAACTTCTGGCCTGTCGAGGATCTGGACCGCTACCTGAACGTCCAGAACCGCGTCCATGCCCGGATGGCGTTGGTCGACGTGACCGCCGCACAGGGTGACAACCTGCTGGAGGATAAGGAGACCACGGAGATCGTCCAGCAAGAGCTGCAGTTCCGCGATGACCAGCTACGGCAGCTCAGGGAGCAAGTGGTCGATCTGGAGGACCTCGAGGACTCTGTCAGTCTGGCCGATTTCTCGCTGGCGGACTTCCGGCGCGACCTCCAGGAACTGCTCGCATCCCGGCGGGACGAGTTCGAGGCAGCCGCCATGGGACTCTATGCGGTCGTGCCGCCCAGCACACCGAACCGGGCCGTCGCGCCAGGTGTAATCTTCTGTTTGCGCCAGCGAGGCACCGGACAAACCGAGGTCGCCACCCCACAGGTCCACCGCCGCCGGGACGCCGAACTCCGGCGGGTCAACCCCTTGGGCCGCCACTACCTCGTCTACATCCGCGATGACGGCGAGGTCGAGTTCGGCTTCGCTTCCGCCAGGAAGACGTTGACCCTGTTTCGAGAACTCGCGCAAGGCCGCGAGACCGCAGCCGAAGAACTGTGTGCCATCTTTGACCAGCGCACAACCGACGGCTCGGAAATGGGCCACTACAACGAACTGATCCTCAACGCCGTCCGGCACATCGCCGGTGCTTTCTCGCGACGTGCCGGCGCCCAACTGGGCCGGAAGGACGGCCTGCTGCCACGGGCCGCCACGCAGCCAACCGGAGTCGACAGCGACTACGAGTTGGTGACGTGGCTCGCGATTGTCGACCCGAGGCAAGGGGGCGAAACGTGAACCCCATGACGCGAACCGCCCTCGGCGATGCGCTGGCCGCAGGCGCGGCCATGCCCTTCCACGAAGCCGCCCGCCTCCTGCTGAACTGTCTCGGCTATCGGAGCGACAGGACAATCGAGGGGCAGACGGGCCATGTCGGAGACCTCCCCGAGGCGTTTCGGGTCAACGAGCGCACAACGCAGTCCGCCCAAGCCTTCAAGGATGAGGCCCTGTCGGCGCATGTCATCTTCCAAGTCGGAGGCGAAGAGATCCGGGACTCAGCGCAGGCGCGTCTGCTCGAGGACGCTGGATGGTTCGATGCCGAGTTCACGAAGAGCTTCCTGTTTGTCGCAGTCGAGCTGCGGGGCACGGGAAACGGCTACTCGCGGACGCGCTTGTCACAGTTCGCTCGGGAAGCGAACCAGGGTCTGGCAATGCCGGCATTCGTCCTCTTCCGCGAGACCGACACAGGCCATCTAGCGCTCGCCTTCGTCGACCGCAGACCGCACAAGCGGGCAGATGGCAGAGCGGTTCTAAGCCGCGTCTCGCTGATCCGGGGCATCGATCCATCCGCACCACACCGCGCCCATCTGGACATTCTCGCCGACCTGTCGCTAAAGCTAAACCAGCGACTCGCCTGGATGGAAAGCCGGGGGAAGAGCCGGAACTTCGACGGCCTCCGAGCGGCCGTTCTCGACGCGCTGGACACGGCGGCACTCAACAAGCGCTTCTACAAGGAGCTCTTCGCATGGTTCGAGCGGGCCGTGGAGGAAGCCACGTTCCCCGCTGATCCAAACCGCACCGTCGAGCCGGAGCACCACGTCATTCGGCTCATCACCCGGCTGATGTTCATCTGGTTCATCAAGGAGAAGAACCTCGTCGCCGCCGAGCTCTTTGTCGAAGACAAGGTGGCACCTCTGCTCAGGGACTATGACCCGGCCGAAGGGGACTCCTGGTACCGGGCGGTGCTGCAGAACCTGTTCTTCGCCACGCTGAACACCGAGCTTGACCGGCGTCGGTTCAGCAGCAGGTCTCCGCGAACTCACAGAGTTCCCGGCCTATACCGCTACCGGGACCTGATGGCCGATCCCGACCGCCTCGTCGATCTCTTCGAGAAAACGCCGTTCATCAACGGCGGTCTGTTCGAGTGTCTGGACAGCGACGGCCGCTCCCAAACAACGGGCGGCTGGCGAATCGACTGCTTCACCGACTGGCCAGATCACCGGGCCAAGCTCAGCGTGCCGAACCGCCTGTTCTTCGACCACGAGGGGCTCATTCCGCTGTTCGAGCGGTATCGCTTCACCGTCGAGGAGAACACCCCGATCGAGAAAGAAGTGGCGCTCGACCCTGAGCCCCTGGGAAGTGTCTTCGAGAACCTACTGGCCGCCGTCAACCCGGAGACGAAGGAAACGGCACGCAAGGAGTCGGGATCGTTCTACACGCCCCGACCCATCGTCGACTACATGATCGGGGAGGCGCTGGCTCTGGTACTCGCCGACGCCGCGTCGCCGGACGATGGTGATCCCAAGTGGTGGCGCGAGCGACTTCTCTACTCGTTGGACGCGGCCGCTGCGTTCGACGACGCCAGGGAGCTCTTCACGCCCACCGAACAAGAGCGGATCGTACGAGCCGTAGCCGACCTCACCGTTCTCGACCCAGCCGTCGGATCCGGCGCCTTCCTGATCTCTGCGCTGCACACCCTGACTCTGCTACTCCGCCGACTCGACCCACAGAACGAGCTTTGGGAAGCCGTGCAGCGTCGCCGCGCCGCCGACCGGGCGAAAGAGACGTTTCTTGCTCAGCGCGACGACGTGGCCCGGAAGGACGAGTTGGAGGGAGTCGACGAGACCTTTCGGACCTACCGGGGGTCGGACTTCGGACGGAAGCTCTACCTGATTCAGAACTGCCTCTACGGCGTGGACATCCAGCCAGTCGCATGCCTGATCGCGAAGCTCCGGTTTTTCATTTCCCTGGCCATCGAACAGGAGACGTCGCAAGACCCGGCTTCGAACTACGGCGTCCGGCCGCTCCCCAATCTGGAGACCCGGATCATTGCGGCAGACACTCTAATCGGCGTTCCGGGTCAGGCAGCGATCCGCACTTCCGTCCAGGAGCAGATCGAAGCGGACCTTCGCGCCAACCGTGAGCGCCACTTCCACGCCACGACCTGGCCAGGAAAGCAGGACTGCCGCCAACGCGACGAGCAGCTCCGCCAGGCTCTGAGCGACGAACTCCTCCACGCCGGCCTCTCCTCCACAGACGCCAGGCGGGTCGCCGAGTGGGACCCCTACGACCAGAACGCCTCGGCGTCCTGGTTCGACACGGAGTACATGTTCGGCGAGCACGGCTTCGACGTTGTCGTCGGCAATCCGCCCTACCGGCAGTTGCAGAAAGACGGCGGGGCTCTGGCCAACAAGTACCAAGACGCCGGCTTTCGCTCGTTCGTGCGGACGGGGGACATCTACCAGCTCTTCATCGAGAGAGGAATGGACCTTCTCGGTGGCGAGAACTCGGTTCTCGGTTACGTCACGTCGAACAGTTGGCAGAAGGCGAAGTACGGCAGCAAGACGCGCGATCTTCTGGGCGCCCATTCACCGCTCCGCTTCATCAACTTGGGGCCCGGGGTGTTCGAGAACGCCGTCGTGGACACCTGCGTCCTGATCGCGAAGCGCGGCAGCCATGGCGAAACCTGTCGGACCGCCGAGTTGAGGAAGGGCGACAAGTTCCCGCCACGCGAAACCGCCTGGGCCAACCTCCGGCAGATCACGAACGGTCCATGGTGCGTTCTGTCGCGTGCGGAGTGGTCCCTGATGGAGAAGATCGAGGCCGCCGGCAAACCCCTCGGCGAGTGGCCCGGTATTTCGATTTACCGCGGATTGGTGACGGGCCTGAACAAGGCGTTCATCGTCGATAATGAGACGAAGGAAGCATTGATCCGGGAGGATCCCCGGTCCGCCGAGCTACTGAAGCGGGTGGTGCGGGGCCGGGACGTTCACGCGTACCGGGTTGAGTGGTCCGGGCTGTGGCTGATCGCGACCTTCCCGGCGGCCGAAGTCGACATCGACGACTACGCGGCGATCCGACGGTGGTTGTCCTCCTTTGGGAGGCGCCTCCACCAAACCGGGGAGAAGCTCCCCGGCGGAGTCCGTGCTCGGAAGAAGACCCAGCACGCCTGGTGGGAACTACAGGATTCCTGCGCTTACTACGGGGAGTTCGAGAAGCCGAAGCTGATTTGGATAGAACTCGCTGACAGAGGCCGGTTTGCCCTGGACAGAAGGCGCCTCTTCGTGGAGGCCACCGCATTCATGGCCACGAGCAGCAGTGCCGACGATCTGACTTGGCTTTGCGCGGTCCTGAACTCAGCAGTTGCATCCTGGTGGGTTCGGACGACGGCGCCGACGTCGGGAGCGGGTGCAACAAGGTGGAAGAAGGTGTACGTCGAGACACTCCCCTTGCCGACCGCCAGTCCTGCCGCCGCCGCCAGAGTTGCGACTTTGGTAGAGCGGGCAGTCCGGGTGTGCGATGCCGAGTCCCAAGCTCGGCTTCAAGTGCGCATCGACCGCGAAGTCGCCACGGCCTACGGCCTCGGGCGAACCGAACTCACGCTGCTCAAGGGGACCTGACCGGATCGATGTAGTGGCGGTTCTCCTTGGCTGCCTAGGTCTCGCTTGCGTCCTCCACCTCAGATCAACCAGAGGCGTCAAGGTGAGTCGAGCAGCGTGGCATCCTGACTCGTCAAGCCATAGAGCTTGGCGATGGCTCTCTTCCGTTTCCCGAGAGCGTCAGGAGACTCGGTTCGGCAGGTCTCCTCATCCCGTGCGGGAAACGCGAGTGCAGGCCAGCTACCGGCTGCAACGCTCCGAGGCGGAATCGGGAGAGCCGCCACAGAGTACTTGAACCACGAATGGGCACCCGCGCCGGTCGTTACCGTGATCTTGCGCCCGTACCACCGGATCACATCGCTGCTGAGCACCGCAAAGAGGTAGCCAAGGTCGTCAGGGGATGGGACGGTCAGGAAATACACCTTGTTGTTACAGAAGAACTCCTCTCTGCAGAGGGCGAACGCCGCTTCATCGGAAATCTCCGGCCAGAGGATCTTCGGCTTCTCGAACTCCCCGTAGTAAGCGCAGCTACGGAGGTTGTAAGGAGTGTCGCCGCGATCCTGCCGCCGCCGAAGTGCCGGCATGAAGCCGGCAAGATGGCGCTTGATCCCGGGAAACCGAGCCACGTCGATTCGTGCTGTATCGAGGTAGCCGTTATGAGTGTCGATCAGCCACAGTCCGGCCCAATCGACCCGGTACGCCTGAACGTCGCGGCCCCGCACCACCGGTTTCAGTAGGTCGGCGGACCGGGGATCCTCCCGGATCAATGCTTCCTTCGTCTCATTATCGACGATGAACGCCTTGTTCAGGCCCGTCACCAATCCGCGGTAAATCGAAATACCGGGCC
>Ga0209022_1001228_pt1 | contig 27545 bp, 22 predicted proteins | sample PinacodermPK_FD_187300 | JGI IMG/M metagenome (GOLD analysis project Ga0209022, IMG submission 187300) | Host-associated microbial community of the marine sponge Aplysina aerophoba from Gulf of Piran - sponge pinacoderm, lysed by proteinase... | ecosystem: Host-associated > Porifera > Sponge >...
AGGCAATCCACGAGCGGCACCAGCAGCGGGCGAAACAAATAGTCCGTCACCACCACGGCGTCGAAGCGGCGCCCGGAGAGCGGCGTGGCGCCGGGATGCTCCAAGTCCATCTCGAGGATCTCCACCAAGGGATCGTCCGCGAGGTCGGCGAGGCCCGAGGTGTCGATGTCGATGGCCGTGACCTCGAGGCCGCGCTCTCGCAGGTAACGCGTGTGCCGGCCCCCGCCGCAGGCGAGGTCGAGCACGTGCCCACCTTCGGCGATCAGGCCTGCGTAACGGGTAATCCAGGGAGAGGGGACGCGTGAAGGGTGGCTGTGCATGGCGGCACCGGCCCTGAGGCCAATTGGATTTTCGTATGGATTCGGGGTTTTATGGTACGTTGCAGTGACCGTGGCAGCGAGCCGGGCGCAGCCCCATGATCGTGTTCGACCTCAAGTGCGGCAAGGACCACGTGTTCGAAGCCTACTTCGCCGACTCCGCGACCTACGAGCAGCAGGCGGAGGCGGGCGAGATCGCTTGCCCCTATTGCGGCGACGTCAAGGTCGCGAAGGCGCCCATGGCTCCCAACATCGCGGTCAACAACAAGGCGCGGGGAGAGCCCGCGCCCGCGCCGGAGAAGGTGCCTGCGCGCAAGCCGACACCGCCGGAAGTGGCCCATGCGGTCGGAACGCTGCGGCGCATGCGCACCTATATCGAGCAGAATTTCGATCATGTGGGCGAGAGCTTCCCCGAGGAGGCGCGCAAGATCCACTACGGCGAGGCCGAACGCCGCAGCATCTACGGCGATGCCACCAAGGAAGAGGTCGGCGAACTTGCCGACGAGGGAATCGAGATCGGCGAGATTCCCTGGGTCCCCCGCCACGACGCGTAGAGCCGACCAACGCTCAGGCGCCGGGCTTGCGGGCGTGAACGATGTAATTCACCGCGAGATTGGGACTGGTCGTCCAGCCGCCGGCAAGCGGGTTGTAGACCATGCCCCGCATGTCGGTGACGGTCAGGCCGTGGCGGCGCAGCAGGCGGACCATCTCGGCCGGGCGCACGAAGCGCGACCAGTCGTGGCTGCCGGCCGGTAGCCAGCCCAGAATCCGCTCGGCCGCGACGATGGCCAGCGCATAGGCTGCTAGCGTGCGGTTGAGCGTCGCGACGACGAGCGTCCCGCCGGGTTTGACCAGGCTCGTGCAGGCCTCGGCGAAGACGTCGAGATCGGCCACGTGCTCGACGATTTCGAGCGCCAGCACGGCATCGAAGAGCTCGCCCTCTGCGGCCATCGCCTCCGCGGTGGCGTGGCGATAGTCGATGGCGAGCCCTTGTTCCTCGGCGTGGTGGCGGGCGGCTCGGACGTTGGCCTCGGCTGCATCGATGGCGACCACGTCCGCGCCCAGCCGGCACAGGGGCTCGGCCATCAGGCCGCCGCCACAGCCGACATCGAGGAGTCTCAGGCCGGCAAGGGGCTTGAGCGATGCTGCTGCGTCGGTGCGCGCGCGGGCAGGGGCTTCGGCGACCACGGCGTCCCGCACATAGGCGATGCGCACCGGGTTCAGCGCGTGGAGCGCGCGGAAGGCGCCGTGTCGGTCCCACCAGCGCTCCGCAAGCGCGGCGAAGCGCTTGATCTCCTCCGGGTCGACGCTGGGGTCCAAAGCGGGCTCGGCCGCAGCGGCGCGGGGCGCTTCTGCCCCCTCTGCGGCATCCGGCGATTGCCCTTCGCGTCCGTCCCCGGCCATCGATGCGCTCCTCTGAGGCACGGCCGCCAGCTTGCGCGGCCGCGAGCTAGTCAGTATGTAGGGGCGTCTCCACGACCGGCAAGCGTCGCCTCTCCGGCGCGGACGCGTCCCATCCGATGGCTCTAATCGTTCACAAATACGGCGGCACGTCGCTGGCCGACCTCGACCGCATCAACGCCGTCGCCGACCGGGTGAAGGCCGCATTCGATGGCGGCGATGAGATCGCGGTCGTGGTCTCGGCGATGTCCGGCACCACCGACCAGCTGGTCTCCTGGGTGCGCGCCGCGGCACCGCTCCACGATGCGCGGGAATACGACACCGTGGCTGCGGCGGGCGAGCAGATCACAGCCGGCCTGCTGGCGCTCGCTCTGCAGAGCCGCGGCGTCACGGCGCGATCCTGGCTCGGTTGGCAGATCCCCATTCATACCGACGGCGGCCACGGGCGCGCCAGGATCGAGGGGATCGAGACGGAGGAGCTGCACCGGCGCATCGGGCGCCGCGAGGTGCCGGTGGTCGCGGGCTTCCAGGGCCTGGGCCCGCTCGGACGGATCACGACCCTCGGCCGGGGCGGCACCGACACCTCGGCAGTCGCCCTCGCCGCGGCGCTGGGCGCGGACCGATGCGATATCTTCACCGACGTGGAGGGCGTGTACACCGCCGATCCGCGCATCGTTGCGACGGCGCGCAAGCTGACTAAGATCACTTACGAGGAGATGCTGGAGCTCGCCTCGCTCGGCGCCAAGGTGCTGCAAATTCGCGCCGTCGAGATGGCGATGAAGCACCAGGTGCCGCTTCAGGTTGCATCCAGCTTCTCCGATGCCCCCGGTACATTCGTGGTCGATGAGGACGACATCGTGGAACAGGAGCGGGTCAGCGGAATCGCCTACAGCAGGGACGAGGCGAAGATTACGGTGATGGGCGTGGCCGACCGCCCGGGCGTGGCGGCGGGCATCTTCGGGCCCTTGGCGGACGGCAACGTCAATGTCGACATGATCGTGCAGAACATCTCCGCCGACGGCACGACGGACCTCACCTTCACGGTGACCGAGGCCGATCTGGACCGCTCCATCGCCATCCTCGAGGAAACGCGGAGCGCTGTCGCATACGAGCGGCTGGCGGCGGACCAGGGTGTGGTCAAGGTCTCGGTGATCGGCGTCGGCATGCGCAGCCACGCCGGGGTGGCGCAGACGATGTTCGCGGCGCTCGCCGAGAAGGGCATCAACATCCAGGTGATCTCGACCTCGGAGATCAAGATCAGCGTGCTGGTCTCGGAGGACTATACGGAGCTCGCCGTGCGCGCCCTGCACGCGGCCTACGGACTGGACGACCGTGAGCCCTAGAGCGGGCACCGTCCCGCGCGCGGCCCATGACTGAGGCGCGCGAGAGCGCACTCCAGCGGCTCGATGCCTACTGGGCGCGGGGGCGGGCGTTCCTCGGCACCCGCTATGCGATCATGGGCGGGGCGATGTCGTGGGTTTCCGAACGGAACCTGGTGGCCGCCATCTCCAACGCCGGCGGCTTCGGGGTTGTGGCCTGCGGCTCGCTCTCCCCGGATCAGCTTGGGGAGGAGATCGACGGCGTCTACGAGCGCTGCGACAAGCCCTTCGGGGTCAACATCATCGTCATGCACCCGGAGCTCGACGCGCTCGTCGCGACCTGCGTCGAGCGCAGCGTCGGCCACGTGGTGCTGGCCGGAGGGCTGCCGCCCAAGCGGACAGTCGAGACCCTGAAGCAAGCAGGCACCCGGGTCGTCGCCTTCGCATCGACGCTGCCGCTCGCCCGGAGGCTCGCCAAGCAGGGCATCGACGCGCTCATCATCGAAGGCATGGAGGCGGGCGGGCACATCGGGCCGGTGTCCACCAACGTGCTGGCCCAGGAGGTGCTGCCCCATTTCGACGCCGTGCCGGTCTTCGTCGGCGGCGGTATCGGGCGGGGCGATGCGGCCGCGCTCTATCTGGCAATGGGCGCCGCCGGCTGTCAGCTGGGCACCCGCTTCGTCTGTGCGACGGAATCGATCGCCCATCCGCGTTTCAAGCAGGCGATGTTTCGCGCGAATGCCCGCGATGCGCGGCTCTCGGTGCAGGTGGACCCCGATTTTCCCGTGATTCCGGTGCGCGCCGTCGCCAACAAGGCGACCGAGCGTTTCGAGGCGTTTCAGCGGGAGACCATCGCGCGTTATCGCCAGGGCGAGATGGAACTCGGCGAGGCACGGCTTGCCATCGAGCATTTCTGGGCCGGCGCGCTGCGGCGTGCCGCAATCGAGGGCAACGTCGAGGACGGCTCTCTCATGGCCGGCCAAAGCGTCGGCATGGTAACGTCGGAGCAGTCGACGGGCGAGATAATAGCTGAACTGGTAGATCAGGCAGTGAATGCAATTGCTCTCAGTGTTGAACGCGGTGCGGCGGGCATTGCCGACGGTAATCGACCGGCACATCGACCGCCGCCCGCCAGCGCATGACAGCGGCTATACAGTGCGTAAGTCTATGTTTGCACTGTATGACAGCCGATGATAGCATCAGCAGCCTAGCAGTTAGCATCGGGGGACGGCTGATCGAGTCGCAGTCTCTTCCAGCCGGGGAAATAACTGGCAAATCGAGGCGGTGACGCGAACACAAAGTGGAGCGGATCGTAAGGTCGCAAGCGGGTGCCTGAGCGCGCAACGCCGACTGGGAGGGAGGCGTGCGTGTTCGCGGTTGCAGGACGCGAGTCATGAAGGAACCTCTGCGGGTGCCGTTCGAGGCAACCGAGCCTGATCTGGCCGGGCCGCGACTCGTTCACGAAACGGGACGCGAAGACCCGAAAGCCCTCCCGAGCTTCTGTGAAGAGCTGCGGGAAGCGCGAAACAGGGGCGGCTACAGCATAGCCGACGCCGCTCATGTGCTGCGCATACAGGAGCACTACCTCGAAGCGCTCGAGGAAGGCCGCTTCGACCAAATCCCCGGCACGACCTACGCGATCGGGTTCTTGCGCAGCTATTCGGGCTTCCTCGGGCTCGATCCGGACGACATCGTCGACGCCTTCAAGCGCGAGCAAGGGCTCGAACGGAGCGAGCAACGGCTTGCCTTTCCGTCGCCCAGCGATACCAGCCCCAAGCCGAAGTTCTGGCTCATTCTCCTCGTCCTGGTGTTGGCAGGCCTCGCCTACGGCGGCTGGCAGTACCAGTCGACCGGAGGTCAGATTGCGACCGACCTGGTGGACGACGTCTCGACCCGGCTGACCGAAGCCGTAGGCATGAGCGAGACCGTCGCGCCGGAGGGGGCAACCGCAACGAGCCAGACGGCCGCCACCACGGCTGCGGCTCCGGCCGATGTCGCGCCCGCCACGGAGACCACTACCGAGGCCGCGGTGGAGACTGCTGCCGCGCCGGCTGCAGCAGTTGTCGAGGAAGAGGCAGCCTCCGCACCGCCCGAGCCCGCGCCGGCGGCGGCACGGCAGGAAGAGCCCGCTCAAGCAGACCCGGCACCGGCAGAGCCCGCCGCAACGGATGTTGCCGAGGCAAATCTCATCCCGGCGGCCGAGGTCTGGGACGAGGCCGGGCCGGCCGAGGCGACCGAGGTCGCAGCACTCGAGGGATCGCAGGCCGAGGAGCCGGCGGTCCAGCCGCCGCCCGCAAGGGTCGAAGCGGCCACCGAAGCCGCGCCTGCGGAGCCAGCGCCGGCAGCGCCTGTTGAGCCCGTTCGAGTAGTCGACGCAGTCGTGCCCAGCCAGCCGGCTGTCGCGCCTGCGCAGACGCCCAATTCGAGTTCGCCGATCGCGGCTCCGCTCGATCTCGCCGTCGTCGCCACCGGCGGGACGAGCAGCGCCACCGCCCAGGAGGCCGCCGCAGTCGATCAGGCCCAGCCGGGCGGGACCAACAGCACTGCCGATACCCTTCCTGCGGATAGCGCTAGCGACACCTTGGCCGTGACCGCGGAGCCGGCGATCAACCCCGAGCCGGAGCAGACCGCTGCGGTCTCAGAACCGGCGGCGGCAGAGCCCGAGTTGTCGGTGGAGGCCGCCTATGTTCCGACGGTCTACGGGCGAAGCAACCTCGATGCCCGCGTAGTCATCACGGCGGTCGACGACAGCTGGGTTCAGGTTCAGGGACCGGACAACGAGCTCTTGCTGACGCGGATCCTCCATCCGGGCGATACCTACCGCGTGCCCGACCGGCCCGGCCTTGTCATGGTGACCGGCAACGCCGGCGGCCTCGAGATTCAGGTCGACGATGCTCCGGTACCCTCCCTCGGCCCGCTCGGCGTGGTCATGCGAAATATCGCGCTCGACCCGGATCGCCTCCTGGCCGGCAACGCCACCGGCGGGTAGGCGCGCGCGGCCATAGCCGCCGCTTGCCGAGACAGCCGAAACGAGTCACTAAACCCGCCGTCACGCCGGTCAAAGCACCGGCACCGTTCGGGAACCCAGACAGTGCGTAGAATTCAGCCGGTTCGTGGAACGCACGACCTCGCGGCCGACGCGATGCGCCGCCACCGCCACGTCATCGAGCACGCGCGCACGCTTGCCGCCCGCTACGGATTCGCCGAGGTGGCGACGCCGATCTTCGAGTTCAGCGACGTCTTCCGCCGCACGCTGGGCGATACCTCGGACATCGTGACCAAGGAGATGTACACCTTCGCCGACCGCGGCGGGTCAGAGCTCACGCTCAGGCCCGAGAACACGGCGGGCGTCGCGCGCGCGGTGATCGGCGGCACCCTGGGCGCGCGCCGGCCCTTCAAGTGCTTCTATGCCGGGCCAATGTTTCGCTACGAGAGGCCGCAAAAGGGCCGGCTGCGGCAGTTCCACCAGATTGGGGTCGAGTTGATCGGCGCCCCCGAACCGCTCGCCGACATCGAGGTCATCGCGCTCGGCGCGCACCTGCTCGAGACGCTGGGCGTGCTCGATCGGGTCACGCTGGAGATCAACACGCTTGCCGACGATGCCAGCCGCAGCGCCTACCGTGGGGCGCTCGTCGCCCACCTCGAGGCCCACGAGGACGCCTTGTCCGAGGAGAGCAGGCAGCGGCTGCGGCGCAATCCGCTGCGGGTCCTCGATTCCAAGGACGAGGGCGACCGGGCGGTGCTGGCCGACGCGCCTGCGATCGACGCGCACTTGAGCCCGGAGGCGGCGGCGTTCTTCGACACCGTGTGCGAGGGGCTCAGCGGGCTCGGCATCGCCTTTACCCGCAATCCCCGCCTCGTGCGTGGCCTGGATTACTACTGCCACACGGCCTTCGAGTTCACGACCGAGGCGCTGGGCGCCCAGGGCGCCGTGCTCGCCGGCGGCCGTTACGACGGCCTGGTGGAGACCATGGGCGGGCCGGCCACGCCCGGCGTCGGCTGGGCCGGCGGGATCGAGCGGCTTGCCGCCCTGGTGGAAGAGGTGGTGGGCGACGTGGCGGCGGCACCCCGGCCCATCGCAATCGTGCCCCTCGGCGCGCGCGCCGAAGCGGCGGCGCTCGGGCTCGCCCAGCGCTTGCGGCACGAGGGCTTCGCGGTGGAGCTGACGTATCGCGGCTCGCTCTCGAAGAGGCTGAAGCGGGCCGATCAGGCGCGTGCGGCGGCGGCAGTCATCCTGGGCGATGACGAGATGGAGCGCGGCGTGGCGACGATCCGCGACCTCGACAGCGGCGACCAGGTCGAGGCACCGGAGGCCGAGCTCGGCACGCACCTCGCCCGCTACGCGCCCGGCCCATGAGTGCTGCCGCCGGGTTCGAGGAGCGCCTGGACCGGGTGCTCGACCGCCATCGGGAGCTCGGCGAGGCACTCTCCGCCATGCCGCCGCCACCGCCCGCCGAGCTCGCACAGCTTTCGCGCGAATACACCCATCTCTCGCCGATCGTGGATGCGATCACGGCGCTGCGCGCCGCCCGCGACGAGGCCGACGAGCTCCAGGCGATGGCCGAGGACCCCGAGAGCGAGCCCGAGATGCGGGCGCTGGCGGAGGACGAGCGCGCCACGCTGATGGCGGCGATTCCGGAGAAGGAGGAGGCGCTCAAGATCCTCCTCCTGCCGGCGGACGAAGCCGACGAGCGCAACGCCATCCTGGAGATTCGCGCCGGCACCGGCGGGGAGGAAGCCGCGCTCTTTGGCGGCGATCTGCTCCGCATGTACCAGCGCTATGTCGAGGCCAAGCGCTGGCGCTTCGAGCTGATGTCGATGTCGGAAACCGGGCTCGGCGGGGTCAAGGAGGCGGTGGTCTCCATCGGCGGGCGCGGCGCCTATTCGCGGCTCAAGTTCGAATCCGGCGTGCACCGCGTGCAGCGGGTGCCGGAGACCGAGGCCGGCGGGCGCATCCACACCTCGGCGGCGACCGTCGCCGTGCTGCCGGAGGCAGAGGATGTCGATATCGCGCTGGACGAGAAGGACCTGCGTATCGACGTCTACCGCTCCAGCGGGCCGGGCGGGCAGAGCGTCAACACCACCGACAGTGCCGTGCGCATCACCCACCTGCCGAGCGGGATCGTGGTTACCCAGCAGGACGAGAAGTCGCAGCACAAGAACAAGGCCAAGGCCATGAAGGTGTTGCGTGCCCGGCTCTATGACCGCGAGCGCGCGCTCCTCGACGCGGAGAGGGCCGCGGCGCGACGCGGGCAGGTCGGCTCGGGCGACCGGTCGGAGCGGATTCGCACCTACAATTTTCCGCAAGGCCGGGTGAGCGATCACCGGATCAACCTCACCCTCTACAAGCTCGACAAGGTGCTGAGCGGCGAGGCCCTCGACGAGGTGATCGATCCGCTGATGACGGCAGACCGCGCCGCCCGTCTCGCGGAGGCGGAGTGATCGGCGCGTCGGCGAGCCGGGCGGCGGCGCTCGGCACCGCAACGGCAGAGCTGCGCGCGGCTGGCATCGATGCGCCGCGCCGCGATGCCCGCCTGTTGATGCAGCATGCGCTGGGACTCTCGCCCGAAGCCTTGCTCGCGGACGACCGGCTGCCGCTCGGCAAAGACGAGGCCGGGCGGCTGACGGCGCTTGTCCACAGGCGCGCAGCGCGCGAGCCGATCGCCTATCTCACCGGCAGGCGCGAGTTCTGGAGCCTCGAGTTTGCCGTCGACCGGTCCACGCTGGTGCCGCGGCCGGAGAGCGAGACCCTGGTCGAGGCGGTGCTGGCGCACGCCCCGCGCCTCCCAGTGCGCCCGCGGCTGCTGGATCTCGGCACGGGCACGGGCTGCCTGCTGGTCGCACTCCTGAGCGAGCTTCCCGGCGCGGTCGGGCTCGGTATCGATGTCAGCGCCTCTGCCGTTTCGCTGGCGCGGGCCAACGCGCGCCGCCACGGTCTTGGCGAGCGGGCCTCCTTCGCGGTTGCCGACTGGGGCGCAGCGCTCGCCGCTCGCTTCGATGTCGTGGTGAGCAATCCGCCCTACGTGGCGACGCCCGAGTTGGTGTCGCTCGCGCCGGAGATCGCCTGCCACGAGCCGCGGACGGCGCTTGCCGGCGGGGCAGACGGGTACGAATGCTACAGGCGACTCGCGCCGCAAATTGCGCGACTCCTGGCATCAGGAGGGCTGGCTGCAATCGAGCTTGGCGCGGGGATGGCGGATGAAGTCCGGTCGTTGTTTGCCGCTTCCGGACTGTTACAGATTGGTCGTCGTCGCGACCTTTCCAGAATCGAGCGCTGTGCGCTGTTTTCCCGCAGTACCGATGTCGGAATCAGGTCCCAAGGGGGAGATTTCTTGCCCGCAGAACACGCCGGCTTGCAAAAAAGAGGTTGCAAACTGCGCGATGATGGTTAGGGTTCGCGGGACTCGCGATCCTTGACCGGTAGACGGTCTCGCGGAGTTCCTCAGGGAAAGATGCTGGCAAGCGTGCCCGGACGCAAGGCAGTCGGAGCGCGCCTCGTGGACGCCGGTTAGGTGAGAAGGCGATTGGTATGAAAGGTCCGAACAACAAGCGCCCGCGCGGGTATAGAGGGAACGGACGGCGCCCCGGTTTTCACGGGCGCGGCTCGACCTTCGAGAGCAACGGCCCCGAAGGAAAGATTCGCGGAACCGCGTTCCAGGTCATAGAGAAATACCAGGCCCTGGCGCAGGACGCGCTCTCGTCCGGGGACCGAATCGGCGCAGAAAATTTCTTCCAGCACGCCGAACATTACTATCGCGTGGTTGCCGCCAATGGCTGGGACCAGCGGGGGCAGCGCCCGCAGGGTCAACAGCACCAGCAGAACCAGCAGCCCCAGCCACAGCAGCGTGTCGAGCCCGAGCAAAAGCCCGCTGGGGAGCAGGAGCCGGCCGCCAATGCCGAGCCCAAGTCCCAGGTGGCGACGGCCGACGAGCCGGCGGCAGACACGGCCGAGGAGCACGCGCCCCAGGCCTCCTGATCGGGCTTTCCCCAACCGCACCCGATCTCTTTCACGTTTTCTCCCTTTCTCCCGGTCGCCGCTCTCCGAGAGAGCGGTTGGCGTCCGCTGTCAGCCTCGTGGTCGCCTCCGCCATGGCCGACGGCCGCCGCTTTTCCTGCGAAAATCCCGCCTCGTCTCGGCGGATCCCATAGGTCTTTTGTGGTGCGCCCACGCACGTCATTCCAGGACGAAACCGCCCGGCGCGTGAGGGATGCGAAGGCGCCACGCCCTTGCCGCGGCGCTGCCGGACCCCAATATAGGAAACGGCTGCCAAGCGACCCGGCATCCGGCTGCGGGCCTCCCCCGAGGCCATGAGAGTGCGACCGCGTTCGGCTCTCGTCAGCGGATGGCCAACGAGGGATGACACATGGATTTCGACAAGTTTACTGAGCGCTCGCGCGGGTTCGTGCAAGCCGCCCAGGGCCTTGCAGCCGCGCGCGGGCACCAGCGCTTCGCGCCCGAACATCTGCTCAAGGTCCTGCTCGATGACGGGGAGGGCCTCGCGGCCAATCTGATCCGCGCCGCCGGGGGGCGGCCCGAAGAGGCGCTGGAGAAGACCGGGGCGGCGCTCGATGCGCTGCCCAGGGTCGAAGGCGACGGCGCCGGCCAGATCTACCTCGCGCCCGAGACCGCGCGGCTCTTCGATTCCGCTCTCGACATCGCGAAGAAGGCCGGCGACAGCTACGTCACCGCCGAGCGCTTGCTGCTCGCGCTTGCGCTCGCCAAGGGGACACGCGCGGCGCGCATCCTGGCCGACGCCGGCGTCAGCCCGCAGACGCTGAACGCCGCCATCAACGACTTGCGCAAGGGGAGAACGGCAGACAGCGCCTCGGCAGAATCAGGCTATGACGCGCTCAAGAAGTACGCGCGCGACCTGACCGAGGCGGCACGCGGCGGCAGGGTCGATCCGGTGATCGGCCGGGACGAGGAAATCCGCCGGATCATGCAGGTGCTCTCGCGGCGCACGAAGAACAATCCGGTCATCATCGGCGAGCCCGGAGTCGGCAAGACGGCGATCGTCGAAGGCCTCGCCCAGCGGATCGTCAACGGCGACGTGCCCGAATCCCTGCAGGACAAGCGGCTTCTGGCTCTCGATCTCGGGGCCATGGTGGCCGGGGCCAAGTTCCGCGGCGAGTTCGAGGAGCGCCTGAAGGCGGTGCTGACCGAGGTCAACGCGGCAGCCGGCGAGATCGTGATGTTCATCGACGAGCTGCACACGCTGGTCGGCGCCGGGGCTGCCGAAGGCGCGATGGATGCCTCCAACCTGCTCAAGCCCGCCCTTTCCAGGGGGGAGCTGCATAGCGTCGGCGCGACCACCCTGGATGAATACCGCAAGCACGTGGAGAAGGACGCAGCGCTGGCGCGGCGCTTCCAGCCCGTCTACGTGTCGGAGCCCACCGTCGAGGACACCGTATCCATCCTGCGCGGCCTCAAGGAGAAGTACGAGGTCCATCACGGTGTCGCCATCACCGACAACGCCATCGTCGCGGCGGCCACGCTCTCCAACCGCTACATCACCGATCGCTTCCTGCCGGACAAGGCGATCGACCTGGTCGACGAGGCGGCGAGCAGGCTCAGGATGGAGATCGATTCCAAGCCTGAGGAACTCGACGAGCTCGACCGGCGCATCATCCAGCTCAAGATCGAGCGGGAGGCGCTCAAGAAGGAGACGGACGAGCGCTCGCGCGACCGGCTCGAGGCGCTCGGCGAGGAGCTCGCGGCATTGGAGAAGCGCTCGGCCGACCAGACCGCCGTCTGGCTTGCCGAGAAGGAGCGGCTCTCCGGCGGGCAACGGATCAAGGAAAAGCTCGATGGCGCCCGGAGCGCGCTCGAGGTCGCGCAGCGGAATGGCGATCTCACTCGCGCGGGCGAGCTCGCCTACGGGGTCATTCCCGAGCTCGAACGGGAACTCGGCGCCCTGGAATCCGCCACGCACGAGCGGCTCCTCGACGAGGCGGTGAAGTCGTCCCACATCGCGGGCGTGGTCTCGCGCTGGACCGGCATCCCGGTGGACAAGATGCTGGAGGGCGAGCGCGAGAAGCTGCTCCACATGGAGCGCTCGCTGCGTGAGCGCGTGGTGGGGCAGGAGGAGGCGGTGGTCGCCGTCAGCAACGCCGTGCGCCGCGCCCGCGCCGGCCTGCAGGACGCGGACCGGCCGACCGGCTCGTTCCTCTTCCTCGGCCCCACCGGCGTGGGCAAGACCGAGCTGGTCAAGACGCTGGCCGCGTTCCTCTTCGACGACGAGGCGGCGATGATCCGCATCGACATGTCGGAGTACATGGAGAAGCACGCCGTCGCCCGCCTGATCGGCGCCCCGCCCGGCTATGTGGGCTACGACGAAGGCGGCGCGCTCGCCGAGGCCGTGCGCCGCCGCCCCTATCAGGTGATCCTCTTCGACGAGATCGAGAAGGCCCACGGTGACGTCTTCAACCTGCTGCTGCAGGTGCTCGACGACGGACGTCTCACCGATGGGCACGGGCGCACGGTGGATTTCCGCAACACCGTGATCATCATGACCTCCAACCTGGGCGGCGAAATCATGGCGGCGCAGCCGGAGGGGGAGGAATCGAGCGCGGTGCGCGAGCCGGTGATGGAGTTGATGCGGGCGCACTTTCGGCCCGAGTTCCTCAACAGGCTGGACGAGATCATCCTGTTCCACCGCCTGGGCCGTGCGCACATGGGGGCCATCGTGGATATTCAGCTCGGCCATCTCGCCCGCCGGCTCAGCGATCGCAAGATCACGTTGGAGCTGGACGATGCGGCGCGTGCCTGGCTCGGCGAGGCCGGCTACGACGCGGCCTACGGGGCGCGGCCGCTCAAGCGCGTCATCCAGCGCAGCCTGCAGAACCCGCTCGCCCAGCTCATCGTCGCCGGCCGGCTTGGCGACGGCCAGACGGTGCGTGTCTCGGCGGGCGCGGACGGCCTGGTCATCGACGGGCACGACAGCGACACGCTCGCCAGCGCGGCTTAGCGGCGGGGCTCACGCCATCACTCGGTGCGTCGCGCGTCGCGCGAGCCGTCGAAGGTCGTGATCTGGATGGGGCGTCCGGGCTAACGGTTGGCGAGCGTCGTGATCGCGGGCACCTCCGCGAGCAGGATCGTGATCTTCTGCACCTGCGCCTGGAACTCGGCCAACTCGTGACCCTTCAGCTTGCGGCCGGAGGGCAGCTTGAGCGTCATCGGGTTGATCCGCTTGTTGCCCCGCATCACCTCGTAGTGCAGGTGCGGCCCGGTCGACATTCCGGTGGAGCCGACATAGGCGATGACTTGCCCCTGACGCACCCGCTTGCCCTTCTTCATGCCCTTGGCGTAGCCGCTAAGGTGGGCATAGCCGGTGCTGTAGGTGCTGTTGTGGCGGATACGGATGTACTTGCCGAAGTTGCCGTGGCGGCCGATCATCGTGATCGTCCCGTCGCCTCCGGCATAGATCGGCGTACCGACAGGCGCCGCGAAGTCGACCCCCAAGTGTTTCTTGTTGTAGCCGAGGATCGGGTGCTTGCGCATGCCGTAGCCCGACGAGAGCCGGGCGCCGTTGATCGGCGTGCGCATCAGCGCCTTGCGCACGCTCGCACCCGCACCGTCGAGATAGTCCGCCGGCCCCTCGTCGGGCTCGTAGCGGAATAGCTCGACCTCGCGCTCGCCGACCTCGAGCTTCGCGTAGAGGATGGGGCCGTTCTCCACGAACTCGCCGTCCCTGTTGAATACTGCCTCGTAGAGGACCTCGAAGCGGTTGCCGCGCTGAATTTCGCGCTGGAAGTCCACGTCGAAGCTGAAGATGTGCACCATCTCCATAAGGACCTGGTTCGGCATTCCCGCGGCGCGCGCCGAGACGTAGAGACTGGAATCGATCGTCCCCGCGGTGCGTTGCAGAATGCGGTCGAGCGGCCGGTCCACCACGCTCGGCAGAAACGCGCCATCCTCGCTGCGGGTGACCACGACGTCGCGGTCCGCCGCCACATCGAGGGCGAGCGTGGCGAGCCTCGGGGTGCCCTTCGATCCGTTCTCCGGCTCGAACGCGAGGGAGAGCGTCTGGCCGACCCTCAACTTGCGGGGATTGTGAACCTCGCGGAAGGCGACGATTGCGGCCTCTGCCTCCTCGCGCGTGCCGCCGGCCCGGGTCAGCGCCACCGACAAAGTGTCGCCTCTGCGAATAACCACTGCCTTGCGTACCAGGCCGTCGTCTCCGTCGAGCGTAGTGCCGGCGTGGTCGCTGAATGTGCCGTTGACGGTGTCCTTGATAACGGGGAGGACAGTTCCGTTGACGGCGCCGCTATGTGGATCCGCCGCGCCTTGCGGCTCAAGCCCGGAGGAGACGGTGGCTGTCGGTGCGGCGGCGGCGACGAAGGCGCCCGTCATCACCTGGCCGCGATCGGCCACGCTTGCCCGGTCACGCTGCGGTTTGTCGTCCGGCGGCGTGGCAACTGTGGCGACACTCGTAAGTGGGGCGGTCATGAGCCCGAGCCGATCGACCTCTGACGCGTCGAAGTAACCGCTCGCGACGCGGCTTACCTTGACGTAGCGGTCGTCGCCGACCCGTAGCGCCACGGCCTTGAGCGTGTCCGCGCCCGTCTCGTCGATGCCCGTTACCAGGGTAATTTCCTGACCGACGCGAAGCCGCCTCAGATTGAACAGCTTGCGGGTCGCCTGAATGGCGCGGTCCGCCTCGACACGGTCGATCCCGTGGCGCCGCAACACCGCCATGAGCGTATCGCCCGATCGCACCGTGATGCGTGTGGCGTAGGGCGGCAAGGCGTCGGCTGGCGTGGCCGGCGCCGCATTCGGCTCCGTTCGGTCTACCTCCGCGGCAATAGCCACTGCACGCGCCTGGGCGGGCGCTGGTGGCTCTTTCGCAATGCGGCTGGAGAAACGTCCTTTCTCCCCGCGCTCCACGACGATGTGCCGCCCTTTCGGGAGCTCGATGTCGAGCAAGGCGATGCGCGGCTCGAAGCCCTCCACGGGCCTCTTGGTCACACGCACGGTAACGCCGGCGGGCAGGCGGCGCGGGTTGAACACGCGCCGCAAGCTCTGCACGAGCGCATCCGCCTCGGGTCTGCGCACGTCTGCGTCCAGAAGGACGTCCATCAGAGTGCGGCCCGCGTGCAGTGTGCGGCTCAGCTCAATGTACTCAGGCTCGACAGGGTGCTGGGGACCATCGTAGGGCAGGTCGTCAGTGTCAGGCTCGTCCGTGATCTCGGCGCCAGTCTCCACCGCCTTGCGGATCGGCTTCTTCGGAGGAAGGGACTCATCCACGGCTGTCGCCGGGGCAGCCTGTAGCCCAGAAGCGCGGAGCGCGGAGGCCGTGGTGCGACGCGACGCGAAGCCCCCGTTATCGGTGCGGACGACCGCCACCGCCGCGTCGTCGTCGAGGTAGAGTGCAACACCAACCAAATGGGGAGCGCCGTTCGCGTCGCGCCCTGCCACAAGCGCAATCTTGTGGCCCGGCATCAGGTCGCGCGGGTCAAAACTCGCCCGTAGTGCGCCCGTAACGGCGTCCACGGTCTCCCCGTCGACGCCGTTACGGCGCAGGATGCCGCTGATCGTCTCATTGCGTCGCACGGTCATGGTGCGTCCGTCGCGCTCGAACGCGACATCGGAGAGCGAGACAGGCTGGGTGAGGGGGATACTGGTCCGCCGCGCGTTGTAGCCGCCCTTCGCCGTTCGGATTGCCTCGACGTACCGTCCCGGCCGCGTCTCGACGCTGACCGTGATCGGAACACGACGCTGCTCGCTTTCCACTCGGAACAGGAGCCGCACCTCGCGGCCGACCGACATGCGTCGCAGATCGGTTCTTTTCTGGATCGCCTTGATGATTCTGTCGGCTTCGACAGCGCTCACGCCTGAGCGGTTCAGCAGGACTGACAGGCTGTCGCCGCGTCCGAAGCGAAGAGTCTCCAGCTCCGATTCGGCGCTATCCGATGCGAGCGCTGTCTGGATTGGCACGGCCAAGGTCACGGCAATTGCCACCATGAACGCGAGCAACGCAATTCGGCCTATCCAGCAGCGAGATCCTCGATCCATACCCAGAATCAGTCCCCTTACCACACACGTGCCCGTCGATTCTTCAGTCAGAACCGGCAAGCGACTACCGACCCTGATGGTACGAGAGCGCCCTGTCAATCGCCTTGTGAGCATTCGATTCCGGCATACCGCGTATTCAGGCGTGGGAATGCTCTAATCGGCGCCCGAATCGGGCCCGCCGACGCCCCTAGCGGCGACTGTGAGCCCCCGAGCGAAGGTTTTCACCCGCCGCAGCCCTTCGCAACCGTGTGATTTCGTCCTTTACCTTGAGTTTTCTCCGTTTCAGGTGGGTCAGAGACAGTCCGTCCGGCGCCGGCCGTCCGGCTTCTTCCTGGATAGCCCGTTCTAGTCCGGCATGTCTCGCGGCAAGCGTAGCGAGATAATCGTCGACCCCAATTTCGAAGGCCAGCGTGGCAGGGTCGAGCCGCGAGTACATCAGTTAGTGAATCTCACAGGGGCAGTCTCGTTAAAGCACTCTACGAGGCGAACCGGGACGACCGCGAATCTATCACGAGTATGTCATATCGCGCGCGCGGCCGCCACGCCGTATCGCGTCGGATGTGAATGAGTCGTCGAGTTCCCTCGTCTACACTTCTCAATTCTCACAGTTGATATGACTGATCGGATTACCCCAGTGTGGAGGCAAGAGTAGTGTCGGGTGATGGGTGGCCAGCCACTACGGCACTCAGACGGGCGCGGTGAGTCTCACGACATCCCTCGCGGCGGGCGGCGCGTGCGTGTTGGTTGTGGCGGCATTGACCGGGCCAGCACGAGCGCTACTGCGGCGCCACGGTGTCATGGATCAGCCCGGCGAGCGTTCGAGCCACCAGACCGCAGTACCGCGTGGCGGCGGCATCGTCGTTATCGGAGTCCTGCTCGCAGCATGGCTCGCGCTCTGGCTCTCGGGTGCGTCGGCGAGCTCGGAGGTACACTTCTGGATTGCGCTCGTTGGCGCGCTCGGGCTCGCTGCGGTCTCCTGGCTCGATGACCTGCGCGGTGGCCTATCGATCTTCCTGCGGCTTGGGGCCCAGGTATTGGCGGTTGGCGCAGGAATCGCCTCGCTCCCCGGCGACGGGCTCATTCTCCAGGGGATGGTTCCGGCCCTCGTCGATCACGCGCTGGCGGCTGCGGCATGGCTCTGGTTCGTGAACCTGTTCAACTTCATGGACGGGATTGATGGGCTCAGCGGCACCGAGGGCGCGAGCCTCGGTCTTGGCACGTTCCTGCTCGCGCTGCTCGGTGCCGCACCGGCCGGGCTCGGGCCGCTGGGGCTGGCGCTTGCCGGCGTCTCGCTCGGCTTTCTGTTCTGGAACTGGCATCCCGCCAGGATTTTTCTCGGCGATGTGGGGAGTATCCCGCTCGGCTACCTGGCCGGATGGCTCATGCTGGCGCTGGCGGCGGCGGGCGCATGGCAGGCGGCGTTGCTCTTGCCGGCCTATTACTTGGCCGACGCGACGGTCACGTTGGCTCGTCGTCTGCTGCGCGGCCGGCGCGTGTGGCAGGCGCATCGCGAGCACTTCTATCAGCGCGTGGTGGCGGCCGGCTGGAGCCATGGACGTACAGCCACAGTGATCGGCGGCCACAATCTGCTGCTGATGGGGCTTGCGCTCGCCTCCCAGCAGAGTTGGGCTGCTGCCGCGGCGGCACTCGCGGCGGGGGCGATGCTTGCTGCAGCGCTGCTGTGGTATCTTCACGCTGCCGCTCGGGCATCATGCGGCGCATCGAAACGGGCGTGACATGCGGCGCATCCGGACAGGCTTGATTGTCAAACGCGCGTACCTGGTCGGGGCTCTCGACGTGGCCATGGCCGGCGCGTCGTTTGCGCTTGCCCTGCTGCTCCGCCACGGGTTCGGCGCCGTGTTTCGGCGCGATGCGGGCGTCGAACGCGACATCGACGACCGACCAATCGGCCTGGAAGATCTGCTCGGCCGCCCGCAGACAACGCCCGACCGCGCCGTCATGCGTGCCCTGGTGAACGGCCGGCGGGTCTGCATCACCGGCGCCGGCGGCACCATTGGCGCTGAGCTCGCACGTCAGATCGCCGACGATGGGCCCGCGCACCTCACCCTGATCGACAGCTCCGAATACAACCTCTACCGGGTCGATCTCGAGCTCGAGGAGGCGCATCCGGACCTGCCGCGCAGCGCCGTGCTTGGAGATGTGCGTGACCCAGGCAGCATCGCTGAGACCTTCTCCTGCGTGCGCCCGGAATTGGTGTTTCATGCGGCCGCGCTCAAGCACGTCCACATGGTCGAGACCAATCCCAACGAAGGCGTGCTCACCAATGCCGTGGGCACCCGCAATGTCGCCGATGCCTGCATCGTCTTCGGTGCGCGGTTGATGGTGCTGGTTTCGACCGACAAGTCGGTCGACCCCACCAGCGTCATGGGCGCGACGAAGCGTATCGCCGAAGGCTATTGCCAGGCGCTCACCGACGCGCCAGCAGCCGGGGGCTTGCGGCTGGTGACGGTGCGCTTCGGCAATGTGATCGGCTCCTCCGGCTCGGTGGTGCCGCGCTTCCAGCGTCAGATCGCCGCCGGCGGGCCGGTGACCGTCACCGACCCCGACGCAGCGCGCTACTTCATGACGACACGGGAAGCGGTGCAGCTCCTGCTTCAGGCGTCAGCGCTCGGGGCAGGCGAAGAAGGCGGTGGCATCTACGTGCTCGACATGGGCGAGCCCATCAAGATCGTCGATCTGGCGCGGCAGATGATCCGGCTCACGGGCCTCACGCCAGACAAGGACATCGAGATCGTCTTCACCGGGCTGCGCCCGGGCGAGAAGAAGGACGAGAGACTGTTCCATCCGGGAGAACCCATGCTCGTGACCGGGACACCGGGCATTTTCAAGGCCCGCGCACGCTCCGCCGATGTCGCCCTCATGCGGCGCCGGCTCGATCAGCTCGCGGGCGCGGCGCGCGACCGGCGCACGGCGGATGCGCTGGCGCTGATGGCGACGCTGGTGCCTGAGTATGAGCCGAGCGACAGTGTTCTCTCGGCTGTCCCGGCGAACGCCGGCCTCGCGCGATAGCCACCCACGACGCCGCACCAGGGAGTAGCTCAATGTCCGACACGCCAGGCCGGCCCATTGCACGCGCGCTCGTCTCGGTCTCCGACAAGACCGGCCTCGAAGAGTTCGCATCCTCGCTCGCGCGCCGCGGCGTCGCCATCCTGTCCACCGGCGGCACGGCACGGATCTTGCGGGAGGCCGGCATTGCGGTCACCGACGTTTCGGACCACACAGGCTTTCCCGAGATCATGGACGGTCGGGTGAAGACCCTGCACCCGGCGATCCACGGCGGGATTCTGGCCCGCAGGGAGGACGCCGGCCATCGCGCGGCCATGGAGACGCATGGAATCGCGGGCATCGACCTGGTCGTGGTCAATCTCTACCCCTTCGAGGAGGCGGTGCGCGACGGTGCCGCGCTCGACGCCTGCATCGAGACCATCGATATCGGCGGCCCGGCGATGATCCGGGCGGCGGCCAAGAACCACGAGGACGTGACCGTGGTGGTGCAGCCTTCCGACTACGCGGCGGTGACAGAGGAGATGGAGGCCTTAGGCGGCGCCACCAGCCTCACGCTCCGCCGCCGTCTGGCGGCGACCGCGTTTGCGCGCACGGCCGCCTATGACGCCGCCATCGCCCGCCGTCTCGCTGCTGAGGCAAAAGACGACCCTCTGCCTCCCCGCTTCGTGTTCGGCGGCTCGCGAAGCAGGCTGCTGCGCTACGGCGAGAATCCTCATCAGAGCGCCGCCCTTTACGTCGATCCAACGACACCGCCCGGCGTGGCGCAGGCCGCACTCATTCAGGGCAAGGAGCCGAGCTACAACAACCTGGCCGATGCCGACGCGGCTTATGGGCTGGTGCGCGAGTTCGACCCGCCTGCGATCGCCATCATCAAGCACGGCAATCCCTGCGGCGTCGGCCTGGGCGGCACCCTCGCGGATGCGTACGAGAAGGCCAGGGCGTGCGATCCGGTGAGCGCCTTCGGCGGCGTGGTCGCAGCGAACCGATCGCTCGACGGAGCGACCGCCCGCGCCATCGCCGGCCTCTTCACGGAGGTCGTGGTCGCCCCGGAGGCCGATGAGGAGGCACGTGCTGCTCTTTCCGCCAAGACCGGCCTGCGCCTGCTCCTCACCGGAACAAGCGTCGATGACAGGGGCGAGCGGTTGATGGTTCGCACCCTCGACGACGGTTTCCTGGTGCAGACGACGGATACCGCGCGGGCGACGGCCCAGTCGCTCAAGACCGTAACCAAGCGGGCGCCGACGGAGCAGGAACGCGCGGACCTCCTCTTCGCCTTCACGGTCGCCAAGCACGTCAAGTCGAACGCCATCGTCTACGCCAAGGAGGGCGCCACGGTCGGCATCGGCGCAGGCCAGATGAGCCGCGTCGACTCCTCCCGGATCGCGGCGCAGAAGGCGGCGGACGCCTCCGCTGCCGCCGGCGAGGACCGGTCGCGGGCGGAAGGCTGCGTGGTCGCCTCCGACGCGTTCTTTCCCTTTGCCGACGGGCTCTTGGCTGCTGCCGGAGCGGGCGCCACTGCCGTAATTCAGCCGGGCGGATCCAAACGGGACGACGAGGTCATCGCTGCGGCGGACGAGCAGGGCCTCGCCATGGTCTTCACCGGCCTTCGTCACTTCCGTCACTAGGGAGTCGCACCGATGATCGTCGTCTTCGGCTCGATCAACGCCGATCTCCTGTTCGCGGTCGACGCCCTGCCGCGTGCGGGCGAGACGGTGCTCTGCCCCGGCCATCGCGCCGTGGCCGGCGGCAAGGGCCTCAATCAGGCGGTCGCCGCTGCCCAGGCGGCAACGGACCCGGCGGCCTCGGTGCAGATGGTCGGCCGTGTCGGCCCCGACGGCTTCGCCCCGCTCGCGCTCCAGGCCCTGAAGGACGCCGGCGTCGGGATCGAGGCGACCACCGAGAGCGCGCTGCCGACCGGCTGCGCCGCGGTAATCGTGGACCGCGTGGGCGAGAACCAGATCACCGTGGCAAGCGGCGCCAACACGGACCTGCCGCCGGAGGTGCTGCCGGACGACTGGCTTGGGCCGGAGACGGTGCTCGTCCTGCAGATGGAGATCCCGCTGGAGTCGAATTGGGCCGTACTCGGGCGGGCCAGGGCGCGGGGTGCGCGCGTCGTGCTCAATCTGGCCCCGGCCAAGCCGGTGCCGGCCGAACTGCTTCCCGACTTCGACCTCGTGGTGTTCAACGAGGTCGAGGCCGAGATGCTCGCCCGCACGCACGCACTGGATGCTACTGCGGGCGAGGACGCGGCTCGCGCCATCGCTGCGCGCTATGGCGTGACGACGGTGGTGAGCTTGGGCAGCGCCGGCGCTGCGGCCTTCACGCCCAATGAAGCCTGGCGCTGCGGCGCGCTCGCAATCGAGCCCGTGGACACCGTGGGGGCCGGTGATGCCTTTGTCGCCGGCCTTGCGCTCGGGCTCGAGGCAGATGCGACACTGCCCGCGATGCTGCACCGGGCGAGCGTCATGGGCGGCCTCGCCTGCTTGGGTGAGGGCGCGGCGCCCGCGATGCCGTCTGCAGCGGAGATCGAGGTGCGGCTCGGCGATCTCTCGCCCGCAGAGCCTATGGCGCTATGACGAGGATGCCTCGGCGGCGCAGTCCGGGAACAGCGTGCGCAGGCCCTTCTCGGAGGCTTCGCACACGCCGCGATCGGTGATGAGCGCGGTCACGAGCCGCGCAGGGGTCACGTCAAAGGCGTAATTCGCGGCACGACTGCCGGGGGGTGTCAGCGACACCGTCGTTTCCTGGCCTGCCTCGTCGCGCCCGGTGATCGTCAGCACCTCGTCCTCGTCCCGCTGCTCGATGGGCGTGTCGGCACCATCCTCCAAGGACCAGTCGATGGTCGGATGGGGCAGTGCGACGTAGAAGGGGATGTCGTTGTCGCTGGCGGCAAGCGCCTTCAGATAGGTGCCGATCTTGTTGCAGACATCGCCGCGCGCGGTGGTGCGGTCGGTGCCGGTGATGCAGAGGTCGACCATGCCGCACTGCATCAGGTGACCGCCGGCGTTGTCCACGATCAACGTGTGCGGCACCCCGTGGCGCGCCAGCTCCCACGCCGTCAGCGCAGCGCCCTGGTTGCGCGGCCTGGTCTCGTCGACCCAGACGTGAACCGGAATGTCTTTGTCGTGCGCCATGTAAAGGGGCGCCAGCGCCGTGCCCCAGTCGACCGTGGCGAGCCAGCCGGCGTTGCAGTGGGTAAGCACATTGACGGGGCCGTCCTTGCCCTCCGCCGCCTTCTCCACCAGCGCGAGCCCGTTCTCTCCAATCGCCCGGTTGATGGCAACGTCCTCCTCGCAAATCTCGCCCGCCCGCCGGTAGGCGGCGACGGCGCGTCCCTCGGCAGCCAGGGGGCGGAGCCGGCGACCGATATCCTCCAGCGCCCAGCGCAGATTGGCCGCTGTCGGCCGGGTCCCGGCCAAGAGCATGATCGCGTTCTCCAGGTTCGCATCGCTTGGATCCTCTGAGAGCGCGAGGGCCACGCCGTAAGCCGCCGTCGCGCCGATCAGCGGCGCGCCGCGCACCACCATCGTGCTGATGGCATGCGCCGCGTCTTCGACCGTTACTAGCTGGCGCGTCCCAAATTTGTGGGGAAGCCGCGTCTGGTCGATTACGACGACCGTGCGTTCATCCTCGTCCACCCAGATGCTCCGGTAGAGCTGGCCGTCGATTTTCATTTGCCACCTCCCGCCTTGGTCATCATATCGTAGCGCACCCGGTCGTGGGCCTCCACCGGGTCCACGCCCTGGCGTACGGCCTCGATTATACCGTCCTCGATGTTCTTGAAGAGTGTCGCGTGCTCCAGCACCTCGGCCGCGCTGGCACGGGGGACGACGCAGACCCCGTTCTCGTCGGCAACGACGATATCGCCACGGTCGACCGGCACGCCGCCCAGACGCACGGGAATACCGTAGCCGGCACAGGCGCAGCGGTTGCGGATCGACTGCTGGATGAAGCCCCGGCCGTAGACCGGCAGGTTGAGCGCCTTGTACTCGTCGATGTCGCGGGTGACGCCATCGATCACCGTGCCGACGAGGCCGAAGTGCCGGGTGGTGAAGCCGGCGACGCCGCCGTAGCTGTTCACGTCCATGCGCCCGCCCTGGTCGATCACCAGAACATCGCCGGGGTTGCCCAGCTTCACCGCCTCCAGCGTGCCGAGTACCGGCGATTCCTCCGCTTCGCCCACCGGCACCAGCTTCAGTGTCGCGGCGGGGCCCACGATCTTGGCGCAGCTGTCCCAGAGCGGGCCGATGCCGTGCGGCGCGCCGGCGATCCCGGCCCGGTCGAGACCGTCCGAGACATTGGCAGTGGAAAGCCTTCGGTAACCCTCGACCAGTTCCTTGAGGTCGGTTGTCATGGTCGCTCCCACTACGAATTCTGCGGCGTCTCGAAGCCCGTTTCCTTGGCCCGGACCAGCGCCGAGACGAGCGTGTTGTAGGGCGCTTCCAGGCCGAGCGCCAGAGCCTCCGGCGGGATCGCGCCGTTGATCGCGTCGATCTCCGAAGGGCGGCCGGCGAGATGGTCCAGCAGCATCGAGGGGCGGGCGCCGGGGATCTTGGCACCGAAGTCGTGGACGTAGGCGACCGGGTCATCGAAATCGAGCCGGGTGCCCTTGGCGCGGGCGACCCGATAGGCCTCCGCTGCGCAGCCGGAGGCGATGGGCCAAGCGTCGGCATCCGCCATGATCTCGCCCACGGTCAACCCCGTCAGCGTCGCGGTGCCGCTGTAGCAGACGTTGCAGATGAGCTTCTCCCAGACCAGCTGGTCGATGTCGTCGAAGCATTTGACCCTGAAGCCTGACTCCCTCCAGAGCGCGGCGATGCGCTCGAGCCTTGGCGTCACCGCCCCGTGCGCCTCACCGAGCCGTACCAGCTCCATGCCATTGTGATGCGCGTGGCCCGGCGCCACGATCGAGGCGCCGAAGCCCCCGACCACGCCGACGATGACGCGCTCCTCGCCCAGGATGCGGGCCACCTTCGCGGCGCTGCCGAGGCCGTTCTGGATGGTCAGCACCGGGGTCCTGGGGCCGAGCAGGGCGCGCGCGCCGGCGGCCGCCACCTCTACCTGCGGTGCCTTGGTCGCGACGATGACGAGGTCGCAGGGGCCGGCGTTCGCGGGGTCGGTGGTGGCACCCACTGCTACCGTGCGGTCGCCGCTCGCGCCTTGGAGCCGAAGCCCATTGGCGGCGATCGCATCGACATGCGCCTGCCAGGTGTCGATCGCCCAGACTTCGTTGCCGGCATCGGCCATGAGCGCCGCGTAGACGCAGCCCATGGCCCCGGCACCGACGATTCCGATCTTCATGGCTCGATGCTCCCTTGGTTTCAGCTGCGGGTGGGAGCGCCTGACGCCGGGCCGATGCGCACGCCGTGCTCCTGGCAGGACGCTTCGACCAGCGAGACGAAAGGCTCGGTGACGTCATCCGGCGCGGGCAGCTTGCTCGCATCTTCGCCTGGATAGGCGCGGCGGCGGAGCTCCGTTGCCACCGGGCCAGGGTCGAGCAGATTGACCCGGAGCGCGCTGCGTCGGGTTTCCGCCGCATAGCAGCGGACAAGTGCCTCCAGCCCGGCCTTGCTCGCTGCATAGGGACCCCAGAACGCAGGCGCGGTCCCGGCTGCGGCGGCGGTGACGAAGATCGCCCGGCCCGCAGGCGAGGCGCGCAGGAGCGGGTCCAAGCTGCGGATCAAGCGCCAGTTGGCACCGAGGTTGAGCCCGAGCGTCTGTTCCCAGTCCTCGGGCGCGTAGTGCCCTACCGGACTCAGCTGCCCCAGCGTGCCGGCGTTGGCGACGAGGATATCGAGGCGGCCGAAGCGCTCGGCCAGCGCGCCCCCCAGCCGGTCGATCCGCTCGCCGTCGCGCAGGTCCATCGGCACCAACGTCGCGGGCTCGCCCGAGGCGTGCTGCACGGCGTCGTCCACCTCCTCCAGCCCGCCCGTGGTGCGGGCAACGAGGATGAGCCTGGCGCCTTCGGCGGCGAAGCGGCGGGCGACGGCGGCGCCGATGCCGCGCGAGGCACCGGTCACGAGCGCGATCCGGCCTTCGAGGCGCAGCGGCGCCACGGCGGCGCCTACCCTGAATCCGCCAGCAGGGAGAGCTGCGCCGGCGGCTCGCCAACCTGTTGATCGGAAAGCGGGATCGGATAATCGCCGGAGAAGCAGGCGTCGCAGTAGCGCGGGCGCGCCGGGTCGCGCCCCGGCTCGCCCATCGCCCGGTAGAGCCCGTCGATCGTGATGAAGGCGAGGCTGTCGACGCCGATGGAGCGCGCCATGGCGTCCAGGTCGTGACGCGCAGCGAGGAGTTTCTCGCGCGCCGGCGTATCGACACCGTAGAAGCAGGAATGGGCGGTCGGCGGGCTCGCGATCCGCATGTGGACCGTTGCCGCGCCCGCCGCGCGCACCATCTCCACGATCTTGGTGGAGGTGGTGCCGCGCACGATGCTGTCGTCGACGAGCACGACCCGCCGGCCTTCGATGACGCTGCGGTTGGCGTTGTGCTTGAGCTTGACGCCGAGGTGCCTGATCCGGTCGGTCGGCTCGATGAAGGTGCGCCCGATGTAGTGATTGCGAATGATGCCGAGCTCGAAGGGAAGCTTCGCCTGCGCGGCATAGCCGATCGCCGCCGGTACGCCGGAATCGGGGACCGGCACCACCACGTCCGCAGGCGCCGGCGCCTCGCGGGCGAGCTCGGCGCCGATGCGCTGCCTGGCCTCGTAGACGCCGGTCCCTTCGGAGACACTGTCGGGCCGCGCGAAGTAGATGTACTCGAAGATGCAGAATCGCTGCTGGGTGGGGCGGAAGGGCTTGAGGCTCTCGACGCCTGCCTTCGAGATGATGACGAGCTCGCCCGGCTCGATGTCGCGCACGAATTCAGCGCCGATGATATCGAAGGCCACCGTCTCCGACGCCAGGATCAGGGCGCCGTCGAGCTGGCCCAGCACCAAGGGGCGCACGCCGTAGGGGTCGCGCACGCCGATCAACGAGTCCTTGGTCAGCGCCACCAGCGAATAGGCGCCCCGCACCCGGCCCAGCGCCTCGATCATGCGCTCCACCACGCGCCCGCGTCGGCTGATGGCGATCAGGTGGACGATCACCTCGGTGTCGGAAGTGGAGTGGAATATGCAGCCGTGATTGACGAGATCGGCGCGCAGCGAGAGTGCGTTGGTGAGGTTGCCGTTGTGCGCGATGCTGAGCCCGCCGAAGGCGAGGTCGGCGAAGAGCGGCTGGATATTGCGCACCTCGGGCGCGCCCTGCGTGGAATAGCGGTTGTGGCCGATTGCGGCGCGGCCCTCCAGCGCATCGATCACGTCGCCCGAGGAGAAAATGTCGCCGACCCGGCCGAGCGCCCGGTGCGAATGGAAGAGCGTGCCGTCAGTGCTGACGATGCCGGCCGATTCCTGCCCCCGGTGCTGCAGTGCGTGCAGGCCGAGCGCCGCATGGGCCGCGGCGTCGGGGTGGCCGAAGATGCCGAAGACCCCGCACTCTTCCTTCAGCTTGTCGTCGTCAGCCGCGCCGCCCGTCCAGGCTGCTGCCATCACTCGACGCTTTCGCTCAGGCCGTCGAGCTGGTTCCGCTCGCGGTCGCTGTAGCCGGTCTCGCCGTCCTCTTCGCTTCGCTCGGCGGGCACGGGCTCGGTCAGCTCCTTCACGCTTCGCTCCCGGCCATCCTCGAAGGTCTCCTCGATGTGTCGGGTGCCTTCCTCGGCGACCTCCTCGGGAACCACCTCGCGCAACGCGGCGACGCCCTGCTTGATATACGGCAAGGTCCGGGCCTCGTCGACCCAGGGCGGCCAGTCGCTTTGCTGCACCACCGAGCCGAAGAGCATGTAGGCGATGCAGACCAGCGCCGCACCGCGCAGGATGCCGAAGATGAAACCGAGCGTGCGGTCCAGCGCCCCGCCGCGGCTCCGCTGGATGCGGCCCGAGATGATCTGGTTGATGATCGTGAGGACCACCAGCACGACGACGAAGACCGCGACGCCTGCGACCACATCCGCGATCAGCATGGAGTCGGGGATCAGGTCGCGGGCGATGGGTCGCGTATGGGGGAAGGCAAAGAAGGTCGCAATGCCTGCGCCGACCCAGGCGCCGATGCCAAGAATCTCTCGCGCTGCCCCCCGGCCGAACGCGAGCAACGCCGAGATGATGATGATCAGCGCCACCAGAATATCGATTAGATTGACCGGCAGGTCTTCCATTCTCTCGCGATCGTCAGGTCATGGGCGTCGCCGAGGGGAAGAGCGCCACCAGGTCGCGCACATGGGTGAGCCGCCGAACCATGATCCCCTGGCCCTCTCCCTCGCCTCCCTTCGCGCGGTCCGGCACCGGCGCAAGCGCATGGGTAAAGCCGAGCTTCGCGGCCTCCTTGAGGCGCGCCTCGCCCTGACTCACCGGCCGGACCTCACCGGCGAGGCCCACTTCGCCGAAGATGACCGTGCCGTGATCGAGCGCGCGGTCGGCCGCCGATGAGGCCA
>Ga0209022_1001240_pt1 | contig 27329 bp, 26 predicted proteins | sample PinacodermPK_FD_187300 | JGI IMG/M metagenome (GOLD analysis project Ga0209022, IMG submission 187300) | Host-associated microbial community of the marine sponge Aplysina aerophoba from Gulf of Piran - sponge pinacoderm, lysed by proteinase... | ecosystem: Host-associated > Porifera > Sponge >...
CTTGTCCTGGGAAGGCGCTCTTTGGCGCGGGAAAATAGAGGCAACTCTCGGTCAGGCAACCCGTGAATTCTATTAAACTTGATTTTTGTTTTCTTCGCTTGATTTAAGCTTGATGAAGGGTACTGGAAAATTGTCCTCTCGCACCTTTACCCTTCAATGGACGGAAGAGATCTTCCTGGGGAAATAAAAACGCTTTCGGGGAACAGTGAAACGGAAATAATAGTCGCCGAAGACCTTATGGAAATCGTCGCGTAGGAAAATCAATATTTTGTTTAATCCCCTTTTCCGGCAACGGCGCAGTTTACTTCCTCTATAAGATTCTCCGCAACCTCAAGGCTGTTTTCCGCCTCGGTAACCGGGCGTCCAACGACCAGATAATCAGCTCCGTAATCAATAGCCATCTTTGGAGTGAGCGCCCTTTTGTGATCGTTTCGGCTTTTCCCCTCGGGGCGTATTCCGGGAGCGACTATCACGAGACGGTCTCCAAATTCCCGTCTTATCTCCCGTATTGACTCCCCAGAAGCCACGACTCCTTCACAGCCGGCTTCGATCGACCTTCGCGTAAAAACCCGTACATACTCTTCAAGTTCCAGATTCTCGTTCATCATAAGCGCCCTCAGATCGTCCTGGTCGAGACTCGAGAGAAAAGTGAGGGAAAGAATAAGCGGCCGGTCTCTTTCGCCGCGCCCTTCCTTCGCAGCAGCCACCGTTGCCTTTCCGCCGTTTATGGTAACGAACTCCACTCCCTCCGGTACCGCCCGAAGCGCGGCCGCAATCGTGCGGTCTATGTCTCCCATCTTAAGATCAAGGAAAACCCTCTTTCCAAGTCCCACAAGCTCCTTTACGAAGCTCATCCCCTCGCGCATAAAAAGCTGGTAGCCGACCTTGTAGATGCCAACTCTTTCTCCAAGAAGCTCCACGAGGGCAAGAGCTTTTTCCCTTGAATCAAAGTCAAGCGCTATTATCAGCCTCTCGCAACTCTGCGGCGTACTCTCTCCACTGCTCTCCGGTGCCATAGCTTGAAAATTCCTTTGTGTTGTGTGCCGTGCCGTTATATCGCTCCGGCGAGAATAATCGGGATAAAGCATACCCGGCAAACGCGTGCCGTGCTTGTGATTACAACCCGATCTTCCCCATGTTAGTCGGAAAGCCGCTTTGCTTGACCTGCGTTATCACGGCGTTATCCTCTACGGTGATATGCGAGTCGTAGTCGCTAAACCTAGAGGGTTCTGCGCCGGAGTTGAAAGGGCGATCGAAATAGTCGAAATGGCCCTTGAGATGTACGGTCCGCCCATCTACGTCCGCCACGCCATAGTGCACAATAAAAGGGTAGTGGATTCTCTAAGGCAAAAAGGTGCCGTTTTCGTCGAGGACCTGGGCGAAATCAACGATCCTGAGGCGCGAGTCATCTTCAGTGCCCACGGCGTAAGCCCCGCGGTTATCGACGAAGCCAAAAGACGAGGTTTCCAGATAGTGGACGCCGTCTGTCCGCTCGTAACCAAGGTCCACAACGAAGTAAGGCACTACTCCGAAATGGGGTACACGATAATACTCGTAGGCCACAGGGATCACGTAGAAGTCATAGGAACGAAGGGCGAGGCGCCAGACAGCGTTATGGTTGTGGAATCGGTAAGTGAAGCCCTCTCGGTTAACGTCCCGGACCCGGAAAAAGTAGCTTACGTGACGCAGACTACCCTCAGCGTCGACGACACGAAGGAAATAGTGGCGGCGCTTGAAAGGCGTTTTCCGAAAATCGCGAAGCCTTCCAAGCTCGATATCTGCTACGCCACCCAGAACCGCCAGGATGCCGTAAAAAAACTCGCCGAGATCTCAGACGTCATTTTCATCGTGGGATCCCCTGAGAGCTCGAACTCAAACAGACTGGTCGAAGTCGCAAAATCGTGCGGCGTAAGAAAAGCCTATCTGATTGAAGATACAGAAGGGCTCGGCGGCGTGGAAACGCTTGAGCGGGACATGACTGTGGGAATAAGTTCTGGCGCGTCAACTCCCGAGGTAATAATCGAAGAACTGCTCGCAAAGCTAAAGGATTTGGGAGCCACCACCTTTGAAGAGTTCAGCTTGAAGGAGGAATCCACGAAATTCCCTTTTCCACATTCGCTTGAATTCTCAACCGGCTGAGTTTACTGCCGAGCAAACAATCCTCCCAGAGCTTTCTCCAGCGCAATCGAACGGTTACATTAAAGGCAGGCTTGAATATAATCACGTCAAACGGCTATGTTAAAGACAGGCTTGAATATAATCACGTCAAACGGCTATGTTAAAGACAGGCTTGAATATAATCACGTCAAACGGCTATGTTAAAGACAGGCTTGAATATAATCACGTCAAACTATCAACAACACTGAAAAGATAGCTAATTGAAAAACATGCGGTCTCGCGAAAACCTATCTACAAGGGCTGGGCGATATGTCTTGCAACCGGAAGGTTACAGTGCGTTTATCCCCGCACCACTACCTCCTGACCCCCCAATCCAGACCACCGGAGAAATGCAGATGCTCCTCTCCGAGGCTGACAGAGCCTTAGGGTATCTTGACGGGTCTATCCAGACACTGCCTAATCCAGACCTGTTCGTTTTCATGTATGTCCGCAAGGAGGCGGTGCTGTCAAGCCAGATTGAAGGTACCCAAAGCTCACTGCAGGATTTGCTTGAGGCGGAAGCAAAAATATTAACACCGAATCGACCCAAAGATGTTGACGAAGTGGTTAACTACGTCAGTGCCATGAATCTGGGCCTCAAACTCATACAGAGTGTTCCCGTTTCGGTCGACGTAATCCGTCAAATCCATAAAAGACTTCTTCAGGATGTTCGTGGTTCCAACCTTTCTCCAGGAGAATTGAGAAACGCACAGAACTGGATCGGATACGCGGGGTGCACACCGAACGAAGCCATATTCGTCCCCCCACCACACTGTGAAGTTCCAAAGAAACTGAAGGAACTGGAAGAATTTTTTCGCAATACAGAACTGCCGCCGCTAATTACAATTGGAATGGTTCATGCTCAATTCGAGACGATTCACCCTTTTCTCGATGGAAACGGACGCGTCGGGCGATTACTTATCTCCTTTCTGCTCACCGAACGCGATATTCTGCAGAAACCCGTGTTATACCTCTCACATTATTTCAAGGCCCACAGAGAATCCTACTATAACCATCTGCAGAACGTGCGCGACCGGGGCGACTGGGAAAGCTGGCTGAAATTTTTTCTGCGAGGAATAAAGGAAGTGAGCGAAGAAGCCGGCGCGACCGCTAGCAAAATCCTACTACTCAGGGAAAGACATCGAACAGTAATCACTGAAAACCTAGGGCACGCCGCCGGAAACGGCCTCCGCGCACTCGAATATTTGTACGAACGGCCGATCATTTCGGTAAAAGACATACAGAACCTGATCGGCGTAAGTTACGCAGCGACCAACAATTTAGTCGCTCAGATGGTCAGAAACGGTATTTTACATGAATTCACCGGTCGGGTCCGCAACCGGAAATTCATGTACAGGGACTATATCAACCTGTTCCACGAAACGTAGATAAGCGACCAGGCATGATCCCCGTTTCCCCGAGTCCGTAACCCGATGAATTTACCGAGAACGCAAGAGCAAACCTCAAGATTCGTAGCCGACATAGAAATCCCGGAGGGGATAGTGTCAATAGACTGCGAAGTTAGAAGCGGGGAAAAAACAGAAATCCTCTTTATCCTCAACAGCTCAACATGTGAGGGAGATGCAGAATCGTCCACCGGGGATTTTCAGGGCTCTCTTGAGAGCCGCGGAGAAATCCTCGTGGAAGCCGAAACGGATGATCCCGAAGCCTTTATAAGAAAAACCCTCTCCGCCGCGTACGGACCCCTTGCGGATATAACCCTTACAGATACAGATACCGACTGAAAGATTCGGGGACAGAAACGGTTTCCCTAGTTAGCTATCCACCCGCCGTCAACGGAAAGCTCCGCTCCCGTCATGTACGCCACGTTTTCACTGTCGCAGAGGAAAAGCACCGCGTGCGCCATTTCCTCGGGGGTCGCGAAACGGCCCAAGTGCCCGGTTATAGGCTGAAGCCCTTTCAGGTATGCATCAAGCTCCGGAGGCGAACTGTCGAGAAAAGCCTGTACCATCGGAGTCAGAGTAGTACCGGGATTTATGGCGTTTACCCTGATGCCGTTTGCCCCGTACTCAAGGGCCATGCTTCTTGTGAGCTGCGACACCGCTCCTTTGGTGGAATTATATGCGGCGGTACCCGGTATGGCTTTAATTCCCAGTATGGAGGAATTGTTGATTATGGTTCCTCCTCCCTGCTCGATCATGTGCGGAATCGAGAACTTGGACATCATGAAGGTGCCCCTTACGTTAATAGCGAACACCTGGTCCCAGTCCTCAATAGATGTCTCGTGAGTAGTTGCGAGAGGAAGCACCCCAGCGTTGTTAAACAGTATGTCGATTTTACCGAAAAGCTTTACGGCGTGCTCAACGGCCTCCTTGCAGTCCTCCTCCTTCGACACATCGCTTACGAGATACTCTATACTGCCGGGAGCATCCTTGGCCAGCTCCGCAGCCTCCACAAGAGTACTTTCGGTTCTGCCGGTTATAAGAACATTTGCTCCCTCGTTTGCGAAAAGAAGCGCGGTCACCTGTCCTATTCCTAGGCTGCCACCTGTGATTATCGCGGATTTACCCTCAAGTTTCATTTTAATCCTCCTTGGTATGTATTGATGCAGGCGGCAAGCGCCCGCAACCTCAGGGTTAGTTTAAAACATCAGGGGCAGTTGCGTCAATTCCCAAATGACTTTTTTCTAGTTCCTGTATGGAACGCTGAAAAAACAGAAAACCCTGTTGAAAGAAAGTGGATCTGGTAGCCCCAACGGGATTCGAACCCGTGTTTCAGCCTTGAGAGGGCTGCGTCCTAAACCCCTAGACGATGGGGCCAAACTCAAAAGGAACTATCAAACTATCATAAAAAGAGTTCAATTTCAAAGATGCCTCGTAGAAGTACCAAAGGACCTAGTTGCGTCTTGTGTGGTTTTTCGCAGGGAGTATGCTGTATAATTAACCCGCAACAAAAATGCCGTGGGTGAACCTCTTCTTCGGAAAACGGATATGAAAGCACACGCTCTTAAGACAGAACTTCAGAACGGAGAAAGCGTCTTCTCAAAAAACAACTGCGATGCGGTTCTTTTCGATCTTGACGGAGTAATTACCACTACTGAAAAAATTCACTCGGCCTGCTGGAAAAAGACATTTGACGAGTTCCTTCGTGCTTGGACAAGCAAGAAAGGCAAGGACTTCGTTCCCTTCAACGAAACGGACGACTATCTTGAATATGTCGACGGCAAACCCCGCTATGAGGGCGTGCGCAGCTTCCTGCTCTCGCGCGCAATAGAACTTCCCGAGGGCAATACAAACTCCCCTCCGGGCGAGCAATCAGTTTTCGGGCTCGGAAACAGGAAAAACCAGCTGTTCACGGAAACCCTTGAAAAAGAGTCGCCCGGAATCTACCAGACATCCGTCGCATTAGCGCACCATCTTAAGGAAGCCGGGTTTCGCCTGGCAGTCGTATCTTCAAGCAGAAACTGCCGCGCGGTAATGGCGGCCACGGGAATAGAGGGCCTTTTCGAGGTAACGGTGGACGGGGTAACGGCAGCCGAAAAAGGTCTTCGGGGAAAACCGGAACCGGATACGTTCATTGAAGCCGCATCGGCTCTTGGAACCAAGCCCGCACGGAGTATCGTTATCGAGGATGCGGCGGCAGGAGTGGCGGCGGGAGCAAGTGGGGGTTTCGGGCTGGTAATCGGCATAGCCAGGAAACAAAACGAAGAGGAACTTTTTTCAAACGGAGCGGACATGGTCGTCAGAGACCTAGGGGAGTTAGGATTCGGGGAGTAGCGCACGAGGAGGGCAGGGATGATAAAAAGAGAGAAAAAAGGAATATATGCGGCACAGCACATATATCCACCGGATCCGTGGAGAATAACAGAAAAGCAGTTTTATCCCGAACTAATCGGCCTTGCGGAAACCATCTTCTGCACCTCAAACGGCTACATAGGAATGCGGGGCGCCTTTGAGGAGGGAAACCCGAGCTACCAGAATTTCACCATAGTAAACGGCTTTTACGAAACGTGGCCCATCATATACGGAGAGGAAGCCTTCGGGTTCACGAAGATGGGACAGACCATAGTAAACATTCCGGATTCAAAAATAATCAAGCTCTACGTGGACGACGAGCCCTTTTACATGCCGACTGCGACCCTCCTTCACTTCGAGCGGTTCCTCGACATGAGAAACGGCGTGGTAGAGAGAAACCTCATATGGGAAATGTTCTCGGGCAAGCAGATATCGATAAGATCGAAAAGGCTGGTTTCCCTGGAGCATCGCCATCTGGCCGCCATATCCTATGAAGTGACCGTCCTAAACGACAAAGCCCCCGTGATCATATCTTCGGAAATAATTGATCACGAGAACTATGCGGAAGGGGAGGAAGAACAGCAGGGACAAGCCAACGGAGGAGATCCGCGAAGGGCCAGCAGGCTTGAGCACCAAGTTCTTGAACCCTGCCTGAATGACGTTCAGGACACGAGCGTGATTCTCTGCCATTCGACCCGAAACAGCAAGATGACTATCACCTCGGGGATCGAGCACACGCTTAAGACAAACTGCGATTATTCCTATACGAGCAGGGCGGAAGATGACCGAGGAAAAGTAGTTTTCATGATTGACGCCCGTAAGGGAGAACCGATAAGTCTTACAAAGTACATGACCTATCACACCACGAGAACCGCGCCGCACACGAACGAGGAACTTCGAGAGAGAGCTAGAAGGAGCCTTAAAAGAACCAAGAAATTCGGGTTTTCGGATCTGCTTGAGGGACAACGCAAGTATCTCGACAACTTCTGGGAAAGAAGCGACGTGTGCGTAGAGATGGACAACGATGAGCGAACACTGTCCTTCCAGCAGGCGATAAGATTCAGCCTTTTCCAGATGTACCAGTCATCGGCAAGGGTTGAAGGAGCCGGCGTGCCATCCAAGGGTCTTACCGGAGCGGGCTACGACGGCCATTACTTCTGGGACATGGAAATATACTTAATGCCTTTTCTTATCTACACTTCGCCCATTATCGCCGAGAATCTTCTTAAGTTTCGCTACAGTATGCTTGACAAGGCTAGGGAATACGCAAAAAGACTCAATCAAAAAGGAGCGATGTTTCCCTGGAGAACCATAAGCGGGGAAGAGGCTTCAGCTTACTACGCGGCGGGAACCGCACAGTACCATATAAACGCTGATATTGTCTACGCGCTCAAAAAATACGTTAATGTCACGGGAGATCATGATTTTGTCTCCAAGTACGGAGCAGAAATTCTGATTGAAACGGCAAGGCTCTGGAGTGATCTTGGATTCTACTCGAACTCGGGAGAAGGGAAGTTCGAAATACACGGCGTTACCGGCCCGGACGAGTATAACACCGTGGTAAATAACAACACCTACACTAATCTCATGGCCCGCGAGAACCTAAAACTCGCCGCGGCCACGGTTGAAAAACTCGAGCAAACCGAACCCGAACTTTTTAAAAGCCTCGCCCACAAAACCAATCTCCAAATCTCGGAAATAGGGGACTGGAAAAACGCCGCCCAGAGAATGTACATACCATATGACGAAAAACTCGGAATACATCCCCAGGACAACTATTTTCTCGAGAAGGAGAAATGGGATTTTGAAAACATCCCGGAAGATAAATATCCCGTGTTGCTCCACTACCACCCGCTGGTCATTTACCGCCACAAGGTGGTAAAGCAGTCAGACCTCGTGCTTGCGATGTTTCTTCTTGAGAAGGAGTTCTCGCAGGAAGAAAAAAGACGGAACTTTGATTACTACGACCCTCTTACGACGGGAGACTCTTCGCTTTCGGCTTGCATACAGGGAATAGTTGCCGCCAAGGTCGGACATATGAACAAGGCGATGGAATACGCGGAAAACGCAGTTTTCATGGATCTGGGAGACATGGGACGAAACACCGTTGACGGCTGTCACATAGCCTCCATGGGAGGAACGTGGATGATGTTTGTGTTCGGATTCGCCGGGCTCGGCAATGCTGGAGAAAGACCCGAGTTCATCCCCAACCTACCCGAGGAAATGCTGAGGCTCAGCTTTTCCGTGTCGATTCTGGGCAACCTGATAGAAGTGGATTTAAACCACTCGGAAACCAAATATACGCTTAAAAACGGAAACGGAATAGCACTTTCCCATGCGGGAGTAGATTTTGAAATTTCTCCGGAGAGCCCGACATTCTTAGCAAAGACCTAAAAACCACTGCGGTTTTGTCCTAAAAGCCGAATCTGATACAAATGGGTTTTGAGTTGGAAAAAAAGGCGGGTCTTGACGCTGTAACAAAAGCGGCAAGAGCCTGCGCGCAAATGCGCGATGAAACCGAATTCCGCGAAGCACTTTACAAAACGGATGGTTCCCCGGTCACTCTCGCGGATTTTTTCGTGCAAGCTTTAATAAACGAAGAACTCACAGCCGCTTTCCCTGAAATTCCAATAGTCGCCGAAGAAAGCTCTGTTTGTCTCGAGGGTGACTGCGGAGAAAAACTCAAAAGACATCTCGAGGAATTTCTGCCCGAAAAAAGCCCGAATGAAATATTCCGCGCAATCAACAGGGGAAATCACGGGGGCGGAAACCAAGGTAGATTCTGGACCCTTGACCCGATTGACGGAACAAGAGGGCTTCTCGCAAAGCGCCAGTACGCAATAGCGCTCGCGCTTATTGAGGACGGAGAAGTAGTTCTCGGAATCCTAGGGTGTCCGGAACTGGCACCGGATGCGAGCGACGGCACAGGCGGAAAAAAGGGGGTTGTGTTTTTCGCCGAGAAGGGACAAGGTTCCTACCAGTTCGGGCTTTGGGGAAGTCCGCAGACACGCATTTCGGTATCGGGTGTCGAAAAAGCCTCGGACTCCGTCATGTGCGAATCGGTCGAAGCCCCGGATTCATCCTATGAATTTTCGGGGAAAATCGCCCGCTTTCTCAATATAAGCGCAAAACCCGTAAGAATGGACAGCCAGTGTAAATACGCTGTCTTGGCCAGGGGAGATACTTCCATTTACCTTCGCCCCCCTCCGCGAAAAGATTACAAGGAAAACATATGGGATCACGCCGCAGGATACATAATTGTAAGAGAAGCCGGAGGAACCGTTACCGATTCCTCCGGTAAACCGCTCGATTTCTCCGTCGGCAAAAGACTACACCAGAACAAAGGTGTCTTAGCAACCAATGGTATTATCCATGAAGCAGTTTTGAAGGCGGTGAGAAAAACTGTTCTTCAGCAAAACACCTTCGTTTCATAGCGCTTCTTTCCTACTTTGGTTTTCCGATTTACGGAACAAAGTTTTTGGTTCTGGGAAAAAATTTGAATGATTTAGTCTTTCCGGCAACTGACAATTCCTAAAACTACCTGACTCTCGTACCACCAAGTTTTAAATCTTATTCAGCACGCGAGGTTCCATATAACAGTTCTCTGAAGGATGAAATTTTTAATGCAAATCGATGGTTAGTTTCCCAGTCAACCTTTATAGATTCAGCTTCTTCAAGGGTAAGGTAACCCCGTTTAATTAATTCCACGACAATGTCCTGCGTTCGTATAATACGATCAGGTCTATTGCTGAAACCAATCTTCCTTAGTGCATCCTTGACCGCACGATTGTCATCAATGGCCAATAAACAATTCCGATTGAGAGCAACCGCAATTGCCGACAACTCACCCGCACCCAAGTGTTGGCCATACTTAAGGTTAAGGCGGAGAAACTGCTCAACTTCTAGCGGGTCATCGATTTTCTGTTGAACGAGATAACCCGAAGATAAAGCGGCTTTGTAACGGCTCTTTTGATCAGGATAGCTGATTTCGTCGGCAACTTTGTCGGTTACTATGAAAGAACCCGGATGAGCCCCAATTAGGTCCATACGATCAATACGCAGGAAATTGATAAGCACAGAAGCATCCACAATGACATGAAGTTGAGACAAATCTTGTGCACCCTCAATTAACTAATCCGCGTGGTCTCAGCCATCTCAAGTAGCTGTTCTCCTTCAATCTCAAGCTTTCTTGCAATTTCAAGAAGACGACCACGTGATATTTTCCCCCGTCTAAATGCCTCAACCACCAGCCATATAAGTTGATTATGAAACTCCTGTTCAGGGCGCCTTGGTTGGCTGCTCTTGTTAAAAAGTTCTATATGCCTTTTAGCTATTTCCTTTTGACTAAGAAGAGTATGAGCTTGGGCAGAGTTAAAGTGATTGAGGTTTTTTAGTCGCCAAACCGCAGCATCATAACTTACGCAGAAACGACGCGCTAAAACCGCAACATCTTGGCAAGTAATGGCCTGAGAACCAGAACGAGGACGTATCTGGGTCTCTGTTGCCGAACCATCGGCAACGTTAAAGGTAGTCTGTGCAAGTCTGCTAGGATGACCCTTGCCAATACTATTTAACCATTGTATTACTCCACCGGATGGCATGAGAAATGCTGAAGCGAAGGCGTTTGCACGCATTTCTGCAAACTCCGAAGAATTTTTCTGGAGCGTCATTCTAACTGATTGCTCACGATCAAAAAGGACATGGGCATACTCATGAGCATAAGAAAAACGTCGACGCTCCAGTCCATGGCCTGCATTAACCAAGACCGCAAAACCAGTGGACTGGTTATGAATAAATAAACCGGACATACTGTCTGGAAGATCAGCTGCCGCAGTCCAGATTCCCTGTTCACTCAGCAATTCTGCAATGTCGCGAATTGGTGCATCGCCAAAGCGGAGTCGGTAGCGTTCTTCATGAGCAACCCTTTCTCCTTGCTGGATAGCGGTACCTGCTGATTTCATTTCAGCAGCATAGTTGGGAACCTTCGCATAAATTACTCGATCAAGCATTTTCAGTAATCCCGTTCCCTCGCGATACAGGTCGACAATACGCCGTACGGAAGATTTATTCTCTGGATCATTCATTTTTTCAGGAAGTACCCTATGGAGAACAACCATAATATCTTCAGCCCGTGATTCTTCGCTCTCTTTAAGAAAAAAAGATGGGGAACATTTGTAGATCTCGGCCAATTTGGTGAGTTCAAGGATAGATACTCTTCGATTGCCGTTTTCTATGTTAGTTAAAGCAGTGCGGGGCAGTTCAAGTTCATAGGCAACAGCCTCTTGACTGAGACCGCATAGTTCCCTGATCTTACGCAATCGACTTCCAAGTTGCTTTGCATCAATCATATTTATCTCCGTTTCGGCAACTGTGTTTTAATACTTTGACCATATTAGATTATATAAAGCCTATTAATACAATCTGGTGCTAGTACGATGTGGATATTCTCCGTCAATTTCTACCAAACATCCTCTTCATCTCTTCGTTCACTGATCTACTTCCCATCCCTAACTTAACATTAGCTATATCCCGACCATATACGTCAGTGGCAACCTTTTCAATGGTCACTATTTTTCCGTAAATTAAATTCTCGAGATAAGTTTTTGCATAAATCCCTTGTGGTGTATTGAGTTCTGGGGCATCAAATCCTGCCAACCTAACCGATGGTCTATAGGAGTCTCCCTTGAACGTATCGCCATCTATAATTTCTGTTACAAATTCTAAGTTCATTAAAATCCTCTCTAAAATAAATTTCGCACGTGCGATAAAACAATTTTAAGGTACGAATATCAGACTGTCAAGGAAAATATTTCCTTGGTTGTCCGAAATAAGCCTTGAGATAATTTTAAAGGAGAATTTAAATGTACTTTTTTCAATCCTACTTGCCGACATGAACGCTTTTCAGGCGAATTCAGTTACCTGCGGTAGTTATGTCCGACGGAGTCGAGCTTATAAATACAATCATCCCAGTGTTCATAAATACATGGCAATTATCAGAACCGCGAGAATCGCTCTGTAAACGACAAAAAGAGTGAATGACCTTGTCTTAACGTAATCCAGCAGAAATCGGATGGCAAAAAGCGCCGAGATAAAAGAAGTCGCAACCCCGAGAGCGAAAGACCACCTGAACATTTCTGCGTATCCCAGATACCTTATCTCAAAAACCCCGGCCGCAACTATGACAGGTATGGCCAGGAGAAATGAGAACCGCGCAGCTTCCTCTCTTTTGTAGTTTCTGAAAAGCCCCCCGGTAATCGTGACTCCCGCTCTTGAAGCTCCAGGCAGAATCGCAAAAGCCTGAGCCACGCCGAAAAAAAGCGCGTCTGTGAGGTTCATGTCAGAAAGAGTCTTGCTCTCGGTCGTCTTTCTGTCGGAAATGTAAAGAAGCACCCCGAAACCCAGAAGAAAAGCGGCGACTGGAACAGGGTCACGAAGCACGCCTGAGGCGTAACCCTCGAACAAAAACCCGGCCGCAACAGCAGGCAGGGTAGCAACTACGAGGTAGACTCCGGTTTTTCCATCTTTGCGCCCCTCAAACGAAAAAGATCTCAAGCCGCAGAAAAAGTCCCGTATGATAAGCGCAAGTTCTCGTCTGAAGCAGTAAAGAATCGCAAAGAGGCTCCCTATGTGAAGTGCCACTGTGAAAGGCAGCCCCTGGTCCTTCCAGGAAAAAAGCCATGGAACCAGAAACAGGTGAGCTGTGCTGCTTACGGGGAAAAACTCGGTTATCCCCTGTATGAGCCCAAGGATTATCGACTGCGCTATCTCCAATTCCTAACTCCCCGCAACCCCGTTTTCTAAAACGCCTCTAAGATAAAAAGCCGTGTGCGAATCGCTTGCCCCGCATATCTGCTCGGGAGTGCCGCAGGCCACAAGCTCTCCTCCATCTTCTCCGCCCCCGGGACCGAGATCAATTACGTGGTCCGCGCACTTTATGATGTCCAGATTGTGCTCTATGACAACCACGGTGTTTCCTATATCCACGAGCCTTTGTATTACCGAAACGAGCTTCTGTATATCATCGAAATGAAGCCCTACCGACGGTTCGTCAAGTATATAGAGAGTTTTTCCTGAAGCTCTTTTCCCAAGTTCTCTGCCAAGCTTTATGCGCTGCGCCTCTCCTCCGGAAAGAGTGGTTACCCTCTGCCCGAGCCTTACGTAACCGAGCCCGACATCGGTTAGCATCCTGAGCTTTCCTGAAATCTTCGGAATGTTCTCGAAAAAATCCGCCGCCTCTTTTATGTTCATCTCAAGAACGTCCGACATGTTCTTTCCCTTGTACCTGATCGCCAGGGTCTCCTCATTGTACCTCCTTCCTCCGCACACCTCGCACGTGACGTAGACATCGGGAAGAAAGTGCATCTCGATCCTGACGGTTCCGCTTCCCCCGCATCCCGCACAGCTTCCTTGGGAGAGGTTGAAGCTGAACCTGCCCGGCCCGTACCCCCTCACCTTCGACTCGGGAAGCATGGAGAAGATTTTTCTTATCTCAGTGAGCACGCCGGTGTAGGTTGCGGGGTTTGATCTCGGGGTTCTGCCTATCGGACTCTGGTCGACCTTGATGACCTTGTCCAGATTTTCGGTTCCGATGATTTCTCCGTGCGGGGCCGCGCGGTTTTTGCTCCGGCTAAGCTTTCTTGACAGGCCATTATAGAGGGTGTCAACGACAAGGGTGCTTTTCCCCGAACCGGAAACTCCTGTGACGCATATGAATGTTCCGAGGGGAAAATCAACGTCAATTTTCCTAAGGTTGTTCCCGAAAGCCCCCCGAATCCCAACCCGGGTGCCGGAGGAGCGTCTCGAGCTGGGCACCGGGATACTCTTTTTGCCCGAAAGGTATCTTCCGGTAACCGAACCGGCGCACCGGGAAATTCTCCCGACGCTTCCAGAGCAGACGACCTCGCCTCCGAGTTCTCCTGCTCCCGGACCGACGTCAAGTACGAAATCAGCGCTCTTTATGGTTTCTTCGTCATGCTCGACGACGATTACGGTGTTGCCCATGTCCCTTATGCTTTTTAGCGTCTCTACGAGCTTTTTGTTATCCTTCGGGTGAAGTCCTATGGAAGGCTCGTCAAGCACGTACGTTATTCCCGTAAGTTTCGATCCCACCTGGGTTGCGAGCCTAACCCTCTGAGCCTCTCCGCCTGAAAGGGTCGGAGCCGTGCGGTCAAGACTCACGTAGCCAAGTCCTATGTCCCCGAGAAAACCGAGCCGGGAGGATATCTCTTTTATTACCTCCCCCGCGATCTTTCTCTCCCTCACGGAAAGTTCAAGCAACCCGAAGTAAGGGATGAGATCGCAAACCGCCATCCCAGCAAGATCCGATATGTTCTTCCCCCTGAAAAGCACGGAAAGGGCAATCTTGTTGAGCCTGGATCCGTCGCACTCTCTGCACGGAAGCGTTCTCATGTATTTCGAGAGTTTTTCCCGAAGCTCTTCCGAATTGGTCTCCGAGTACCATTCCATGAGCATGCCGACGATTCCGGGGAAAGTCGCAGCGTATTCCTTTTGTCTTCCCCTCCTTGCCTTCCTGAAGCTTATTCTCTCTGTCCCCGAACCGTAGAGTATCTTTTGTCTGTGCAGGGCAGAGAGCCGGGAAAACGGAACGTCGAGCGCAAAACCGTAATGCTCGGAGAGTCCCTCAAATATCCGGACAATATATTTTGAATCCTCAAACGGCTTGATCGCTCCTTCGCTAAGGGACTTCCCAGGATCTTCCACTATAAGTTCGGGATCGAAAAACGTTTCGAATCCAAGCCCCTGACAGTTCACGCATGCACCGTAGGGGCTGTTAAAAGAAAAAAGCCTGGGGGATATCTCCGGGTAGCTTATCGCGCAGCGGGAGCAGGAAAAATGTTCGCTGAAAGTGAGAGTCTTCCCGCCTTCGATCTCGCATTTCAAAACCCCGCCCGATCTTTTAAGAGCAAGGGACACCGCGTCTGAGAGCCTTTTCCCCGAACTCTCCCCGCGCAAAACGACATTGTCCACCAGAAGTTCGATAGTGTGCTTTTTGTTGCGGGAAAGCTCTATGTCGTCTTCGAGATCGTAAGTCTCTCCGTCGATTCTAACCCTGACGAAACCTTCCCTCCTCATATCTTCAAGCTCTTTTCTGTATATCCCTTTTCTTCCCTGAACTACCGGGGAATATACGGATACGGGTTTTCTGCCCGCTTCCTCGCAGATCCTCTCAATCATGCTGGAAGGGGTCTGGGAAGATATTTCCTCACCGCACTCGTAGCAGTGCGGATCTCCGACCACGGAGAAAAGCACTCGCATGTAATCGTATATCTCTGTTATGGTTCCGACGGTCGAGCGGGGGTTTCTGTGAAAGGTCTTCTGATCGACCGAAACGGACGGAGAAAGACCCTCGACGAAATCGACATCCGGCTTGTCAAGCTTCTCGACAAACTGCCTGGCGTAAGAGGAAAGCGACTCCATGAATCTTCTCTGCGCCTCGGCAAAAAGTATGTCGAAAACCAGAGAAGATTTCCCCGAACCACTCACTCCCGTGACAACGGTAAAGCTGCGCCTCGGTATTTTGACGTCTATGTTCTTGAGATTGTGCTCCCGCGCACCGATTATGCTAATGAACTTCAACCTGAAGGCTCCCCGGGGGAAAATACGCAGATAAAATTACCCGATACCAGGGGAACCGTCCGCTGTCCGTGCGGTCTCGGAGAGGAACCGGGTGAAAATCAGTTCGGACAGGCGGGTCCGCTCAAGCTCGGGATGCCACTGAAAACCCATGACTCGACCGTCGGCCGACTCAAACCCCTCCACTATTCCGTCCGGGGCCAAGGCACTTACCCGAAGACCCTCTCCAACCCTGTTTATCGCCTGGTGGTGGTAGCTTTTTATCCCGAATTCCTTTTCTTCCGCAAAACCGCCGAAGACCGTGTCTGGAAGAACTGTGACGTCGTGAACCTCGCCTCCTTCGTGACAAAGCGCGTCGGGCAGAAGCGCCTTTATATCCTGGTGTATCGAGCCCCCGTGGAAAACATTTATAAACTGCATGCCTCCGCATATCCCCAAAACCGGCATGTCTTTTTCGAGAGCAAGGCGAAGGACGCTGAATTCCGTTTCCGTTCTCTCGTGGCTCATGGGCTTTATGGCAGGATGCGGGGATTCGCCGTAGAATTTCGGGTGCATGTCCCTTGAACCCGGTATCAAAAGCCCGTCGATCACGGAGACTACGCTGAGCAGAAAATCCGAAGTTGAAGCATCAGCAACCGTGGGGATCAGAACCGGCGCGCCGCCGTAGAACTCAACGGCCTTCGAGTAGGCGGATTCTATAAGGTTTGATTTGTCTTCAAGGTCGGTTGTTATGCCGATAAGCGGTCGCGCTTCAGCGGTCGCCGGTTTTTGGGCCAAAGGAAAGTCCCTCTCGTTCACGTAACAGAATAAGTTCAGGCGTGATAAAGCTTACCCGCAGACCCGAGAATATGTACAGCGCGCCGGTCCCGGTTTATTCCGAAACGATCATACGCGAGTTAAGGGGCTGCACTGGGCGCGCGTTCACGGAAAAAACCTGCCTGAATTTTTCAATCTGCCCTTTGGAAAAACGGATCGGTTCACGAAGCACATACCAGTTCACTCCCTCCGTACAGGGCGGGGTGGTAAGGGATCCCATAAAGCGATAATAACGCAAATCGCCGGGCAGCAGCTCCGCCGCATTCACCATGACGTCCTCATGCGTAACCGCTCCAGCTTTACGCAACGGCAGGTACCGCCAAATTCCTTCGGCCGCCGCGCTTGGTTTGCCTTCCTCAATCATTACGCCGACAACCCCCAAGATCCCACTCTCCGTCTTGTGCACCAGATGCATTTCCATGGCATATGACTTGCTGTTTATTGTGTTTTCGCTCGGGGTGTGGAAATGGAGCTGCAATAAACGATAGATGATGCCACCTACCCTTAAAGTGCCGCCTTCGGGAAAATTCACCCGCACGGTGTGACCGTTGTTGAGAATTTCAAGCGGAGAATCTTTGTAATCAAACGCCAAATCGGGCAGGTCCGCCGAAAAAGTGGGCTTGATATCCACGGGAGACTGAAATTCTCCCAGACCGCACGCTCTGAATTCAGGCTTCAATTTACCCCAATTGCCCGGAGCACCTTCACCTTCATAACCCCATTCGACCTTGGTTCCATGGATTCGCTCGGCGCTCTCGGCGTAAACAAAACCAGCCATTACCACCGCAAAAGCACCAACCACCAACAGCCTAAGAAACCACTTACGAGAAATTTGGTGGCTATGCCGCATGTTTGTCTCCACATTTCCACTGGCCGTTCACGGACTCAATCGAGAACTTCGTACTTCGCCCGGATTTCGCGCGTTCCTTTCCGACTTGGGAATTTCACGTTGCGAAAAGATCTTTCAGTGCTAACGCGCGCCGCTGATCATCGCTTCCAGCCGGGCAACCCTTTCTTCCGTCGGAGGATGAGTGCTGAAAAGCTTTGCGAAACCTCCCCCGATCATCGGGCTTACTATCATCATGTGAGCCGTGCTCTCGGCTGCCTGTTCGCTCACCTGCAGGGGAATTCTTGACGCTCCCGCCTGGAGCTTTCTAAGCGCGTCGGCCAGATAGAGAGGGTTTCCGCATATCTCGGCCCCGGTTTTATCCGCTCCGAATTCTCTTGTCCTCGATATGGCCATCCTCACGATCATGGCCGCCATAGGAGCAATAATCGCCATGGCCAGAAGTCCCAGCATTCCGCCGCCCCTTCTGTCACCGCCTCCCCCTCCGAAAATGGCCGCGAACTGCGCCATGTAGGCTATGTAGCTGATGGCGCCCGCGATTGTCGCCGCCACCGAACCGATCAGTATGTCTCTGTTTCTTATATGAGCAAGCTCGTGGGCGATTACGCCTTTAAGCTCATTCCGGTTCAAAAGACGCATGATTCCCTGAGTAACCGCAACAGCTGAGTGGTGCGGGTCCCGGCCCGTGGCAAAGGCGTTCGGGGCCTGTTCGGGGATTACATAAACCCGAGGCATCGGAAGTCCTGCTATCTGTGCGAGTTCCTCGACGTCGGAATAAAGCTCAGGAGCATCATCCCTCCCGACTTCGCTTGCCTTATACATCCTGAGAACGATCTTGTCGCTCCACCAGTAGCTTGCGAAATTCATCACCCCGGCAAGGACAAGCGCGATCATGGCACCGTTTTTGCCCCCTATCATTCCCCCCACCCAAACCAGGATAGCGGAGAGAAAAGCCAGCAGAAAAAGACTTTTAAGTGTATTCATTTTCCAAAAATGCCTCCGAAATATTTTCCAAACCAAGAGGGGAACAATGGTTTCCCCTTACAGATATGATAATACCGTCAGTGGTAAATTCAACGGAAAGGATTAATTCCCCCTATCAGAAGGTGATTTTCAGTCCGCTCGGTTTCCCGAAGGGAATTCCGGCAATTTTACAAGCCATTTCCAACCTTTTGATCTTGGACTCGTTTGACAAATTGGTGTCTAACCACCAGCCGGGGGAAATTTCCTCGGACATTTTGATCTTCACCATATCTTCTCGATTCTGTGACAGCCATTTCTTTTTTCTGCCTGCTGTCAGCGGAGCTAAACGCGTGGTGAAATCTTTGTTCCTAGCCGCAAGAATTTTCATGATCCTCACATATGCTTTTGCTGCTGTGTGCTCAGAGTATTTTTCACCCAGCAGGAAAAAATGAACTTCCTTGCCGGGGGTTTTTGGGGGCGTTCCAAGCTTAGTTTTTTTGGTCTCCACAGGAAAATCTAGTTTGCGTACCGCTTTGACCTCGTTTGGATTCCTAAGAAACTCTTCCACATCCGCTCTCGCCGGAGCGTATCCAGAGGAAATCCGCGATGTTTCCTCAATCAGCAGAGTAACGAGCTTGTCGGAAGATCCATCCAGCAGATTTCTCCATGCCGCGGAAATATTTTTTTTAGTCTCAATGCTTCTAATTCGTTGGTTATGGTCGCGCTCTGCATTTTCTCTGGCTTTCCCTGAGCGTGTGTTCTCAAAGGACAAATAACGGACCAGTCCGGCAGCTATTTCTTCATGCGGATACTTCTCAAAATCCAGAGTGCGGACAAGCCTTTCCTCAAACTTTCCGGGAACCATAGGAAGATAGAACCTCCAATGTCTTCCATCGGTAAGAACAGCCAGTGGGGCACCTGCGAGAAATGCGTATTGAAAAAGCTGGTGGTCGGCATCTAGATTTCCCTCGGCCTTGACTTCAATTATGCACCGCAGACCTTCCTGCTTTCCCCTAGAAATCTTGAGACCGTAATCGACCTTTAGTCTCTCAAGCGGATACTGTGGATAGACATATTCTGAGTTGTATATGTCCCAACCCAGATGTCCAAGAACCGGCAGAACAATCTGTACGCTAACGGCCTCTTCGCTAGGGTAGGTACCCAATCTGCCTTTCACAGAGGATATAAATTCCAGGAACTTAGAAGATATCATTTCACGAAATTCTAACAATTGTAAGTGGTTCGGTCAATCTTAACACGGAAGAAAAACTACAATCTTCGTTCCCGACAATTTGAAACTCTGCAAACCAAAGACGCCACATACCTGTCCGTAGAGGTTCACCATGCGTAGGGTTTCCGTTAACTTCTACTTAAATAAATCCGAATGTGTGCCGGTCCGCATGAGCGTGACTGATTCCTCATTTTCATCCCAAACAAGGAGCCAGTCAGGTTCTATATGACACTCCCAGCAGGGAAACCAGTCACCCAGCAAACGATGTGGCTTGTTAAGTCGGGCAAGTGGTCTGCCAGCAACCAGTTTCTCAATGATACTACGCAGTTTGTCAGGATTCTTGCCTCTCTTTCTGGCTTTCCTTAGGTCCCTTTTGAACTGCGCGGTCGTGCGCAACTCACGCATCGTCAAACTCAGCCATCAGTTCGTCAACGCTACCATATGTGATAAGGCCCTCTCCTGAACGAGCCTGACGAATAGCTTCAAGGGTCTCCTCATTGGGAATTTTTACTCCAAAAGGCAAACCGTGATGCAGGGTAACCTGTTTGTAGAACAAAGTAATCGCCTCAGTAACAGACAGACCAAGAGTGAAGAAAACCTTCTCTGCCTCCTGTTTAAGCTCAGGTTCTATTCGGGCACGTATCATTTCAGTCTTAGCCATAGAAATACCTCCTTAACGTCAGTAATGTACCACATTCGGGATACAGATCAACCCGCCTTGAGATACTGAAAACAATTCAGCTGCTACTGCTTGTATACATTGAGCAAGAAGCGGCCAAACGCTTAAGAAAAATAATCAAAATCGCTTACGACTTACCTGAAAGCAGATCGTGCAAGCTGCCAACCGGCTGGAGAAACCATACTAACCACACTGCCGACATCAAGCTCCTGAGGCTTTCGCACCTGTCTATATATAAGCTTTTCTCAAGAAAAGAATGCGAAGAAAAATCGAGGATATCTTTTCGCAGTTCTGTGGCAAACCGTAATCCTCAGGTCAAAACCCTGAACAGCGCCTGGAACAAGGTTCTAAGGTTTTCTTCCCGTTTATCCACCGAGCTTTGGCGGTTATACTTGGCACAGAAAAACCACTTGGATGATTTAGGAAAATGTCTCTTCTAAATTCAAAAAAATACGAAGTGATAGTGATCGGAGCCGGCCACGCCGGGTGCGAGGCAGCGCTCGCCGCGGCCAGAATGGGCTGTACGACCCTGGTTCTCACGGCAAATATAGACACAATTGGACTCATGTCGTGTAACCCTTCAATAGGGGGCGTCGGAAAAGGTCACCTAGTAAAGGAGATAGACGCGCTTGGCGGCGAGATGGGGAAAGCCGCAGACACCGCGGCCATACAGTTCAGAAGACTCAACACCCGAAAGGGAGCTGCCGTTCAGGCAACCAGGATACAGGCCGACCGCCAAAGCTACAGAACCTACATGAAAAAGGCTCTTGAGAGCGAAGCCAACATAGAGATAAAACAGGCCATGGTCGAGGAGTTCCTGGTCGACGGTAAAAAAGTCGCGGGGGTTAAAACCGCCCTAGGGGAGAGATTTTTTTCGGATACCGTCGTGGTTACTCCCGGAACCTTTCCCGGTGGACTCATACACATAGGTCTTACGCGGATTTCGTCCGGCCGCGCGGGGGAAGCCGCTGCGGGAGCCATATCGAATTCCTTCGCGGAGCTGGGTTTCACAACGGGCAGGCTTAAAACCGGAACTCCTCCGCGCTTTGACGGAAGGACCATCGAGTGGGACAAGCTTGAAAGGCAGGACGGGGACGAGAATCCTGTGCCCTTTTCCTTTTCCGCCGGGGAAATCACAACTGAGCAGATGCCGTGCTACATCACCTACACCAACGAGGAAACCCACCGCGTCATAAACGAAAACATCGACAAGTCCCCTCTTTACTCCGGCCTTATAAAGGGAATAGGACCGAGGTATTGTCCCTCGATAGAAGACAAGGTAGTCAAGTTTCCCGATCGGAACCGCCACCAGATATTTCTTGAACCTGAGGGAAGGAACACTTACGAAATCTATCCCAACGGAATTTCAACCAGCCTTCCCATCGAAGTTCAGCACGAGTTCTCGAGAACCATGGAAGGACTTCGCAACGTGGAAATAATGAGGCCGGGATACGCGGTTGAATATGACTTTCTCGACCCCACGCAGCTTGGTGCTACGCTTGAATCAAAGCTTCTTGAAAACATATTTTTCGCAGGACAGGTAAATGGAACCACAGGCTATGAGGAGGCGGCAAGCCAAGGACTAATAGCGGGAATAAACTCGGCGCTTCGGGTAAAGGGGAAGGGTCCTTTCGTGCTCGGACGCTCGGAGGCCTACATAGGAATTCTGATTGATGATCTGGTCACAAAAGGAGTCGATGAGCCCTACAGGATGTTTACCTCAAGGGCAGAGTACAGACTTATACTGAGAGAGGATAACGCCGACTTAAGACTCGGGGAGCTTGGACACTCAATAGGGCTTCTTAGCGACGAGCGGATTGAGAAATTTCGCACCAGGAAAACCGCGCTTGAAAACGAACTCGCAAGGCTTGAAAAAGAAAAGGTGGTTCCAAACGAGAAGACAAACAGGATTCTTGAGAATCTCGGCTCCCAGAGAATCAAAAAGCCTCAGAGCCTAAAAGAGATACTCAGAAGACCCGAATTCAAATATGAAATGCTGGGCTTTATAGACTCCGCAGCGAATCCGGACATCTCCCCGAAACTCGGGGCGCAGATAGAGATGGAAGTAAAATACGAGGGCTACATAAAAAGGCAGAGAGAAGAAGTCGGGAAGTTGCAGAAATTCGAGAACATGAAAATCCCGGAGACATTTGAGTACGGAAACATCCCAGGACTTTCAAACGAAATTGTTCAGAAACTCTCAAGAGTAAAGCCCGAATCGGTAGGTCAGGCAAGCCGGGTTTCAGGTATAACCCCCGCCGCTATATCAGTACTGCTTGTTCATATCAGGAAAACGCGGGGGCTTGAGCAGGAAGCTCAGTTGAAATCAAGTTCCCCGTCGTAAAGGCTGTCGGCCCCCTCCATCTCCTCAAGCTCCTGCTCGTAAAGTTCCATTGTGTCGCAGTCGCTTCCGATGTAACCGGAACCTTCCGGATCCTGCATCATCTCAACAAGATCTCTTACTTTTTTATTATTCCTTCTATTAGCCATTTGGTCCCCCCTGAAAAAATTTTACATAGATTATAGGAGCAGTTTTCACAAATGCAACAGTCTCGACAAAAAAAATAGTTGCCGCTGACCGCTCGATGCAATCACGACAGCATCCCGTTCGTCTCTACTTAAGTAGGTACACACTCTAAAGGAGGTATTCAACATGAAGAGCATAATGGGAATACTGGTTTTTCTGGCTTTCACTTCGACCGCCTTTGCCGCCGATGACCCGAGCATAAAAGGGGACAGACGCCTCGGGATCCAGACGGCGATGCAGGAGCACATTGACCACAACACGGTGGACGGACATTATGTACTGTATGACGCAGTCACGGACGACCTGCTCAAACTGAAGCTCGCAAAGCTGCATGACGGAATCGTGAAAAAAGCCGACTATTATGTCAGTTGCGCGGATTTCCACGACCGCAACGGCGTCTATTTCGACCTTGATTTTCTGGTGATCGAAAAAGACGGCAAGTTTCAAGCCTTGCAAGGTATTGTGCACAAAGTCGGGAATGTCAAACGGAAGTATCATCTGGAAGACTGAATTGACCACAGGAATATAGGGACTTGCAAGCGGTCGGGGACAGTCCTGACCGCATGAAGCCATGCCAGCACCGTCATCACTCAGTGAAGAAGAACTGTTACAGAGCGGATTCCGGTATGCATACGCACTCACTCATCACCATCACGACGCTGAGGACCTAGTGCAGACGGCCTGGCTGAAATTGCATCAGCGGTATAGCGAGGTGAAAACGAAGGCTCTTTTTTTCACAACTATCCGAAATCTTCACATCGACCAGTATCGCAGACGGAAACGCGTCTGGTTTATCTCGCTCACCAGCGAACACGAGCACCTTTCGGCCTCCGTGGATACCGGCGGGGAGAATACAAAAGTCGCGATAGATCAGATGCTTTCCAATCTTCGGGACATCGAGCGAGAAGCACTGTTTCTACATATCGTGGAGGGTTACTCGGCTAATGAAATTGCCACTCTGACCGGCAGGCCTCGGGGAACCGTCCTGAGTCTCATACATAGGAGTAAGAAAAAACTGGCTGCCCTAGGCGCGGCCGACTGAGATCATGAAAAACTTGGAGCAAGAACTCAATAACTACTATCGAAGCAAGCGCCTTGCTTCGCACAGGATTACGGCAATACAAGCCTCGGTCCATGAGATGGGCAAAACCCGTCGCCGTATTTCTTATCTTGTCCCGCTGGCTGCAGCCATACTGCTGACAATTGGAATTGGGTTATGGTCGCACATGAGTACGGACAGCATCACCCATCAGGTGGTCGCTGAAATCGGACACAACCACCGACAACACGGAGCACTGGTGGTGGAATCAGACCAGTACGGCGTTGTACAGGCTGCACTCAGCGAGTTGGACTTCCCCATCCGACCCCGTCGCGGCAAATTGGTTCAGGATTTCGTCCTCGTAGGCGGCAAGTACTGCACCATTCAAGGTTTTAAGGCAGCTCAATTGAAGTTGAGCCCCCGCAAAAACGGGACCATTCACACATTGTATGTACTTCCAATGTCGGATGACATAAAAAGCGTCGAGCCGGGTGTGTATGAAACAAACGGCATACGGGTAGAACTGTGGACCGACCAGACCCTGCTCTACGGCCTTGCCCACGGACAATAATCAAAACTTGGAATTGCGGAAAAACATCTCGTCCTAATCCGCATCAGGTTTTCTGGTTGAAATACAATGCCGGGGGAATCACACGTGCAAACATCACTACTCAGGAACTTTATTGAAACTTTTCCCTTCTCGTATAAGTTCAAGCATCCGCACCGGATCATCTGTCGGAAGACGGCACTGGTAATTTGAGCACACATAGGCCGCGGTTTTCCCGTTAAGGGGGGTGTGGTCTTGTGTGTAGGGGGCGATTTTGGAAATCTCCTCTTCATTTGCCGCGTCTTTCAATATCACCACCTTGTTCGGCAAATACTCGCTTGAGAGAGCATCGAGAAACTGTCGGGTCTCGGGGGAATTTTTGTCCCCGGCTATGACTATCTCGAAAGAAGGGCCCAGCACGAAATCAAGAGAGGTCATGTGCATTGAAAAAGAAGCCGGGTGTTTTGAGATCTGGGGAGAAAAAGCCGCGTTCATCCGGGCTGCCTTCTCTTCAAGCTCGGGGTCAGCGGTCAGCCTCGCGATTTTCAGGATGTTGAGTATCGAAACCGAGTTTCCGGACGGAAGCGCTCCGTCATAAATTTCCTTCTGTCTGGTTATCAGAGCTTCGCCGTCGTCGGCCGTGAAGAAAAAACCCGCGAACTCCTCATCCCAGAAATGTTCGAATTGATCCATGCAAAGAGAAATAGCCAAGGCGAGGTATTTTTCGTCGAAAACGCTTTCGTAGTATTCAAGAAGTCCCCATATGAAAAAGGCGTAATCATCAACGCTTGCCATTATGCCCGCTTCGCCCTCGCGGTAGCGGTGGAGAAGCCTTCCGTCGCGGAAAAGGCTCCGCATTATGAATTCTATCGAGCCCTGTGCGGCATCAGAATATCTTTTCTCTCCAAAAGCCGCCGCCGCTTTTGAAAACGCCGCTATCGCTATTCCGTTCCAGTCCGTGAGGATCTTGTCGTCCTTGTAGGGATGAACCCTTTTTTCCCTGCATGTAAAAAGCTTCTCCCGCAGACCCTCAAGTTTCCTCTCAAGCGCTTCAATCGGAACACCGCGCCGTGTAGTGGTGTCGGCTAGGGGTTCTTTCAGGTGAAATATGTTCCTGTTGCTTTGCTCTCCCGTCGCCTCGTCCGTGAAATTTCCATCGCGGGAAAGATTGTAAACGTCCGAGAGGAGTTCTGCATCCTCCACTCCCACAAGTTCCACCACCTCTTCTACGGTCCAAAGATAGAACTTTCCTTCCTCCCCTTCGCTGTCGGCATCTTCGGCCGAGTAAATACCTCCTTCAGGAGAGGTCATGTCCCGAATCAGGTATTCGAGTATTTCCCTCGCTTTTCTTTCATAAAACGGGTCTTTCGTGATCTGCCATGCCTCTGTGTAAGTGATTGCCAAAAGCGCCTGGTCATAAAGCATCTTCTCGAAATGGGGGACAAGCCATTGCGAGTCGGTCGAATACCTGTGAAAACCGAAGCCCACATGGTCGTATATGCCGCCTCTGCCCATAGCAAGAAGCGTCCTCTCGACCATCCTCAAGGAAGCATCTTTCCCAGTGCGCCCGTAATGCCTCATCAGAAACATCAGGTTGTGAGGAGTCGGAAATTTCGGAGCTCTCCCGAAGCCGCCTTCATCGGGATCGAAAGTAGAAAGAAAGTAACTGTAGGCCTGATCGAGGGTTTTTTCATTAAGCTGGGAGGCTTCAGTTTTCCGCAGCGAATCTCCAAGGCTGCAGACAGCGTCGGTTATCTGTCGGGCCGATTCCAGAACCTCTTCCCTCTTGTTCTGCCAGAGTTCTTTTATCGCCGGCACGAGCTCCTTCATTCCGACTCTACCGTAACGGTTCTCCTTAGGTATATAGGTTCCGGCGAAAAAGGGTTCCCCCTCAGGCGTCATGACTATGTTAAGAGGCCAGCCGCAACCTTTCCTTGAAATCACGTGACAGACAGTCATATAGATATTGTCGATATCGGGACGCTCCTCCCTGTCGACCTTGATCGAGACGAAGTTCTCGTTCATGAGCCCCGCCACCCCGGCATCCTCAAAGGATTCACGCTCCATAACGTGGCACCAGTGACAGGTCGAGTATCCTATGGAAAGAAATATCGGTCTCCCTAGTTCCCGGGCTCTCTCGAACGCCTCCTCTCCCCACGGATACCAGTCAACCGGGTTCTCCGCGTGCTGGAGAAGATAGGGACTCTTTTCGTTTTTAAGCCTGTTTGACACTCAAACCTCCGCTTCGGGGAATGGGGAAATTATATAGTCCGATCAAAAATAAGTTCCATGTAACTTAAAACATTCCCAAGCTTTGAGAAACCTGTCGGAGAAATTTTTTCCGATCGGGAAAATAATAATTTCCTTCTGTTCATATTCTATTTTTAGGCTAACATTCTCACCTAAATGCGTAAACCCGTACAAAAGGCAGGCGTCGTCGCTTACAGGGAAAACAACCTCGGGGAAATTGAAGTCATTCTAGTGAGTTCAAGAAAGCTCAATGATTCATGGGTTTTTCCCGCCGGAGGAGTTGATTACGGCGAAACTCCCGCCGAGGCGGCGGAGAGGGAATGTCTTGAGGAAAGCGGTTACAGGGTGGAAATAGAACACCCCCTCGACATAATGATCATCGAAGGGGGGAAAAGACACGTTCTCTACACTTTTTTCCGCGCCAAAGCCATTGAGGATACAGGTGATTACGAAAGGGACAGAAAAAGAAAATGGTGCGGGATCGACGACCTTCCCGATACGGTTGCTTACATGTTTCGGGAAGTCGCAGAGAGTTTTCAGAAAAATATCCTAGGCCCGCAGTCCCGCGGCTAAAGCATTAATCGACCAAGCGACAATCGGAACTTCACACTCACTCCGGAGAGGAACGAATGAAAACCCAACAGTTTATAAAAAAGACTCAGAGTCACTATGCTCGGGTAGCAGACATCTACAGGTCTCTGAGAGTCACAGACTCAGAACCCGTGCTCCACATAAAGGAAATAATAGGAGATAAGGGGAAAATAAAGGCTGCCGACGTGGGGGCAGGGGCAGGACGATACGCAAGACTCTTTTTCGAACATCTGGGCAAGGAACGTCTGTTTCTTTACTGCTACGACACAAACGAGTTCATGCTCGAGAGCCTAGAGCAGTACCTTGACGATCACGATATCCGAAACTACGCGA
>Ga0209022_1001245_pt1 | contig 27281 bp, 21 predicted proteins | sample PinacodermPK_FD_187300 | JGI IMG/M metagenome (GOLD analysis project Ga0209022, IMG submission 187300) | Host-associated microbial community of the marine sponge Aplysina aerophoba from Gulf of Piran - sponge pinacoderm, lysed by proteinase... | ecosystem: Host-associated > Porifera > Sponge >...
CCCGCGGGGTCGGTGCCCAGCACCACCGGAAACCGCAGGTCGGTGCGGTACAGGCCCTGCCGCACCGCGATGTCCAGCGTCTGATTGACCGAAACCGAGTGGACCTTGATCAGCACCTCTCCGGCCTCGGGGGAGGGGACGGGAAGCTGCTCCATCCGCATCACGTCGACGTCGCCGAACTCCCTCACGACGACGGCTTTCATGGTGGGCTGCATGTGTGGGGGTCCCCTCGAACGTCTTGTCCCCGCACCGGGGGTGTACTATTCTCGCGCCCGGATCGAGCGTCCGTGAAAGTCTACACCAGACCGACGCGGTCACCAAACTTTAACCTTCTCGGCCTACCGAACGTCATCTTGGGGGAGTACGACCGAGACACCGGAGAACGTGCATGGGATCCGGGCGCATCGAGTTCAGGAACGTCCACCGGCGTTACGGTGCCGCCACCGCGCTCAACGGGGTTTCGCTGACCATTGCCGAGGGCACCCTCGCGACGCTCCTTGGGCCGTCCGGTTGCGGCAAGTCCACCACGCTCCGCATCATCGCCGGACTCGAGCGGCAGACGTCCGGCGAGGTGCTCATCGACGGACGCGAGGTGACAGGCCTGGCCGCGGCGGAACGGAATATTGCCATGGTGTTTCAGTCCTACGCGCTTTATCCGCACATGACCGTTCGCCAGAACATCACGCTTCCGCTCGCGATGCGGAACATGAGCTTCTGGCAGCGCCTGCCGGTGCTGGACCGTGTGCTGGCTTCCTCCCGGCGCCTTGCGGCCGCCCACCGGGACAAGGTGCGTGAAGTCGCGGCCCTGCTGGATATCCAGACTCTGCTCGAGCGCAAGCCCGGCCAACTCTCCGGCGGCCAGCAACAGCGCGCCGCGGTGGCCCGGGCGCTGGTGCGCGATCCCGTCGCATTCCTGCTGGACGAGCCTCTTTCCAATCTCGACGTCAAGTTGCGTCTCCAGATGCGCGGCGAGTTGGTGGACCTCCACAAGCGCACCGGCCGTACGTTCGTGTACGTCACCCACGACCAGGCCGAGGCCATGAGCATGTCCGATCAGATTGCCGTGATGCTGGACGGACGCATCGTCCAGTCGGGAACGCCGCGGGAGATCTACGAGCGTCCGGCGACCCGGGACATCGCGGCCTTCGTCGGCGACCATCCCTTGAATCTGGTGGAGGTCGCGACGCGTTCCGAAGAGCTGCCGCCGCCGTTCGCATCCTTCGCCCTCGACGCTCGCCCGGAGAGCGAAAGGATACTCATCGGGCTGCGTCCGGAGGCGCTGTTCCCGTCCGCGGACGGCCTCATCGCCGGGAAGGTGGTACGGCTGGAGTACCTCGGTTCGAGCGCGGTCGCGACCGTGGCCGTCTCCGGCGGCGAAACCATGCGCGCCATTCTTCCGGCCCACTCGTTGTGGCGCCAGCCGGGTGAAGAGACCCGTCTTGCCTTCAACCCGGATCAGGCGCACCTTTTCGACGCGTCGACGGGGGCGCGGCTGGCGATCCGCCTCGTGCCGCGGTTGCCCCAGGAACGGCCCGAGGCGGCACCGGCATGATGACACGCCGCCTTCCCAACGCGCTGCGCGAAGCGCTTGCCAACGCGTGGCTGGTGGGCCCCGCCACCGTGGCGATGCTCGTGCTGATCTTCGGACCCGTGTTCGCCGTGGCCGTGCTGTCTTTCACCGACTACCAGCTCGGTGCCCAGAGCTTCGCCTGGATCGGACTCGAGAACTACAGCGTCCTTTTTACCGACCCCATCGGCCGGCGCGCCGTGGTCAACACGCTGATCTACGTGGCCATCGTCATGCCGGCGTCGATGCTCCTCGCCTTGCTGGTGGCCCTTGGCGTCCACCGGGTGGCGAGCTGGAATGCGACCCTCGCGGGAGTCCTGCGCACGGCCTACTTCATGCCGGTGGCCGGGACGCTCGTGGCCATGGCGACGGTGTGGCAGATGCTGATGCACCCGAACGTCGGCCTCCTGAATCAGCTCTTGGGGCTGATGGGATGGCCCGGCCAGGAGTGGCTCTCGGACCGCGGCATCGTCCTCTATTCGCTGGCGGTGATCGGCATCTGGGAAACGGTGGGCTACAACATGGTCCTCTTCCTCGCCGGTCTGGCCGCGATCCCCGAACACTTGTACGCGGCCGCGGAGATCGACGGCGTGCGCCCGGGCTGGGATCGGTTCTGGACCATCACGTGGCCTCTCCTCGGCCCCACCACGCTCTTCGTCATCGTGGTCACGGCGGCGCGTGCGTTCCGCGTCTTCGAGACGGTCGCCACGCTGACGCGCGGCGGGCCGGGCTTCGCCAGCGATACACTGGTCTACGCCATGTACCGGGAGGGTTTCGTCTACTTCAAGGCCGGATACGCGAGTGCCGTGACCATGGTCTTCTTCGCCTTCGTGCTGACGCTGACACTCGTGCAGTTCGGCTTGCTGGAAAGGCGGGTGCACTACCGATGAGAGCGCGCTTCTCGTTGGGGCAGGCGATCATGTTGGCGTTCCTCGCCGTCGGGGCGGCGCTCGTATTGCTGCCGTTCGTGTGGATGCTCTCGCTCTCCATCAAGCCCCCGGCGGAGATCTTCGCCCCCGGCATCGATCTCGTCCCCAGCCGCATCGAGTGGCGCAATTACCTGAAGGCGTTCGCCGAGGTCCCGCTGTTCCGGTTTCTGTTCAACGGCGTGGTGGTGTGCGCCGGCATCCTGTTCTTTCAGATTCTCATCGCCGTGCCCTGCGCCTACGCCCTGGCCCATCGGCGGTTCAGCCTTCGCTGGTTGCTCTTCGGCTTGGTGCTGGCTGGTCTGTTGGTGCCCTACCACGTGACGGCGATCCCGGTTTTCCTGGGTTTCGCACAACTCGATCTGCTGGATACGTACACGGCGCTGATCCTTCCGTTCGTCGCTTCGGTGTTCGGCATCTTTCTCTTCCGGCAGTTCTTCGCCACGGTTCCCGCCAGCATCATCGACGCGGCGCGCATCGACGGATTGAGCGAGACGGCCATCGTGTGGCGCATCGCGTTCCCCAACGCTTGGCCGGCGGTGAGCGCCTTCGCCATTTTCTCCGTGGTCGCCCATTGGAACGACCTCTTCTGGCCGCTGATCGCGATCAGCGACCCGAACCTCGCGACACCGCCGCGAGGCATCCTGTTTTTTCGCGACGAGGAGGCGGGCTCGGACTTCGGCCCGCTGATGGCGGCGGCGACGGTGGTCACCGCGCCCCTGGTGATCGCGTTTCTGGTCGCCCAGCGGAAGTTCGTCCAAGGCATTACCATGAGCGGACTCAAGGGATGACGCGCATTCGCGTCGCACGAGCAACAGAGGCGCCGTCCGGACCCGGACGGCATGGAACAGGAAAGGAGTTTCCGATGAGAAGGATCGTTTTCGCAATGATGCTGGCGTGCTTCCTGGCCACAGGTTCGGCCACGGCCGCGGACGTGACGCTGACCCTGCACTATGCCCACCCGAATCTGTGGGCGAAGGTGCAGGAGAAGGTCGCCGATGCGTTCATGAAGGCGAACCCGGACGTGAAGCTCGAGATCCAGGCGCCCGCGGAGAACTATGCGGCGGGCGTTCAGCGCCTGCTCCGGGAATCGGTGGCCAAAAAGCTGCCCGACGTGGCGTTCCTCGGCTTGAATCGCTGGCGCATCCTGCAGGCGCGCGGTTTGGCGGTGGAGCTGGACCCCTTCATCGGCGACGCCGCCAAGTTCGAGGCAGCGGGTTACACCCCGGCCTTGCGTTCTCTCGGCCAGTACCAAGGCAAGCAGTACGCCATCGCGGCCTCCGCTTCGACGCTGGTGATCTACGTCAACCCGGAACTGGTCTCCAAGGCCGGGGGCTCCGTGGACGACTTCCCGCGCGATTTCGACGGCTTGATCGCTCTGGCCGCCAAGATCAGCGCACTCGGCGACAACATCGACGGCGTGTGGGTGTCGGCGCATGACTGGCGTTTCCAGAGCATGCTGGGATCCTATGGTGGCCGGCCCATGAACGAGGATGAGAGCGACATCACCTTCGACAGCGAGGCGGGGATCATGGCCGGAAAGCTCTACTCGCGTTTCGGCAAGGAAGCCGGCATGAAGACCTACGGCGGCAAGGCCGCGCGTCAGGCCTTTGCGGCGGGCACTCTCGGGATCTACATCGACAGCTCGTCCTACCTGACGCGGGTCGTCGCCGGGGCCGGGGAGCGATTCCAGGTGAGTTTGCTCCCGCTCGTCGTGGCCGCGAAGGACAAATCCACCGTGTATTTCCCCACGGGAGGCTCCGCCATCGTCATGCTGACACGGGATCCCAAGAAGCAGGCGGCCGCGTGGAGATACATCCAGTTCGCCACCGGGCCGGAAGGCGCCAAGATTGTGGTGGAGAACACCGGATACGCGCCCACCAACGAGATCGTGCTCAAGGATAAGAGCTATCTCGGTGATTTCTACGCGCGTAACGAGAACTCGCGGCGGGCCCACGCCCAGGTGGCGGCCTATTCGGGTCCCTGGTACGCGTATCCCGGCGCCGAGGGGGTGGCGGTCACCGACCTGATCGGCGCCGCGCTCGTCGACGTCATCGAAGGCGCGGATGCCGAGGCAACGGTCAAGAAACTCGCCGCGGACGTACGCTCCAAGCTCAAGATGAAGAAGTAGCGCGGGCGGTCGGCCTGACGGAACGGGGTCCAGCGCAATGGACCCCGTTCCCCGGGCAGACCCGGACCCCACGGAACCCTCTGCCCGGGTCGGAACGTGATGCTTCGTGGTGTCTCCGGCACCTGCCGCTTGTCGGGTTGACCGGAAGATTCACGCCGTAGTATCCCCGCACTTCATGAGCACGCGAAGCGGAACCATAGAGAACATTCTGGCGGCGTTGGGATCGGCCGAACTGTTGCTGAAGATGGACTGGGAGGGCTGGCTGGCCATGCCCGCCCCCTATCCCGAGATCGGGTTCACGAGCCGCGAGGTGACGGCGCGCTACGAGCGCAACGGCTACGAGTGGGACATCCACGGCACGCTTTACACGCCGGAGCGGGAGGCGGACCCCGGCCGGGCCGTCGTCGTCTTTCACGGGGGCGCGGGCAGCGAACGCATCATGGACACGACCCCGGACGGCCGCCCGGGACTGGCGCGGGTGCTGGCGTCCCAGGGGTTCGTAACCCTGGCCATGACCTATCCGGGGCACTACCCGCCGGGCGGGGTGTGGACCGAACCCGTGCCCGAGCGCATGCCGATCTACCTGCTCGACCGGGAGCTCCCCGTGAAGGAGATCCTGGACCGGAACCTCAAGTGCACGTTCAACACCATCCTGCAGGGCGCCGGGCAGCTCACCGACACGCACCTGCCGGGACGCGACGTGCTCGCCTTCGGTCATTCCACCGGCGGTCCCATGGCCGCGCACCTGCACCGCTTCGTGCGCAGCGCCCGCGTCACCGGCCTGCTGGGCTTCGGTTCCGGCGGTCCGGACGGCTGGCGCAAGGAATGGCGCGAGCGCACCGGCGCCGAGGAGTACAATGAGGTCCCGGTGGAGCAGATCTCGCGGCGCTCGCCCGAGAGCTTTCGCGCCGCGCGCTACGAAGACCCGGAGGATCTCACGCCCTGGGGCGGCCCCGAGGAGTACATGGCCTGGGCCAACCCTGCGCGTTCCCAGATGAAGACCAGCCTGTGCGACAACCAGCACAATGCGGCCATGGGGATACTCGACCGCTACGTGGAGCTGACGGGCCTGCCGCGGGAGGAGTACTACGATCACCTCCAGGACCCCGACCCGGCGTGGCTCAAGGACACCGGCGTGCTGCTGGTGGTGGGCGAGAACGACCGGGGCCACTGGATCCGCGGAGACCGCCTGGAAGACAAGCGCGAGATGTTCATGGGCGCACGGTACGCCGCGGCCGCCCGCGGTTGTCACGTGGTCCTCATCCCACGCTACGGCCACGTGGGCTACGCGGAGCTTCACAACGAGAAGATCGCCCACCTGTGGCTGTGGGCTGCCAGGGAGGGGTTCTTCGACGGGTAAGGGCGTCCGTTCTCCGCGGCCCCGGCGCACCCGGAAGCCTTACCCCGTGAGCTTGCGGTGCAGCCACTCCACCAGCACGTTGAGCGCCGGCTCGTTGGACTTGCCCGGCACCCGGCCCATGTGTCCCCCGTCGGGAATGATGAACACATCCTTGGGGTCGCCGTGCTCCAGCAGCATGTAGAAGTCGTCGATGGGATGCTGGTCGTCGAGCTTGCCGTTGATGAGCAGCAGCGGCGCGCACGGCTGGTCGATGAGACCCTGCGTGACCAGGGAGAGCGTCGGCGCCCGTCGCAGGATCTCGTCGAGATCGCGGGTGCGGAAGATGTACCCGCGCGCGTCCAGCAGACTGGCCGGTCCCATGAGATACTGCTCCGCCCGTGTGGTCAGGGCCGGCCGCAGCCACTCTTCCTGGAAGGTCAGGTGCACGCCGCCGCCCCAGTCCACCGCGCCCTTCAACCGTTTCGCTTCCACGTGGGCGACCTTGGCCGCCCAGTACCCGCCGAAGCTCCCGCCCATGGCGCCGAGGCGTGACCCGTCCACGTCCGGCCGTGTTTCCAGGTAGTCCAGAGCGGCGGAGAAGGTGCGTTCCGCCTTGAGGTCGGACGCGAGCAGGGGGCTTTCCCCCACGCCCGGCATGTCGATCGTCATGGTGGCGAGCCCCAGCCGGTGGAACGCCTCGCTGGGCCGGCGCCTGTCCTCCTTCCAGCCGTCGACCCCGCCCCAGTGGAGCACCACCGGCGGCCGGTCGGCGCCGCGGGGTATCTGCAGGTAGCAGACGAGCGACTTCCCTTCGAAGGGGATCTCCACCCGTTCCAACGGCGGGTCCATGTGCGGCGCGGCCTTCAGGAAGTTCCGCAACGACGCCTCGTAGCACGCTTGCTTGCCGGGAGTCGAGGCCACCGGATAGCGGCCGATGCGATAGTAGTCGTACGCGAGATAGTAGGATTCGCCGCATGGTGCACCGTTCTTCTCCTGTTCCTCGCCCAGCGCCTCGTAGCGCGCGCCCATGCGCCCCCACGCCTCCGCCCAGTGGTCGTCCTCGGTGGATTCGAGCCATCCCACCACTTCCGCGGCGTCCTCCGGCTTGACCCATTCGAAAGGGTTGGCGCCGCCGGCGCGGCGCAGGATCTCCGGCTTCAACTCTTCGAGAGAACGCATTTTCGATTCCATGATGGCCTCCGTTGGAATGACTCAACCAGTCGGATCAGGTTCACACGTCTATGAGAAACGCCCGTGTCGGTCAACGGCACGGCCGTCCCGAGCGGCCCGGGAGAGCATGCGGAAACGGTGTTGAAAGGGCCCCTTTCGGCACCAAACGTTTCCCGTGTGACACTTATCGAGTCCATGTGGTATATATAGTGGTCAGAAGGGGTAGTTTGCCTTATATATAGGGGTGAATCGATCCCCCGCGCCCGGAATCCGTGCATGCACCTTTGGAACCCTATGGAAGGCAATAGACGAGCCAACCCTTCATCAACGCTCCTGGGTTCCGCCCACCCTTCAACGTGTCACGGCGGCGCACGGCGCCCCGTTTGTTCGCGAATCACGACAAATCACTCCATCCCGTTCGTCGATCTGAAACCCTGGCAGGGCCGAGCCTTGCGCCTTCTGCGTCTCGGCCTCCTCGCAACGGCGCTGTGGGTCTTTGCTTGCGCCACCGCTACGTCACAGGTGCAAGCCCAGACGTGGGATGGGACCGTCGAGGTGTCGACCAGTACGTTGAAGTTCGAGAAGGGCAAAACCGTTACCTACTCCCTGAGGTTGACCGAGCAACCGACCGCTGACGGATGGTGGGTCCGGATATTCGTCAATGGTGCGGTCCGCGCCGGCGGCGAATACGACGCGGACGGCGACGGAGACATCGACATCAGTTGGATACCGTCGATCGGCTGGGAGTTCACGCAGCAAAACTGGGACCAATGGAAGAAGGTCTCGGTTTACGTGGATGAAGTACCGGATACGCCTGTCAGGATCACCCACGAAGTGTGGGACCACAACGCGGAATGCCCCATACACAACGTGGGGGTGGTGACGGGCAACTCCGGAGCGGGAACGGGCAGGACCGACAACACGGACAACACTGACACGACGGACAACACGGATAACACGGATAACACGGACAACACCGACAACACCGACAACACCGACAACACCGATCAAGATACATTGCCGGAGGTATCGGTCGATGATGGACGTGTAGACGAGGGCGGAACGGTGGAATTGGCGGTGACGCTGAGCAAGGCGAGCGACGATGTCGTGACCGTGTCGTATCGGACGGTGGACGGTACGGCGAATGCGGCGTCGGACTATACGGCGACGTCCGAGACGCTGACCTTCGAGGCAGGGACGACGCAGCGGATAATCGAGGTGCAGACCACCCAGGACGAGGTGGTGGAGTCGGACGAAGAGTTCACGGTGGAGTTGAGTGGGCCGAATGGGGCGACGCTGGGCGACGCCACGGGGACGGCGACGATCATCGACGACGACACGGAGACGCCTCCGGTCGAGACCGTGTTGCCGGAGGTATCGATCGAGGACGCGAGGGCGGATGAGGGTGACGTGGTGGAGTTGGCGGTGACGCTGAGCAAGGCGAGCGAGCAGGCGGTGACGGTATCGTATGCGACGGTGGACGGGACGGCGACGGCCGGCCTGGACTACACGGCGGCATCGGCGACGCTGACGTTCGAGGCGGGGGCGAGGCGGAAGGTGATCCGTGTTGCGACGACGGAAGACGAGCTGGCGGAGCCGGACGAAGCGTTCACGGTGGAGTTGAGCGGCCCGAGCGGGGCCACGGTGGGGAACGGGACGGGGACGGCGACGATCATCGACGATGACACGGAGACGACGCCCGGAGAAACTGTCTTGCCGGAGGTCTCGGTCGGTGATGGAAGTGTGGACGAGGGCGGAATGGTGGAGTTGGCGGTGACGCTGAGCAAGGCGAGCGATGACGTCGTGACGGTGTCGTATCGGACGGTGGACGGTACGGCGAATGCGGCGTCGGACTACACGGCGGCATCGGGGACGCTGACGTTCGAGGCAGGGGTGAGGCGGCAGGTGATCGGTGTTGCGACCACCCAGGACGAACTGGCGGAGTCGGACGAAAAATTCACGGTGGAGTTGAGTGGGCCGAATGGGGCGACGCTGGGCGACGCCACGGGGACGGCGACGATCATCGACGACGACACGGAGACGCCACCGGTCGAGACCGTGTTGCCGGTGGTTTCGATAGAGGACGCGACGGTGGACGAGGGCGGGACGGCAGAGTTGGCGGTGACGCTGAGCAAGGCGAGCGAGCAGGCGGTGACGGTGTCGTACGCGACGGTGGACGGGACGGCGGCGGCCGGTCTGGACTACACGGCGGCATCGGCGACGCTGACGTTCGAGGCGGGGGCTAGGCGGCAGGTGATCCGTGTTGCGACGACGGAAGACGAGCTGGTGGAGTCGGACGAAGAGTTTACGGTGGAGTTGAGCGGCCCGAACGGGGCGACGCTGGGCGACGCCATCGGGAGAGTAAGGATCACCGACGACGACAGCGAGGCTCAACCTGTCTTGCCGCGGCTGAACATCGCGAACGCCACGGTACGAGAAGGCGGCACGGCGACGTTCGTGGTGCGGTTGAGTGCCGCGAGCGCCACGCCCGTGACCGTCGCCTACCAGACGGTGGACGGCACGGCCGCGGCGGGGTCTGACTATACCGCGGTTGCGGGTACGCTCCGCTTCGCCGCGGGCGCCACGACCCAAGGGCTGAGCGTGGAAACCCTCGCGGATGAGCTGGTCGAAGGTGACGAACGTTTTCGGGTCGAGCTGAGCACGGCGGTCGGCGCGACCATCGCCGACGGCGTCGGAGAAGGGACCATCGTCGACGAGCGGCCGTCTCTTGATCCGGTGAGCCGGGTCGTCCTACCCGAGTTGGGACGAGCGCTGGCGTTCAACGCCGTCAGGTGCCGCATCGATGAAGCATTCTCGAATCTCGCCAAGGACGCGACCCGGCCCTTCGTCCGTCTGCCGGTACGTCCCGCGGCCGCCGCTCCGGAGTGGGGTGCCCCAGGCCCCATGCCTCTGAGTGTGGAGCGAACCCTGGGAGGAGCGTCGTTCCTGGTGTCCTCGAAGGGGGGCATCTCGATGTGGGGCTGTACCGATTACCGCAGTCTTGCCGGTGTCAGGGACCGGGCCGTCACCTGGGACGGGGACGTTTTCAGCGGGCAGTTCGGAGCGGAAGTGAAACTTCATGCCAATGGGTTCCCGGGATGGGCCGGGACTCCATCAAGCGCCTCTTTCGGTCCGAAGGGTGTGGCGGGATTCTCCATATCGCGGTCCCGGGCCTCTTTCGACTACGAGGCTGGGGATGGCGATGAAGGCGGCGAGTATGACCTGGCGCTCATCGGCCTGCACCCCTACATCGGCTGGTCCATCGCGCCCGGCGTTCACGTGTGGGGCACCGTGGGCCTGTCCTGGGGCAAGCTCGGAGTCACGGATGACATCATCGGGACGCTACGCGAGGGCGACGCCCGGCTGAACTCCGGAGCGCTGGGCCTCAGCGCCCGCGTTCTGGCACGGGATGCGCTGTTCCTGAAGCTGAAGGGCGAGGCGGCGCTGGCACAGCTTGACGGCGAGCGCGTCACTTCGCTGTTCGGGTCCGGAATCGACCTGGGTCGCCTGCGGCTGAGCCTGGAAGGCAGCCGTGAATACGCTGTCCGGGCGGGCGGGACGCTCACGCCGTGGGGCGAGCTGGGCGTGCGCCACGACGGCGGGGACGGGGAGAACGGTGTCGGCGTCGAACTCGGCGGCGGCCTGCGTTACGCGCACCCCGTGACCGGGTGGAGCGCGGAAGCCCAGGGCCGGTGGCTCGCGACGCATGGAGGCGCGCTCGAACGCGAGGCCGGCTTCGGTGCTCTGGTGCGCTTCGCCCCGGGGTCGGGCGGGCTCGGACCCTCGTTCAGTGTGGCCTCAAGTCTGGGCGACGGCGCAAGCGGCGTGCAGGCATTGTGGGAGCGCGACGCCATGGGGCGGCTCCCGAGCGCCATGACGGCGGCCTCTTTCGAAGCGCGGATTGCTTACGGCTTCGCGGCGCTTCGCGGCGGGGGTGTGTTGACACCCTACGGGGCGTTGAGCATGCACCGCGAACGCGGACGGGGTTATAGGTTGGGCGTACGCATGGCGCCCAGACCGTCGGCGGTCTTGAGTCTGGAGGCCGAAGTCCGGGAGCGTCCCACGGCGACCGAGCATGGAGTCACGGCCCGCGTGAGGGTAGGGTTCTGATGGCGCAACGGAGGCAACCACGAAGAGTCGGCGTTGAGATTCCGGGAGCCGATGTCCAGGGGGTTCTGGGCGACATCCGCGAGGCCGAATCCCTGGGGATCCAGGCGGTGTGGCTCACCACCGGAGGACCCCGGACCGCGGACAACAACATCCGCCGTGACACCCCGAGCATCCTCGCGGCCGCGGCCATGTGCACCGAGACCATCCAGCTTGGCACCGCCATCGTGCTGACCTGGCCGCGCCACCCGCTGTCTTTCGTCGAGTATGGCGAGGCCATGGCGCAACTCGCCCCGGGGCGATTTCGTCTGGGCCTGGGCCCGGGCAACAAGGCGCCCATCGAACGGACCTACGGTTTCGCGTTCGAGCGGCCCTTGGGCCACCTGACCGAGTACGTTCAGATCGTCCGGGCGGTGCTGCGCGAGGGAGGAGTGAACTTCAACGGACGCTTCTACCGTGCGCAGACCGCGGATAACGTTCCGGTGGACGTGCCGGTGCTGATCTCCGCGGTGCGGCCGAAGTCGTTCGAACTGGCCGGCGCCAGTACCGACGGCGCCATAAGCTGGCTGTGTCCCGGCGCCTACCTGCGCGACCATGCCGTTCCGCTCATGGCCGCGGGCGCGGAGAAGGCCGGTCAGCCTACGCCTCCGCTCATCGCCCACGTGGCCGTCAGCCTGCACGACGACTGGAACGAAGTCGAAGCCGTCGCCAGGGAGCGCTTCGATTCGTACATGCGACGGGACCCTTACGTGGAAATGTACCGCATCGCCGGCTTCGCCGAAGCGGAGCAACGGGCGTGGAGCACGCCGATGCTGCGGTCCCTGGTGGTCTCCGGCGACGAAGCCGAAGCCGAACGGCGGCTGCTGGAGCTGTTTTCCTTCGGCGCCGCGGAGATCATGGTCAGCGTCCTGCCCGCCGGCAACGACCCCGAGTCCAGCCGCCGGCGCACCCTCGAATTTCTGGGCAAGTTCGCACGCACCCTGTAAGCCGTCCGGCGGGTATCCGCCGGGGTCGCGGCCGATTACACTCCGGGACAGGTGGCGGTGACGCCGCCGTCCACTGGCAGCATGACGCCGGTGATGTAGTCGGCGTCGTCCGAGGCCAGGAAAAGCGCGGCCTGGGCCACGTCCCAGGCGGTGCCGCCCCGGCCCAGGGGAACGATGGCGTCACGGGCCTTGCGGTATTCGTCCGCCGAGGTGAATCCCTTGTGCTCGTAGCTGGGCTTCCCGCCCACGATCCGGCGGGTGAACGGCGTGTCGATGTAGCCCGGCAACACGCAGTTTGCGCGGATGTGCTTGTCGGCGTATTGCAGTGCCAGGTTCTGGGTGAGCTGGTTCACCGCGCCCTTGGCGGCGGAGTAGGAGGCGGTGGGCACGTTGACGTGGCGGATGCTGGCGATGGACGAGACGTTGACGATGGCGCCGCCGCCCTGGCGGATCATGATGGGGATGACCGCCTTGCAGGTGAGCAGCACCGACGTCACGTTGCGCGCCAGCACGGCATCCCAGTCGTCGCGTTCGATGTCCAGGACCCACCGGCCCGGGCCCTGGCCGCCGACGTTGTTGTGCAGGATGTCGATGCGCCCGAAGGTGTTCACGCATGCGTCCACCATGGCCTTGACGTCCGTTTCCGAGGTCACGTCCGCGGCGAACGTCGCGCAAGTGCCGCCCTCGGCTTCGATGATGGCTCGGGTTTCCTCGGCCGCCTCCAGGCGGTAGTCCACCGCGAACACCTTGGCGCCCTCGCGCGCGTAGAGCACCGCTGCCGCCTTGCCGTTGCCCCATCCGGGCTCGATGGAGCCGGCTCCCGCCACCAGCGCCACCTTGCCCTTGACGCGCTCGCCTCGCTTGATCGCTTCCATGCTTCATCCCTCCGGCGCGTCACGCTTCCCCCGTGTCGGGGTTCCGGCGCGCCTGTTTGTCGTCAGGCGCGGCGGATGCACGCCTCGATCTCGTCCAGGGCTTCCGGGTTCGCCAGGGCTTCCCGGTTGCGGACAGGCTCGTGGTCGAGGATGGCGGATACGGCCTTTTCCACCTTCTTCCCGTTCCGTGTCACCGGCACCTGGCTGATCTGTTCCACGATGGCCGGGACGTGGCGCGGCGTGGCCTGGGCGCGGATGGCCGCGCGAATGGCGTCGGTGGTTTCCGGATCCAGGAGCCGGTCCAAGACCACGAACAACGCGACCCTCGTTTCATCCTCGTCCCGGTAGCCGGCGACGATGCTATCCTGGACGAAAGGCAGCCGTTCGACGATCCGATAGATTTCCGCGGTGCCGAACCGTATCCCCGCGGGATTGAGCGTCGTGTCGCTGCGGCCGTGGACCACGAATCCCTGCTCGGGCGTGGCCTCCAGGTAGTCACCGTGACGCCAGACGCTGGGATAGGCGTCGAAGTAGGTCTCACGGTATCGGGCATCGTCCGGGTCGTTCCAGAAGCCCAGCGGCATGGAGGGGAACGGCTTCCGGCACACCAGTTCCCCCTGTTCGCCCGCCAGCGGGCGCCCGTGCTCGTCGAAGACGGCGACGTCCACGCCCAGGGCGGGTCCCTGGATCTGCCCCGGGTAGACCGGCGAGATCGGGTTCCCGAGCACGAAGCAGCCGATGATGTCCGTGCCTCCGGAGATCGAGCAGACCTGCGCGTCCGGCTTGATGGCGTCGTGGACGTAGTGGAACTGGGACGCCTCCAGCGGCGATCCGGTGGAGAGGACGGCGCGCATGCGCTCGAGCCGGTACTCGCCCGCGGCACGGAATCCGTTCTTCTCCAGTGTGGCCAGGAGCTTGGGGCTGGTACCGAAGACGCTGATGCCGTGGTCCTCCGCCAGGCGGAACAGTCTGTCCTGATTCGGGTAGGTGGGGCTGCCGTCGTACAGGACCACCGTCGCGCCCTGGGCGAGTCCGCTCACCAGCCAGTGCCACATCATCCAGCCGCAGGTGGTGAAGAAGAAGACCGTGTCGGCGCGGCCCACGTCCGTGTGGAGCTTGTGCTCCACGTGGTGCTTGAGAGCGGTGCCGCCCGCGCCATGCACGATGCACTTGGGCAGCCCCGTGGTGCCGGACGTGTAGAGAATGTACACGGGATGGTCGAAGGGAACATCGGCGAACGTGGGTTCGGCGGGCTCGGCCTCGAGAAACGACTCCCACGCCGTGGCGCCGCCGGGCAGCCGCGCTCCGGTGCCCGAGACCACGACCCATCGTTCGAGGCCGGGGAGCGCATCCACCAGCCGTTGCGTCTTTTCGATGCAATCGTGCTGGTTGCCGTTATAGGAGTATCCGTCCGCCGACACCAGCACCTTCGGATGGATTTGACTGAAGCGGTCGAACACTCCCTGGAACCCGAAGTCCGCGGAGGTGGCGGTCCATACCGCGCCCAGAGAGGCCGTCGCCAGCATGGCCACCACGGTTTCCAGCACGTTGGGCAGATAGCCCGCGACCCGGTCGCCGGGGCCCACGCCGGCGCGCCGAAGGGCGGCCTGGCAGCGGCCGGTGAGCGCATGAAGCTCCCGGAACGTCACCGTGCGGCAGTGGCCAAGCTCGTTCTCCTCGATGATGGCGACACGCTCGTCACGGTGCCGGAGAAGCTGCCCGGCGAAGTTGAAGCGGGAGCCGGGGAACCACACTTCGCGTTCCAGGCGGCCGGCAGGGGGCATGGCGTCGTCCGCCAGCACCGGCCCGGCCGGCGTCTGTCCCGTGGCGTCCAGCCACGCCGCGGCCCAGAAATCCTCCAGCCGCGAAACGCTCCAGCGGTGCAGCGCCGCAAAGGAATCGTCCGGAATGTCGTGAGCGGCACGCAACCTTTCACGGAACCGGTATAGATGGGAATCCCGAACCTGCTGCGCCGTGGGTGTCCATAGAGGCGTCATGGTGTCCGCTCCGTGACGGGTTTGCCGCCGGCCCGGCCGGACACGCCGCCGGCGAACGGGCACAGGCGGTTGCCCGTGACGATGGCGCGGTTGGGCGCGTCGAACCCGGTTCTCAGCGCGAAATCCGCGTGCATGATCGATGTGCGGTCATTCGTGTGCACGGCGCCGAACAGGTGTCCCATCTCGTGGATGATCGCCGCCGCGTCATGGTTCAGTTCGCCGTCGTCGTAGGTGAAGTCCTCGCCCACGTGGCTCACGATGTAGTTGCCCAGCCCCTCGGTGCAGTTGCCGAAGCGGTCGGCGCGCGCGCGCCCGCCGCGGTAGAAGTTGAGCGGCTGTTGGGTCAGGCCGATGACGACGTCGTAGGGCCGGTCGCCGCCCGCCCGCGGGTACGCGCTCTTGAGACGGCGCATGAGCACCACCGAGGAGGTCGTGGTGCCTTGCACCCGCCACGCCTCGGCGGCCTCGAGGGCGAGGCGGATGTTGAATTCTCTTTCGTAGTAGTCGGAGGCCGCCCGCAACAACTCCCTGGCCGTATGACGCCACCCCGCGTCCGCCCGCCGCAAGGCTGGATCGGCCACGACCTTGACCCGCACCACCCGCACCCGCAAGTCCCCGCGATCCGGGAGCGCCGCCGCGCACCCCGCCAGCACGAGCGCGCTACAGGCGAACCCGATTGTCCAGCGGCGCGTCCTCATCGGCGAGGGTCTCCACGTCGTCCTGCTCCAGCGGACCCTTGTAGTAGCAGCGTCGTATCTTGCTGAGGGGCTCGGGGAACAGGTGCCGGCCGAGATCCGTGGCCCGGCGCTCCATCTCTTTCACGCTCATGCGCTTCGCGGCCTTGCTGGCCAGCACCACCACGTTCTGGATCTCGCTCAGCACGTGGGCGCGGTTGCCGAACGTGGCAAAGGTATAGACCTGCGGAAAAACGCCTTCCAGGGTCTTGATGGCGGCCCGGACGAACGCGCTGTCGGGGCCCCGGAGCGCGCCGATGAGGTTGATCACCAGCGCCCCCTCGTCGCTCAGCTTGTCACGCGCCGTGTCCAGGAACTCCTGGGTGATCAGGTGGAACGGCATGTTGTCGGCGAAGTAGGCGTCCAGCAGGATCAGGTCGAAACGCTCCCCGGAGTGCGTGAGGAATATGCGCCCGTCGCCGCTGTGGACGCGCTGGCGCGGGTCCTCGCGGAAGTCGAAGAACTCCCGCGCCACCTCGATGACCTCCGGGTCGATCTCGACGCTGTCGATCTCCATCTCCGGACACGCCTCATGGAACGTCTTGGCCATGGAGCCGCCGCCGAGCCCGATGAACAGTACCTTGGCGGCGTCCGGCCGAAGTGCCAGACCCAGGGATGCGAAACGCGAGTAGACCAGCTCCAGGGAGGTGGGGTCCTTGCGGTTCATGGAGCTCTGCAAGGTACCGTCGAAGTAGAGGTAGCGCCGCTCCCGCGTCTCTTCCACGCGGATCCGGTGGTAGCGGGTGCTCTTCTCGTACAGGGTCGTGGACCAACCGCGCCCCAGGGGCGCCAGCATTGACATCAGGGCTCCCGGTGACACCGTCGACAGGGGTTTCCCGCACTCCGCGAGCCAGGCCAGAAGGCGCTGCATGGCGTTCAGGCGGCCGGCCGGGCGCCGCCGGCCACGGCGTCACAGTTGACTGTAGTAGGAGTCTTCATGGACCAGCGACATGGGCTCCAGCAGATCCTCGGGGATGCCGTCGATGAACTGGGACGGGCGCGAGAACACCATTCCCAGGTTCCGGTCGTACACCCGCGCGGGGTAGGAGAAGAACAGGTTTTCCTTGGCGCGGGTGGCGGCCACGTACAACAGCCGGCGCTCCTCCTCCAGCTCCTCCAGGCTGTTGGTGTTGTAGTAGGACGGGAAGCGTCCCTCGAGCGTCCAGATGATGAACACCGAATGCCACTCCAGCCCCTTGGCGGAGTGCACCGTCGAAAGCACCAGCGGTCCTTCGTCCGGGTCCACCGGAAGGGCCTCGTCCACGCTGGCGGAGGGGGGCTCCAGGGCCATGTCGCTCAACAGCCGCTCGATGCTCTGGTAGCGCTCGGTGAGGCCCTGGAAGTGCTCCAGGTCGCGCAGCCGCTTGGGGTAGTCGTCGGCGTGCTTCCGCTTGAGGATGGGAAGGTAGTACTGCATCAGGTACTGGGCCATGTCCGCCGGACGGGTGCGTTCGGCGCATTCGCCGAGGACCCGCGCCAGGGTCTTGAGCCCCTGGGAGGCGCGGCCGCGGGACTCCAGCTCCAGCAGGCCGCGGCTCGGGTCGTCCTGGCCCAGGATCCGCTCGATGAGCTTGCGGCTCATCTGCGGGCCGACCCCCTCCAGCAGCATCAGCACCCGGCCCCAGGACACCGCGTCGCTGGGGTTGCTGAGGACCCGCAGGTGCGCCAGCACGTCCTTGATGTGGGCGGTCTCCATGAACTGGAAGCCGCCGCGCTTGACGAACGGGATGTCGTGCCGCGTCAGCTCGATCTCCAGGTCGAAGGAGTGGAAGCTCGAGCGAAACAGCACGGCCATGTCCCAAAGGGGCACCCCTTCCTCCCGCAGCTCCAGGATGCGCTGGCACACGAAACGCGACTGGGTGTGCTCGCTCTCCGCCTGCACCAGCAGCGGCACTTCGCCCTCGCTCTTGCGGCTGAAGAGCGTCTTGTCGTAACGTTCCGCCGCGCGCGTGATGATCTCGTTGGTGAGCCGCAGGATCGGCTGGGTGCTGCGGTAGTTCTCCTCCAGCGGGATGAGGGTGGCGCCGGGGAACTGGTTGGGGAAGTCCATGATGTTGCGGAAGTTGGCGCCGCGGAACGAGTAGATGCTCTGGGCGTCGTCGCCCACCGCCATGACGTTGTCGTGGGTGCACGCGAGCCGCCGGATGATGTCGGACTGGAGTCGGTTGGTGTCCTGGTACTCGTCCACCATGATGAAGCGGAAGCGGTCGGACAGGCGCCGGCGCAGGTCCTCGTTGGAGTCCAGCAGGTCCTTCAGGCGGGTGAGCAGGTCGTCGTAGTCCAGCAGCGACTTCTCGCGCTTGTACGCCTGGTAGCGTTCGGTGATGGTGACCAGCTCTTCCAGGTAGTCCGCCAGGTGGGAGTACTCGCGCTGCACCAGGTCCGGCAGCGGCACCTGTGTGTTGCGCGCCAGGCTGTGAATCTCGCCGATGGTCTGCTTCCGCGGGAAGCGCTTGTCGCGCTTGTCCAGACCCATCTGCGCGCGCAGGAGCTGGAACACGTCCTCGCTGTCGCCGCGGTCCATGATGGTGAAGCTCGGCGCCAGGCCCTGAAGCTGGCCGTACTGCCGCAGCACCATGTTGCCGAAGGAGTGGAAGGTGCCGCCGGCGACACGCTCGCAGCGGGAGTCGGTCAGCAGGCTCGCGCGCCGCAGCATTTCCTCGGCCGCGCGCCGGGTGAAGGTGAGCAGCAGGATCGACTGCGGATCGATGCCGCGCTCGATGAGGCGCGCCACCCGGTACACCAGCGTCCGGGTCTTGCCGGTGCCGGCGCCGGCGATGACCAGGAGCGGTCCATCGAGGAACATCGCCGCTTGGCACTGTGCCTCGTTGAGCTCCTCCTCGTAGGCAATGGCGGATTGCGCGCCCGTGGGCGGCGCGTCGATGTTCTTCAGGACGTATTTTCGCGCCAAGTGTGTCTCTCCGGTGTCTCTCCGATGTTGGTCCGGGTCCCGAAAGCTCGCTTCGGGGACATCGGACAAAGTAACACAACGCGGGTCGCCCGCAAAGATTTCGCTTGCAAACCCGCGGCTGAACGACTAAACAAGCACCAGCCTTCGACCGGATGACATGGAAAATGTCCGGCATTCCGACCGTTTCACTCCCTGACCGTTTCGCTTCCGCGGTGTTCGTCCTCGCGGTTCTGCTCGTTCCTGTTTTCTCGGGGTCCTCGATTTCCCTGGCCCAGACCCGCCTCGACGGCGTGGTGGTGGCGGCGCACCCGGCCGCCGTCAAGGCGGGCATGGGTATCCTGGAGCAGGGGGGCAACGCGGTGGACGCCGCGGTCGCCGCCGCGTTTGCCCTGGCCGTGCTCGATCCACCCTCGTCCGCCCTTGGCGGTGGCGGCGTCATGGTGTTCTACCGGGCGCCGGAGAAACGGGTGCACGCGCTGGACTTCACCGAGGTCTCGCCCGCCGCGGCCACTCCGGAGTTGTACCGGAAGGGGGACGCGCGCGAGCCGCCCGACAGCGGCGCGCTCGCGGTAGCGGTGCCGGGCACCGTGGCGGGCCTGGTCGAGGCCTTGAATCGCTTCGGCAGCCTGCCGTTGGAGACCGTGCTGGCTCCGGCCATCGGCCATGCCGTCGAGGGAGTGCCGGTGACGCCGCGTTTCCGCAGGGCCATTGACGCGGACCTGGCGGCTTTGCGGCAACGCCCCAACTTCTCGCGCATCTTCCTCAAGGCCTCCGGGGTTCCCTACGAGGTGGGCGCCATGATCCGGCAGCCGGAGCTGGCCGAGACCCTGAAGGACATCGCCAGGGACGGGGCGGCGGCCTTCTACGAGGGGGCGGCCGGACAGGCGGTGGCCGCGCGCATCCAGCGCGACGGCGGCGCCGTGAACCTGGACGACTTCCACAGTTACCGGCCCGCGTGGCGCCGCCCCCTCATCGGCGGCTACCGCGGCCGGACGGTGCTGACCGTGCCGCCGCCCAGCCTCGGAGGAGTGGCGCTCGTGGGGCTGCTGAACGTCCTGGAAGGCTACGGCGCGGACCAGTTCCACCACAACTCGGGAGCCTACCTGCACCTGATCGCCGAGACCACCAAGGCGGGCATGAACGACATGCTGAGCACCCTCGGGGATCCCGATGCCGATGAACTTCCGGTCCGGCGCTTCACCTCCGCGGAACGCGCTTCCGAGGTGCGCCGGAAGATCTCCATGGAACAGGCCGCTCCCGCGGTCCCGCCGGGGGTGGCGCCGCGGGCGCAGGCCCACGCCGCCACGAACCACATCGGCGTGCTGGACGGGGAGGGCAATGCCGTCTCCATGAGTCTGGCCCTCGGCAGCCCTTTCGGCGCCAAGGTGCTGGTGCGCGAGGCCGGCATTATCCTCAACAACCGGATGCGCGACTTCTCGCTGGCCGGCGACTCCGGTGACGCCGCCGCGGACGCTGCCAACGCCCTCAAGCCGCGCACGCGGCCGGCAAACGGCATGACCCCCGTGATCCTGCTGCGGGATGAGCGGCCGGAACTGATAGTCGGCGGGTCGGGAGGGGCGCAGACCACAGGGGCGGTGCTCCAGACCATCCTCAACGTGGTGGACTTCCGCATGCCCTTGGCGGAGGCGGTGGCGGCCCCGCGCATTCACGCGGTGCCGGACGCGCAATGCACGCTGGAGGCGGAGGTTGGAGTGAGCGAGAAGGCGTTGGCGCTGCTGGCGGACCGGGGGCACGCGGTGCGGCGCGGTCGCCTCCAGGGCGCGGTGCAGGCCATCGGCGCGGAGGGGCGCGGCATCACCGCGGCTTCGGACCCGCGCAAGGCCGGCGCGGCGCGTTGAGGCACACGCGACGATGTCGGCTCAGCGGGCGTCGAAGGGGTTCTTGAGGAGGATGGTCTGGTCACGGTCCGGGCCCACGGATACGATGACGATCTCCGTCTCCACGAGTTCTTCCAGCCGCTCCATGTAGCGTCGCGCGTTGGCGGGCAGGTCGGCGACGCGGCGAGCGCCCGTGACCGGTTCCTGCCAGCCGGGGAATTCTTCCCACACGGGCTCCAGGGTCTCCATCACCTTGAGGCTTGCGGGAAAGTGGCGCAGGAGCTTGCCTCCCACCCGGTAGGCCGTGCACACGCGGATTCGGGGTGACCCGGTGAGCACGTCCAGCTTGGTCAGGGCGAGGCCGGTGAGGCCGTTGAGGCGCACCGCGTGCCGCACCGCCACCGCGTCGAACCAGCCGCAACGGCGCGGCCGTCCGGTGGTGGCGCCGTACTCGTCGCCGTCCTGGCGCAGCTTGTCGCCCTCGGACCCGGTGAGCTCGCTGGGAAACGGTCCGCCGCCCACACGGGTTGTGTAGGCCTTGGTGATGCCGATGACCTCGTGGATGTGCCGCGGTCCGACGCCCGCGCCGCTGCATACCCCGCCGATGACCGTGTTGGACGAGGTGACGTACGGATAGGTGCCGTGGTCGAGGTCCAGCAGAGTCCCTTGGGCGCCCTCGAACAGCACGTTTTTTCCTTCGCGGAAGAACTCCTCCAGCAATACCCCGGTGTCGGTGACGTACGGCGCCAGCCTGTCGCGGTAACCGCCGTAGGTGCGGTGGATGTCGTCGAAGTCCAGCGCCTGCTCCTTGAGGATCGCCTTCAGGTAGACGTTCTTTTCCGCGATGTTGTGCTCGAGCTTGGCGCGGAAGGTGTCCTCCTCCAGCAGGTCCACCACGCGGATGCCCACGCGCGCCGCCTTGTCCTCGTAGGTGGGGCCGATGCCCCGGCCGGTGGTGCCGATCTTGCCCTCGCCGCGCATGCGCTCCCGCGCCAGGTCGATGGCCCTGTGGTAGGGCATGATCAGGTGCGCCTGTTCGCTGATGCGGAGCTGGCGCTTGTCCGTGAGGTGCCCCTGCCGCCGCAGCTCGTGCAACTCGTCCAGCAGCACTTCGACGTCGAGCACCACGCCGTTGCCGATGACGCAGACCTTGTCCTCGTGAAGCGCGCCCGAGGGGATCACGTGCAGGATGGTCTTCTTGCCGTTCACCACCAGGGTGTGGCCGGCGTTGTTGCCGCCCTGGAAGCGCACCACCACGTCCGACCGCCGGGCCAGCAGATCGACGATCTTGCCCTTGCCCTCGTCGCCCCATTGGGCGCCTATGACCGCGACGTTCGCCACCTGCCGCGCCTCACAGCTTCACGGCCGTCGAGGAGATCACCTCGGGCAGCGCCCGGAACTTGTCCATCACTTCCTTGGGCACCGCGTTGTCCACGTGGATGAACGAAATCGCGCGGCCGCCGGCCTGTTCCCGCCCCAGCTCCAGTCCGGCGATGTTGATGCCGTTGTCGCCCAGCAGCGAGCCCAGCGCGCCCACCACCCCGGGCACGTCGCGGTTGTAGGACACCAAAATGTGCCCCTCGGGAACGGCCTCGAAGTAGAAGTCGTTGATGCGCACGATACGCGGGTTGTTGGTGCCGAAGAGGGCGCCCTCGATCTCCGCTACCTCGCCTTGCGAGCGCACCCGCACCTTGATGTAGCTGGCGAAATCCTCCGCGCTTTCGCTCTTGGACTGGACCACCTTGATGCCACGCTCCTGCGCGATGAACGGCGCGTTCACGTAGTTGACCCGTTCCCCCAGGGCGAAGCTCAGCACGCCCTTCAGCACCGCCAGGGCGATGGGGGCGATGTCGTACTGGGCCACGTCGCCGCCGCCCTCGATCTGGATCTCTTCCGGGAACCGGCCGAGCAACTGCACGTGGAGGCTGCCGAGCTTCTCGCCCAGGGTCAGGTAGGGCTGCAGCTCCCGCAGCAGGTCCTGGCTCACGCTGGGGGCGTTCACGGCGTACCGGACGACGCCGTCCACGAGGTAGTCCCGCACTTGCTCCGCCACGGCGATGGAGACGTTGAGCTGGGCCTCGTCCGTGGACGCGCCCAGGTGCGGTGTGGTCACCACCTGGTCCAGTTGCACCAGCGGGTGCTCCGGGCCGGGCGGCTCCTCCACGTACACGTCCACCGCCGCTCCCGCCACCTTGCCTTCCTTGATGGCGTCGGCCAGGTCGTTCTCGTCCACGATGCCGCCGCGCGCGCAGTTGATGATGCGCACGCCGTCCTTCATCCGGGCGATGGTCTCGCGGTTGATGAGGCCGCGGGTCTCGTCGATGAGCGGGACGTGCACGGTGATGAAGTCCGCGCGCGCGTAGATGTCGTCCAGGCTCGCGGATTCCACGCCCATGCGCGCCGCCGCCTCGGCCGGGATGAAGGGGTCGTAGCCGAGTACCTTCATGCGCAGGCCCAGGGCGCGCTCGGCGACGATGCCCCCGACGTTGCCCAGGCCGATAACCCCCAGGGTCTTGTTGCACAGCTCCACGCCGGTGAACTTCTGGCGGCTCCACTTGCCGCTCTTGACCGACGCCACCGCCTGGGGAATGTGCCGCGCCAGGGCCATCATGAGCGAGATGGTGTGCTCGCCGGTGGTGACGTTGTTGCCTCCCGGCGTGTTCATCACCACGATGCCGCGCTGGCTGGCGGCGTCCACGTCGATGTTCTCCACGCCCACGCCCGCCCGGCCGATGATCTTGAGCCGGCCGGCGGCCTCGATGACGTCCGCGGTCACCTTGGTGCCGCTGCGCAGGATCAGACCGTCGTAGTCGCCGATGATCTCCTTCAACGCGTCGGGCTCGAGCCCCACGCGCACGTCCACGTCGATGTCCGCGGCCTTGTTCAGCACCTCCAGGCCCACGTCCGGCAGCGGGTCCGAAACCAGTACCTTCATCATGTCGCCTTCACTCCTGGTCAATTCCGCCGCCATGGGCGTCCTCATCAGGTTCCCGTAAAGGGGTGTCTCGTCCGCCTGCTCCCGAAGCTCTTCCATCAATCCAGTGCCTCCATGAGGATCTCCTGGGCCGCGGCCACGCCCTTGCCGAGGGTGACCGGCAGACCGAACTTACGAAACGCCATCTCCAGCGCGCTGATGGCCACGATCACGTCGAATGCCCCCATGTGTCCCACATGGGCGATGCGGATCACCTTTCCCGACAGGTGGTCCTGTCCCTCCGCCAGGGTGATTCCCATGTGCGCCCGCAGGTAGTCGAGCAGCACGTCGCCGTCGGAGCCGTCGGGGACGTAAAAGCCGGTGGCCGCGGGGCTGGGGTTGTCCGGGGACAGGAGCTTGAGCCCCATGGCCGTCACCGCCGCGCGGGTGGCCCGGGCCATGCGGTCGTGCCGTGCGTAGACCCGTTCCAGACCTTCCTCGCGCATGAGCTTCAGAGCGGCGCACAGCCCGAACACCAGCGACACCGCCGGCGTATACGCGGTGGAGCCCTTGGCCTGTCCCTTGCGCTCGCTCTCCAGGTCGAAGTAGAAGCGCGGCGAGGCGGGTTCTTTCGCGCGTTGCCAGGCGCGGTCGTTGAGGCCGATGAAGGCCAGCCCCGGTGGCAGCATCATCGCCTTCTGGGAGCCCGTCACCAGCACGTCGATGCCCCATTCGTCCATGGGCACGGACAGCACGCCCACCGCCGTGACGCCGTCCACCAGCAGCAGCGGCCCATCGCCGCGCGTCAGCTCGGCGATCTCGCGTACGGGATGGAGCGTGGTGGTGGAGGTCTCGCTGGCCTGGATCAATACGCCCTTCGTGTCCGGGTTCGCCTTGAGCGCCTGTTCCACCGCGCTCACCTCCACGGCCGTGCCCCATTCCACCGGGATCTCCACGACGTCGAGACCGTAGGCGCGGCAGATGCGCAGCCAGCGCTCGCCGAACTTGCCGCCGTTGACCACGACGACCTTGTCGCCCGGCGAGAACAGGTTGGCCACCGCCGCCTCCATGGCGCCGGTGCCGGAGGAAGCGAAGATGATCACGTCGTTGGCCGTGCCGAACAGAGGCTTGAGCCCCGCGCGGGCCTCCTCCAGGACCGCCGCGAACTCCGGCGTCCGGTGGTGGATCATGGTCTGGGCCATGGCCAGTTGCACTTCGTTGGGAATGGGTGTCGGCCCGGGAGACAGCAGGTATTGCTTGATCATGGCGTCACATCCGATGCGAGGAATAGTTCTTCGGAATTCTCCCGGCGATACCTTCCAGCGGGGGGCGGACAAGCCGGGATTTGCACAAAAAAAAGCCTGAACCTCTCTGGCATAGAGACCCAGGCGTTCGGCCGTCCATCAAGTCAGGTGTCGCGTCTCTTCATGAGCGCGTTCGCGAGACGCCACACTGGCACTCCCCCGTGGTGAACTCCACGTACACGCCAGTTGTGCGACTTTCTTCGTAACCCGGACCGGCGGTTTTGTCAATCAGAGGGCCGCCTCCGCACGGTCCCTTTCCATGCGCGCCGCGAGCATATAAGTTTCCAGTCCGTCATGGCCAACACACCCAAAATCGTCTTTTTCGACCTCGACGGCACGCTGCTGCGCTCTCAGGAGGGCCACGTGGCCTTCAACGAGGCCATCCTCAAGACCTTTGGCGTCCCCGGCGACATCCGCACCATCCGGCCCGACGGCAAGACTGATCCGATCATCCTGCAGGAGATCTTCGACGCCGGCGGCCACGACGTGGAATGGAGCCCGGCGGACACGGCCACCTTCAGCACGAACCTGAAGGACTGCTACACGCGCGCCATCTCCGAGGGTCCCACCCGAGTGCGCGCGCTCCCCGGCGTCCCCGAGCTGGTGGGCGAGTTGAGCCGCCTGCCGGACCTGTGCCTTGGCGTCGTCACCGGCAACATGGAGGTCACCGGCCGCCTCAAGCTCCAGGCCGCCGGCGTCGCCGAGCACATCGGCCCCGGCGCCTTCGGCAGCGACTCCGCCAACCGCAACGACCTCCCCCGCATCGCCATGGAACGGTGGAGTGCCCACCTGAACCTCCCGGTGGAGCCGCGCCACTGCGTCATCGTCGGCGACACCCCACGGGACCTGGAAGCCGCGAGAAGCAACGGCATGAAATGTCTGCTCGTGGCCACCGGGCGTTACAATCCCCTGGAGGAGCTTCGGAAGATCGAACCCGACGAGTTGTTGCCCGACTTCTCGGACACGCGGGCGGCGGTGCAGGCGCTGATGGGGTTGTTCGGGTAGGGTGCCGACATCGCCAACGAAGTGGGCCGCTGGGTGACTTCCCTGGCCCCGACCCGTAGCCAGTTGATCGACAGAGGCATGATTTGGAGTCCGAGCCATGGAGACACGGCCTTCACGGTGCCGATGTTCGATGAGTTCATGCGGCGGATCATGCCGGGCGGTCACTGGCGTTAGTCCCAGGGAGTGTTCCGTGACCGACCTGAGTGAGCCTCCAGGCCACGGTCCCGTTTTCTGATATTTGGGCAGCCCTCAAAAGTCGTCATCCCGCGGTGGAATCTGCAACCCCCGCTGCACCGCCGGCCGGGCGCCGACCCGGGCCAGCCAGTCACGCACGTTGGGATAGCGGTCGAGGTCGATCTCCTGCATCCGCCAGCGGTAGATCCAGGGGTAGGCCGAGATGTCGGCGATGGAATAGTCGCCCGCCAGGTAGTCCCGGTCTTTCAGCCCGCGGTTGAGGACGCCGTAGACGCGGTTGTTCTCCTTCTGCCAGACGTCCAGGTGGGCGTGCTCTTCGCCGGCGTCGCGGCGGCGGACCTGCCAGTGCACGCCGAGACCGGTGTGGGTGATGTGGCCGGAGGCGAAGAAGAGCCAGTTGAGGACCTCTATGCGCGCCGCCGGTTCCTGAGGCAGTAGCCGTCCCGATTTCTCCGCGAGATAGATGAGGATGGCGCCGGACTCGAACACCGTGACGGTCTGGCCGCCCGGACCGTCGTCATCGACGATGCAGGGTATCCGGCCGTTGGGGTTGATGGCGAGGTACCAGTCTTCCTTCTGCTCCATGTTCTCCAGGGCCATGGGCCTGACCATGTAGTCCAGCCCCGATTCCTCCAGCATGATGGAGGCTTTGCGGCCGTTGGAGGTGGCCTTGCTGTAGAGGGTGATCATCTTCGTCTGCTCCTTTCGGTGCCCGGTTCATGGCGACTTCATCGATTTCCTGTAAACTGAGTACATGGGATCCGCTCATCTTCGAGGATCCTGTTTCCCTTTGAGGGCTCTGTCCCATGGTTACACCCTATCGCGACATCCTGGACAAGGTGCGGCTGGCGATTTCCAGGAGGCGCGGAAGATGACCTGCAGGCGGACTTTGAGCGAAAAAAGGCTTTCAGTGGGATGATCGAAAGGGTACTCGTGGATGCATCCACGTAAGCGATGTGGACAGTCCGCGAGACACGGGTCGGAAGGAGAAGGAACGTGGAGTACACGGCGGTCACTAAGTATTCCGACGGATGGTGGATTGGCTGGATTGAAGAAGTTCCCGGCGTCAATTGCCAGGAACGCACTCACGAGGAATTGCGCCAGAGCCTTGCTGAAGCGCTTGCTGAAGCACTTGATTTCAATCGGAAAGAAGCCTTGGCTGCGGCAGGTGACAACTATCGGGAGGAGAAGGTCACCATTGCATGAATCGGATCGAACTCCTAAGGCACCTGCAAAGGCGCGGTTGCCGGCTGGTTCGTGAAGGAGGGCGGCACTCATGGTG
>Ga0209022_1001251_pt1 | contig 27157 bp, 27 predicted proteins | sample PinacodermPK_FD_187300 | JGI IMG/M metagenome (GOLD analysis project Ga0209022, IMG submission 187300) | Host-associated microbial community of the marine sponge Aplysina aerophoba from Gulf of Piran - sponge pinacoderm, lysed by proteinase... | ecosystem: Host-associated > Porifera > Sponge >...
CGGGGTTCTGTCTGGGTTTGTTCCGGTTTTGCGGGGCGGGTCGGGCCGGTCAGAGGTTTTTGGGGTTCGCTGGGACATGCGGAACCGGTACGGACGAGTGTTTTCGGTTGGTCGGGGTGCGTGACGTGGAGTGTCAGCAGAGTCGGGGCAGGGAGCGGATGTTTTGGAGAGCGGTCCGGTAAGCGGAAGCCCACGGCCAGTTGGTGGGTAGCCGCACTATCAGTTGTCCTGCGTGATTGACGATTCTTCCAGGGAGGCGAAAGAGTCGGTTGCGGACGGTGTTGCCGTTGGTGAGCCGTTCGCTGGGTGCGCCGCTGTGGTGGTTGATCCACCGGCAATAGGTTGTGAGCGATCACCGCGGCGGCCATCCAGGCGGCGTTGGTGAAGAACCGCCCTGATGGGCAGTGAACCGGTCCGGTGTGATGTTTCAAATCGCGGATGCCCCAGTTCCACGCGGGCGTGGTTGCGGTACATCCGGTCGGCTTCTGTCGCAGACAGGTCGCGGTTGTTGGTGGCGAACGTGTGATGTCGCCAATCTTTTTCACAGCGGCTGCTGTTCGGGGTCGGTCAGGCGGGTGCGTCTGATTATCAGACGCACCGTGTGTTCTGTTTTGTCGATCTTGAAGACGATCATGGTTTCGGCCACCTGCGCCACCCCGTCGGGGGTGTAGCCGATATCAACCCAATCCGAGTCGTTTATGTCCTCTATCGCCTGTTTGACGTTGGGATATCGTGGGATAGCGATGAACCACTCCACTCCCATCCCCTCCAGCTTCTTCACCGTCTTTCGGGACCAAAAGCCCTTGTCGGCCCGTATGGTGATCGGACCGGTCGCTCCGGCCCGTCTCACCCGGTTGACCGTCTCAACCATAAAACGGGTGTTTCCCTTCTGCGAGGAGCCCTTGCGCAGGCGATGATGAACGAACGTCTCCGGTGTCCGCCCGCCCGGCCACCAGCGGATGGTATCCCAACACTCGGGTGTGACCGTAGCAAGCGCCTTCCTTGCTCTTGCCCGACACCTCACAGATGGTGGAGTCCACATCGATGACCAACAGCCGCCCGCCGGGACCGGCACCGGGTAGGGACCACACCCGTTTCAACAAGGCTCCCAGGGCCATGTGCAACTGGCAGACATGACCCCACATGAAAGAACGCACAAAACGTTCCCAACGTGGAAGGGGCCATCACCCAAACACGGCAGCACCCTGCGGGTTGCCCCCGACCGCAGCCGATCAGCATGATCAATATGAGTGCCGCCCAACAGCATCGACACCACCAAAGACAACACCTTTGCGACCCGGACGCGCCCCGCCCGGTCGGCCGCCCATGCGTACCGTGTCATCCACCAACCGTTCCAAACCCAAACGGGACACCAAACTTGCCGCTACCAGCAGACCGGCATCGGCCACCAAAGACCCCTCATCGAACCTCACATCCAACCGGTCAATATCAGGTATCCTGTTCACCACAAGTGCCTCCTCTGTCAGGGTGACAGCCGTCATTAGCTAACAGCTATTCTCCCAGGTCAGAGAGGCACTTCACCGCATTTCAACCCCACCCACCCCACAAACCCACCGGTGGATCCAGGCTTAGGGCCTCCGACCTGCCAGCGTTGATGTCTGATCCTTGTCCAAGGGGACCTTACCGGGTGCCACTTGGACAGTTCGTGATGGACTGGGATCGATCTGATGATCCCTCCAGGTTGATACGCTCGGAGCCCCGCTACAGAGGAGCAGATCCTTTAGTGTTGCCTGCGATTGCTGGCCGCCGAGTCCTCCGCCTCCGTGGAGGGGACGGTCAACGACACGCCCGACGCGCCTTCCGACAAGGCCGGGTTGACACGGGCGGACGTCGAGGAGATCGTCCGCGCCGCCATCGCCGACATCCCGACCAAGGCCACCCCCGCCGAGTACACCAAGTTCTTCGTAGACAGCGCCGTCGCCCGCTACGAGACCCAGGGCCTCGACGCGACCCTCGCCCACTACAACAGCGCCCAGAGCATCGACGGCCAGTGGTACGTGTTCATCATCGACGAGAACGACCTCGTCATCGGCCACCCCGACCCCGAACGGCGGGGCCTGGACGTGAAGGGCTGGGTGGGCACCGACGCCAACGGCTACGAGTTCGGCCCCGAGATGCTCGCCGCCACCGAGGAGGGCAAGTGGGTGTCCTACGTGTACCGCAACCCGGAGAGCGGGGGCATCGGGTCCGGCTTCGATGATGTGGAGCTCAAGAACGTCTGGGTGACGAAGCGCGACAGGCTGCTGTTCGCCTCGGGCTGGTACATAGACGCCGACGTATTCACGAAGCAGCTGGTGTCGGTGGCGGTGGACAAGTACCGGGAGCTGGGACTGTCGGGAACCATGGCCTACTTCGCCAGCCCCGGAAGCACCCTGGCGGGCCTCGAAGCGGCCGTCGCCTACTACAACGCCGCAGAGACGGTGGAAGGTCACTGGTTCGCCTTCATCGGCGGCCCTGACGGAAGGATCGTGGGCCACTCAGACATCTCGAAGATCGGCGGGGACACCCAGGACCTGTTCGACGGTGCCCATTTCGACGCCACACACCTTACCGAGGACGGCGAGTGGGTGGAGTCAGAGACACTGCGGGTGTGGGTGGCGGCCTACGACGGCCATGTGTTCGGCTCCGGCTGGAGCCACGACGAGTAGGTACGATCGGCCTGCCACACGGCTCGAATCCCCCCACGACGTAAAGAAAAGGGAATTACATACTTGGGTAGACGAGACGGATTGTCTAGGGCTGGGGGTTGATGAACCGGCGGCGTGATTTCATGCCCGGTTGATCGCGGTAGCGGAGCAACGCCTCTGCGGCCAGTCGAGGATCGACCGGCTGTTTCGGTGCCTCGGCGGTTTGTGGCTTCTTCCGTTTCTTGCGCTTCATCCTGTCCTCATGCAGCTAATCGGAGCTTAGACCGCAGGTATTCCATGCCTCGGTTGCCTTTGACTCGGTTGCAGTGGCCGCATAGCAGTTGCAGGTTATCCAGGTGGTCAGTGCCGCCTTTGGATCGGGCAATGATGTGATCCACCTCTAGATGGTGGATTTTGAAGTGCTCTCCACATCCTGCGCAGTCTCCACCTTGCACTCCGTACAGGTGGTGGCGGTTCTCCAAGCTACCAGATGCTGGCAGTTTCCCCAGATCGGTCCTTTGGGGAATGTCTGTGCGGTGAGTGATGTCTCTGAACAGACCTTGTCTCTCTTGGATGCGATGCACCACCAGTTCAGCGGCCTTTGCAGATATGTCGATTCCCGCCCACTGTCTGCCCAGGTCGTCGGCGGCTACCAAGGTGGTGGCGCACCCGCAGAATGGATCAAACACAATGTCATCTTCTCTGCTACTGGCCTTGATGACTTGGCGCATTAATGCCAAGGGTTTCTGTGTTGGGTATCCCAGACGTTCTTTGGCCATATTGTTGATGGCAGGTATCTCCCACACGTCCGTTGCGCCTTTGAGTTTGCCCTTCATGCGGTGCGACGTGGCTGGGACCTGAATCACACCGGGTTTCCCGGAGACTTAGGTGTGCACCCACAGCCCACCCACCACCACCAATACTCAGCAGCCTCATAGGGCCTTATCGCGCTTGTGATTGAAGTGATTGGATTGTTTCTTCTCCTGGGAGACTTGAGCATTGCCTAAAAGGAAAGCAACTGCGCCCAGACAGGTCTGCCCTCCGTCACCGCCGGGTGGCCGACCCCGAAGACCTGCCCAGACCATCTCTGCCGGGTCCAAGCATCACGGAAGCGACGTGGTGCGTGGGGTCAGCGTCAGTGTGCCACCCGTGAGCAGCGTGACTCGGTGTCGGGACGCAGGAAATTGGCACGGCCCTGGGCCGGATGCCAGTCCCATGGATAAGCGCTAACCCGACACCTGCCCTACCGGTGGAAAGCCTGGGTGACTGTGCAGACATTGGCCGGGGGATCAATCGGACATGGCGGTAGTCTCCGCGTTGATCGGGGGAAAGGGTGTGGCGTTGAGAGCCGTTCAAACTGTGGGGCCAGGCAGGCTCCAAATCGTGGATACCGTTTCCCCGCGGGTGGGGACGGAATCGTTGGTGCGCCTGGAGCGGGCAGGGATCTGCGGGACGGACCTCAAAATCATGGATGGATCCACTCCGGTCGACTATCCACGGGTGCTGGGTCATGAACTGGTGGGTACTGTGGCCGTGGCGGAGTCTGGAGGAAAGATCGCCGCCGGCGCCAGGGTCCTGGTCAATCCGGGGATTCACTGCGGGTCCTGCCACCTGTGTCGCAAAGACCTGGCCCACCTGTGCGGCCGGGGCGGACTGCTGGGAAGGGACTTCGACGGTGTGTTCGCTGAAGAGATCGCCTTGGGTGGAGGCAATCTCCATCCGGTCTCCGAAGAAGTCGGGCCGGATGACGCCGGGCTCTTGCAGGTGCTGGGAACAGTCATCCATGCTCAACAGACCGTTGACGTGTCTTCGCAGACCGTGGCCGTCGTGATCGGCCTGGGAGTCTCCGGCCTCTTGCATGTCCAGGTGTTACGAGAACGCGGAGCAGGCGTCGTGGTGGGAGTAACCCGCTCTGCTTGGAAACTGGAGTTGGCCTCCCGGCTGGGAACCGACGTCGTGGCCACTCCGGATGAAGCTCGGCGGGCAGTTGAAAAGGTCTCCGGCAACCGGGGAGCCGACCTGGTTGTCGAGGCGGTTGGGACGGAATCAACAGTGCTCCAAGCCATTGAGCTTTGCGCCCCCGGCGGCCACGTAATCGTGTATGGCACCGTAACGGGGACCGGCGGGCGGATGCCCTACTACCAGCTCTATTTCAAGGAACTGACCCTGCACAGTCCGAGGGCCGCCCGGCCCGGGGACTATGACGCAGCCATTCGTCTGGCCGCGCAGGGGCGCATCCGGTTGGCCCCCCTGGTGACGGCCCGCTACCCGTTGGAGCAAGCCGAAGAAGCCTTCGCAGCCGCCAGAAGCGGAGACCACCTCAAGGTTCTGCTGACGCCCTGAATCCAAGTCCGGGAGGCCGGTCGGGATGGTTCCCGGCCGGTATGATTTCCAGCAGTCGAGCTAAGGAAAAACGCATGCGGGAAGCCTTCGGGGTGTTGAGCACGGACTGGAAAGAGGGCATCAACTGGGACGCGGTTCGGAAGTGGCGTTTGAAACGAGCCCATGAGGCGATGAAACGTTACGGACTGGGAGCCTTGTTGCTGTTCTACGACGAGAACATGCGTTACGTCTCTTCGACCCTCACCCCGGGATGGAACCGCCTCAAGCCCGGTCTCCGCTACGTGGTACTGATCGAGGACCAGCCGCCGATTGTCTACGAGCAAGGTGACCTGGGGTTCCACCTGGAAGTCCACAACCCGTGGATCCCCAAGGAGAACATCCGGTACTCCTACGCGTGGATCAAGGGTGCGGTGGGACCGGCCTCTACCCAGCAGGTCAACAAGTTCACCAATGCCCTGGTCGATGACCTCGAGGCGGCCGGAGTCCAGGACAAACCCTTGGGCGTGGACTTTATAGACATCAACCTGATCTCGGCCTTCCAGCAGCACGGCATCGAGTGGACCGACGGCATGACCCCGATGATGGAGGCCCGGGCGATCAAGAGTCCCGACGAGGTCAAAGCCTTCTCCATGGTGGGGTCGATATGCGACTACGTCCATTACGAGATCACCAACTTCATCAAGCCCGGGATGACCGAGAACCAGGTGGCGGCGTTCGGGTTCGAGAAGCTCTATTCGATCCCCGGCATGGAGGACGTGGAGGATGTCATCGTGTCTTCCGGCCCCAACGCCTGGCCCAACTGGCGCAATTTCTCCGACCGGATGATCCGCCCCGGCGAATTGGTGATTGTCGACCTGGCGGCGCTCACCTGGAACGGATTCAAGAGTTGCGTATACCGGACCTACTGTGTCGGCGGGAAGCCCACCGACGAGATGCAGGCCGTCTACGATGAGGCGCACACTTGGCTGTGGGATTCGATTGAGGCCACCGGGCCGGGGGTCACCACGGCCGATGTCGCTTCCAAGTGGCCGAGCGCCCAGGAGATCTGGGGATACGAGGAGGAAGACCAGGCGGCAGCCAACCTCTGGGGCCACGGCCTGGGTCTGGCCCAGTATGACCCACCGGTGATCTCCCGCATCTGGTCGCTGGATCACCCTGTGGAAATCCAACCCGGGATGACTTTCGCACTGGAAACCCAGCACGGAAAACTCCACAGATTCGGGGTGCGCCTGGAAGAAATGCTATATGTCACCGAGACCGGGATCGAGATGGTGTCCACCTACAAGTCCCACGAGATAATCGTCGTGGACTGACATGCCCCAAGTGCCCCGCCTGGTCTGGCTCGACCAGGCGGACGCGCAGGACGCCGCCCTGGTGGGAGCGAAAGCCAGTCGCTTGGCCGCAGCCCGCGCCCGGGGTTTGCCGGTGCTCAACGGACTCGTGGTTCCGGTTGAAGTCGGCGGTCCGGTGGTCCGTGCGGGAGAGGCCGCACTCAGATCAACGGACAACTCGGGGGCGGCCAGGTCAGCCGTCTTTAACCACCCGCCACCCTCATTGCTCCAGGATCTCGCAGAGGAGGCGCAGCAACTCGGCGATTCTCTGGTGGTGCGGTCGTCAAGTCTCGCGGAATCCGAGGGCATCTGGGCCGGGGCCTTCTCGTCATATGTCGGGGTGAAGCCTGAAGAACTCACCCAGGGTGTGATGGGCTGCTGGGCCTCCGTCTTCAGCCCTGGCACGCTGAAGAGAGGACAGGTGACCGAGACGTCGCCGCGCCAGGTTGGAATGGCCGTGCTCATCCAGCCCGAGATCCGACCGTCCTGCGGAGGAGTTGCCACCGTCGCAGATGACGGCACTGTCACGGTGGTCAGCGCCCGGGGACACCCCGCCGGCCTGATGGCCGGCTGGGAAAGAGGGCACGTTGCCATAGTCAACGCTCGCGGTGAGGTCCAGGCTGACTCATCACCCCCGGGTACCCGCCTTCTTCGGGTGATCGCCGATCTGACCACAGCCACCGCAGAGAAGATCCGGTGCAACCACATCGAATGGCTGGAGAGTCAGGAGGGAAGGGTCCATCTGGTCCAAGCTCAACCCAATGGAGACGCCCGAGTCGAGCAGATCAGCCGCCCGGCGCCCGATCCTGCCCAACGGACGCAACCATGGATGGGCGGTGCGGTCCGCATGATGATCAGGTACCCGGGCCCCGTGGGAGAGCAGTTGGTCTGGCCGTGGGCCATCGGCCTCGAGGACCTCTCCCCCGCCCCATCAGAGCCGGACCGCAAGACTGTGGCGACTCTGGTCGAGAACCTTCGCCAAGGTGCTGCTCTGCTGATGTCAGAACGTTGGGGAGGCCCCGAAACTTTGGCTGATTTCGTGGGAGCCTGGTCGGCGTTTCGCAACGGAGACTCTTCTTCACTTGTGGACCTGATCGGCGGGCATCGGTCGGTTGACCGGCTTCTCGGCGCCGCCCATCTGCGCAATCTTCAGGATCTGGGGCAGGCGCTCACCGCCGCCGGGGTGATCCCCCACCCGGGCTGGGTCTGGCACCTCGACCCGAACCGCTTGGACCAACCGTCTCCAAGCCGACAGAGCCCCATGCGCCGGATCGGGGCCACGCCCTGGGACGCATGGATCTACGGCGTGGTCACCTCCCAAGGCGAGAGCATCACCGGGATCCCAGCCGCGGGGGGATGGGGTGTCGGCCGACTCAGGTCCATCCGCAACCCGGACGATGCCACCCGGTTCTCTCCGCGAGAAGTCATCGCCGTATCCCACCCTATCGGCAACATAGCTCCGCTGCTGTGGAATGCCTCGGGCCTGGTGACCTCGGAAGGAAGCCCCGGAGCGCACCTCTTCGAGGTGGCGAAATGGCTCGGCGTTCCTGCTGTCTGCGGCGTGGACTTCAGCCGATTGGCCGGTGAGACCCAGATACGATCAGGGTGGCAGGACTACTTGACAGTGGCGGTTGATGGCGGCCGCGGTCACATCACGTTCACCCGTTCCAAAACCTGAACCCGCCCAGCTAAGAAACCAGGGAGAGCGCTGGGGTTCCGCCGGGAAAGTTGACAACTTCACCATTGAAACAGGTCTGGCCCAGGCATCGGCGGGACGCTACCGGTAACCTCCGTGTAAGGGTTCTCCGAGGAGGGTTTCACATGCCTGAGAGTGACCAAGTAAGAATATCGCTGGAAGAAGTCCATCGGCTCACCGAGGGCGCTCTACGAGTTAACGGAGCATCCCCCGAGAATGCTCACGCGGTAGCCCGCACCATTACCTTGGCCGAACGAGATGACTGCAAGGCTCATGGTCTCTTCCGAGTCCCTTTCTACGTGAAAGGCCTCACTGACGGCAAAGTGAACGGAACGGCCGTGCCAGAGATTCAGGATATCTCTTCGGGGTTGGCGATGGTCGATGCCCACCGGGGTTACGCGCCGCTGGCGATTCGGGCAGGCATCGAAGAACTGGTGGGCAAGGCAAGAGTGAGCGGGATTGCCGCGGTCTCCATTGTCAATTGTTATCACGTGGCAGCGCTCTGGCCGGAAGTGGAGTGGTTGGCAGAGCGTGGTTTTGTCTCCTTCGCTTTCACCCAATACCTGGCGTTCGTGGCGCCGGCCGGCGGAACCCAGCGGGTCTACGGCACCAATCCCATGGCCTTCGGATGGCCCCGACATGGCGCTCCTCCCCTGGTGTTCGATCAAGCTTCCAGCGCCAGTTCTCGAGGAGACCTGCTCCTCCACAACCGTGATGGCAAACGCATACCGCTCGGTTGGGCTATCGACGACGATGGCAACCCCACCACCGACCCGGCGGAGGGTTTGAAAGGTGCCCAGTTACCGTTCGGAGGGTACAAGGGCGCGGCCCTCGCCCTGATGGTTGAACTACTGGCCGGAGCCTTGATCGGCGCCCCGTTCAGCTTCGAGGCCACCGAGTCGGACCCCCGCGAGGACATGCCCCCGCTGGGCGGCGAGTTGATCATGGCTATCGACCCAACCCACTTCCCCGCGGATCCGCAGGATCCCTTGAGCCACGCCGAAAAGCTTTTTGGTCGCGTGCTCAGCCAGCCCGGAACTCGTTTGCCTTCCGATCGGCGCTACGCGGCGCGGAAGGAATCTGTCAGCGACGGGGTCCTGGTACCGGGCGCCTTCTACCAGTCATTGCAGGAGATGGCGGCGGGAGTTGTCTGACCGTATTCACAAAGCGAGCGGGGCATGACTCTGCAGGGTTAATGGGTTCCCTGCTCGAAAGTGTCCCGGAGACGGGGATCCAAAACGTCGCGTCCCGCGTCTCCCAAGGTGTTGAACGCCCAGACACTGACGAAGATCAAGACGCCGGGGAAGGTCACCAGCCACGGCGTTATGCGGATGTAGCTGTACCCCACCTGGATGAGGGTCCCCCATGAGGCGTTGGGTGGCTGCACGCTCAGACCCAGAAAACCCAGTGACGCCTCCGTCAGGATCGCTACCGCCAGACCGAAGGACACTTGGACGATCATCGGCGAGACGATGTTGGGAAGGATGGTCCGGCGGAGCAAGGTGCCGGTCCGCACGCCCAGGGCAGTCGATGAGACCACGTAGAGCCGCTCTTTTTCGACAACGACGGCATTGCGGACAACTCTGATCAAGTAGGGCACGGTCATCAGCGCAATGGCGATCATCAAGGTTGTCAACGAGGCCCCGAACAAAGCCACCACCATCAGCCCGATCAGGATCCCCGGAAAACCCAGAAGGGCATCGGTAATACGCATGATGACGCTGTCGACGAAGCCTCCCAGCAACCCGGCGATCATCGCCAGCGGGACCCCGGAAAGCACTGCCAGTATCTCTGCCGCCACCGCAATACCCAGCGAGATTCGTGCTCCGTGCGCCAGTAGGGTCACCATGTCTCGCCCCGTGTCGTCCGTCCCCAACCAGAACCGAGCCGATGGGCCGCTCAGCGCGGCGTCGGCGTGGATTTCCCGGGGACCGTAGGGGCTCACGAAAGGCCATATCAGAGCGAACACAGCAATGAGTCCGAGGGTTATAGCCGCGGCGAGCGCCACCCGGTCTCGGCTGAGCATGGTTTTCCAAAAGCTCATCTCAACCTCGGATCGAGCACCCGGTAGAGCATCTCAACCAGGAAATTGACCAGCAGGAATGCTGTTACGAAGAGAAGAAGAGCCGCTTGCAGAACCGGATAGTCCCTCGAGGTAACGGCGTTGACCAGGAGCCACCCCAGGCCCGGGAACGCGAAGACCCACTCGATCAGGACGGCGCCCCCCATGAGGGTCCCTGCCTGCAAGCCAACGATCGTCAGAGCGGGCAGTAGCGCATTCCGCAATGAATGGACCCAGATGACCCGGCGACCGGACAGGCCTTTTGCCCTGGCCACGTCCACGAACTGCTCCGAGAGCACATCAAGCATGCTTGACCTCACGAACCTCATCGTGGGAGCAGCAAGGGTGATGGCCAGTGTCAGAGAAGGCAAGGCAATGTGCATGGCCCACTCACCGACGCCCTCGGTAGGCGACACGTAACCGGACGCCGGGAAGACCTGGAATTGGATCGCCAACACCAGAACCAACAGGATTCCCAGCCAGAATTGCGGTATCGCTATTCCGGCGCTGACAAAGCCTGTCAGGAACCTGTCGATCAGGCTTCCACGCCGAAGCGCCGCCAAGACACCCCCGGGCACCGCAATGAAGACCGACAAGACCAGCGCCACCACCGCCAACTGCACCGAAGGCCAGATCTTCTCGGCAATTACCTGCTCGACAGGTAGTCCATTCACCACCGAGTTTCCAAGATTCCCTCTCACTATGTCGGTCAGCCAACCGCCGTACTGGACCAGGAGGGGATCGTTATAACCGAGTCTCTCTCTGGCAGCATCCAATTCTTCCATTGTCACACCGATTTGACCGCCGTACATGGCCAGTACCGGGTCACCCGGCGCCAGCCTCATGGCGAAGAAGAGGATCGCCGAAGCGATCAACAGAACGGGGATCGCCTGCAGGAGACGGTGGGCGGATGCCTTGAGAATCTTGCTACCGCCTTTCTAGGTGTCCACGAAACTTCCGTGCATTTTGCCGCTCCCATCCCGGCGGATTCTTTGCGGTCCGATGTCCTGCCACATCCGTCGGGCGATACTCCACATCTCGTTTTCGTTCTCGGGGACCGAGGCGATCTGGATGCCGACCGGCAGTCCATCTCGATGAAGGCGCATGGGAAGAGTCAAGGTCGGGTACTCGACCAGGTTGATCGGCGCGGTGTACCGGGTCTTCCTGGTCAGCAGCGCCTCCACGTTTGACAGGTCGATCGGACTGCCCGAGGGGTCGTCCTCCTGGCATTGGGCGAACGCCCGAGACCAGACAAGTGAATAGGGTCGGACCGGAGTCACGGGGGTTACCACCGCATCGCAGCCGCTCAGTTCCTGCGCATATTGGTGCTTGAACCGACGCCGAGCACTCAATGCCGCCGAGTAGTCCTCCGGCGACGTCTTGGGTCCATCGGTCAGCAGTTGGTGTGAGGGGGCTGACAGGACTGCTCTGGCCTCCCCTGTCAGGCGAGACTCGAGGGCGCGCGAGTATTCATAGGCAAATATCTTCCAGATCGCATCCCGGACCGGGCTCCCCAAACCCGGTAGGCGCACGCTTACCGTGGAGTAACCACGATCCTGTGCCCAGGAGCGCACCCCATCTAGCAGGACGGCATAGTCTTCGTCCACTTCTTCACCTTCCAGATCCAGGATCCCGAGGCAGGGGGTCTGCAGGTCGGAGTCGGGAAGGGTCCGGGAGTCGGTGTTCTCATCCGGTTCACCTCCGTCGCCCGGGGATGGAACGGCTTGAGCCAGCAAGTCCAGGTCTCGGGCCATGACGCCGATCGCATCCAGTGTGGAAGGACCACCAGGCCAGACGCCATCCTTGTGCCAGCCCTGCTTCCCGGAAGGCTTGTAGGAGAGAACCCCGCAAAACTCTGCCGGAATCCGGACCGAACCAGCCGCATCCGTACCCAGGGCCACACTGCACAGCCCTGCCGCGACGGCCGCCGCGGAACCGCTGGAACTGCCACCGGGGATCAGCGAGTGATCCCATGGATTCACGGCCGGCGGCACCCCGCAGCCAGGAGCGCCGTAACCCAATTCGTACATGTTGGTCTTTCCCGTGACCACCAAGCCCTGGCGAACCAGCCACTTGACCCACGTCCCGGAGACCGACTCGTCACCCCTCAACACCGGTACCGCCAGGCCGGCGGTGAGGGGGAACCCCTCCACTTGGATGTTGTCCTTAACAGCCACCGTGGTGACTCGATCATCTCTGCACCAGCACCCCAAAGCCAGATCAGGCCCCTTCGAAGGGTCTGTCTGGCGCGGGTGCCTCTCCGAGGAGTGGTGCACCGCCACAAAAGCGTTCAACTCCCGGTTTGCCGCCTCGAACTCCCGGCACTCCATGGCGTAAGGTACGTTGGTCGCACTCAAGTGATCGGGTCCCCTCTTGTATTCAGATGTTGTAGGATCGCCGCCCGCGCCTGTTCCAGGTGGATTTGGATCAGTTCTATTGCCCGCTCCTCGTCCCTGCCGCGATAGGCATCCAGAATCTCCTCGTGGTGTCGTCGATCCCGCCGGAGTTGTGCGACCGGGGCGCCGGCTTGCATCCATTGATAACGTTCGCATATGCCGAGCAGCCTGTCATATATCGAGAGCAAATGAGGCATGTGGGAGGGCTCATACATTGATCTGTGGAACTTGGCGTTGAGCCCTATAAGGGTCAGGCGATCCTCATTCTCCGTTGCTACATGCATTTGGCCGAGCAGGGATTCCAAAAGGGCCATCACCGAGTCATCGGCTCCTCCCATTCCCTCGGCCATTGCTATCGGTTCAATGGCCTGCCGCAGGGCGTACAACTCGTTTACTTCCTCCAGACTCAGGGGTCGCACCCTCATGGACGAGTGAGGTTGCAGCGTGACGTACCCACGCTCGGCAAGTCGCCTGAGGGCTTGTCGGATCGGGGTACGGCTGATTCGATATGTGGCCTCAAGGTCCTTTAGGAGGATCCGCTCTCCAGATTTCAGCTCCCCCATCAGGATGGCTTCGCGGATAGTGCTGTAGGCATAATCCTCGAGTGTTCTGAACATGGGATCGTTGGATTGCCGGAATGGTGTCAGAGGACGATTCATATCACGACCAAACTTGCTTGTACGAGCTCTTTTGTGTACTGGGTATGCGGCTGCTCGAGAACCTCCTCTACGGCGCCCGTCTCAACGGTCTTGCCTTCTTTCATAACTATGACTCTGTCGGCAAGCATGTTCATCACTCCCAAGTCATGGGTTATGAAGACGAAGGCAAGCCCCTCTTGCTTGGCCAGCGAGGTCAGAAGTTCCAGTATCTGCGCCTGGATGCTGACATCCAAGGCCGAGACTGGTTCATCGCATATCAGCACCTGCGGCTCAACTGACAGCGCCCGGGCGATGGCAACTCTCTGGCGCTGTCCCCCCGACATCTGATGGGGATACCGATCTGCGAAGGACGGATCCAAACCGACCCTTTCCAGTAGCCGACCGGCTTGCTCCATGGGAGAATCGGAAGTATCAAGGGCATGAGCTCGCGGCCCTTCCATGAGGAGATCAACAACCTTGCGTCGCGGGTTAAGGCTTCCGTATGGATCTTGAAAGACGATTTGCGCTCTTCTCCGTATGTTTCTGAGTGCGTTCTTACCCATTTCATCAAGATCTTCGCCAAGAATCTCACGACGTCCCTCAACGAGGGCGTTACGTGGCTCCAGCCGTATCAGAGATAGCGCAACCGTCGACTTCCCACTCCCTGATTCTCCCACGACCGCAACCGTCTCTGCTCTCCTCAACTCGATGTTGAACTCTTGTACGGCTGGAATAGCCTTGGTCCCGTAGGAGACGAGGCGTCCCTCCCGGTAGGCCACCGACAGTCCCGTAGCCTTGAGGATGACTTCTTTGCCGCCCTCTGACTCCACTCCAACCTCTGAGGGGTGCTCAGCGGCATGGATCACCGTCTTGAGTGCCAGCGGTTGGGAGGATGTGGTCCGGTCGGCGAATGTCTCATCCGATCTCCCGGTTGCGTCATCAGGGATTCCATCTCCCAATGGATAGAAGCAGGCGGCTCTGTGCAGTTCACCGTAGTCTTCGAGCGGGGGAGAGTGACTTCGACACTTGGCGGCGGCTCGGGAACATCGTGGGGCGTATACGCAATTGTCCCAGGTCGACTCCAGATTGATAGGAGCGGTGCCGGTGATGGGTCGCACCGCGGTGCGGAAACCGCCCTTCAGGTCTAGTGGACAACTCTCGATGAGGCCTCTCGTATAAGGGTGCCGAGGCTGAGAGAGCACGTTCGGAGTCCTACCCCGTTCGACGACGCGCCCGGAGTAGAGCACCGCCAAACGATCCGATACGCTGGCGATGACCCCCACATCGTGGGTAACCAGCAACATGCTCAGACCCATGCCGTCCACCAGGGCACGAAGCAGTCTCAGGATTCGGGCCTGTGTTCGAACATCCAGGGCGGTTGTTGCCTCATCAGCAATCAACAGCAATGGGTCGCAGGCAATGGCCATAGCGATGGCGACTCTCTGCTGCTGCCCACCTGACAACTCATGTGGATAGCGTGCCAAAAAGTCCCTGTCACCCCGAAGCTCTACAGCCTCCATCAACTCGGCCACTCTTTGATCTCGATCACGCTTATTCAGGGTCAGATGGGCCTTGATTACCTCGTGCACCTGAGTTCCCACTCTCATCACCGGGTTGAGGCTTGAAATGGGGTCCTGGAAGATCGTTCCAACCAGAACGCCCCGAACCTCCCGCCAGTTAACTCGATCAGATGTCAGAACCTGCCCACCCAGACTGATCGAACCTCCTCTAACGTTGATTCCCCTGGGAAGAAGTCCCACAATGGCCTTGGCTGTCAGGCTCTTTCCCGCCCCGGACTCGCCAACCAGCCCCAGACACTGGCCTTGCCCGATTTCCAGGCTGACGCCCCTGACCAGGTCCAGGGGATCAGCCCTTCCTCCCTGCAGAGACAATGTCAGATTGTTGATCTCGAGTGTCGGCGGGGGCCTGCCGTCTCGGGATCTCTTCTCGGCCTTGGTCACGGCGTTCATAGCGTCGACGATCTAGGGCACATCGAGAAGCCGGACTGGATTCTCATGGAACATCCTATGAAACTCCTGGTCACCGAACCCCACGCTCCTCAGGGCGTCAAAGAATCCCGTGGCACAGTAGGTATAACCACCGCCGCCGAAGGCACGCAGGTGTGAACGGAAGCACACGTCATTGGAGACCACGACCCGGTCCAGGCAGCCTCGCTCAGCCAGCCATACCAGACCAGCGACGCGAACTTCGACATCATACGGAAAGTGCGGCCTTACGGTGTCAAAGCCGAGGGTGACACCCATGTCAAGCAACTCTGACCAATAGTCTTTCCGGGGGACCGTGTCGGAATGGCCTATGACTATCCGTTCAGGTGGAACACCGATTCGAAGCAGGATTCTGGCTTGCTCGATCCCCACAGTGCTCCGAGCAGCATGCGTATATATAGAGACTCCCGTTTCCAGATGCGCAAATCCCCCAGCACGCAGCACCCGCTCCTCTGCAGGGGTCATCGGATCCCTATAAGCACCGATCTCTCCGATTATTCCCGGTCTTACCCCACCGTCTGCAGACCCTTCGGTTATCTCCGCTATCAGGATGTCTGCCAGACCGTCAGAAGTTGTCTCGAAGACTTGGGGTGGCAAATAAGGGTCTCGGTACCATCCACAGCCGGCCACGATATTGAGTCCGGTGGCCAGGGCGATCTCTCGTAAAGTCTGAAGATCCCTACCCAGCCCGACGCTCGTCACATCCACCACGGTCCGCAGCGGAGTGGCTGCCAGATGGCGAAGTTCGGTGATGGCAAGGTCAACGTCATCGAGGAGATGGTCCGAATTGCCGGAGATCCGGTACAGATCACACATGATGTGCTCATGCATCAAGGTTGCGCCGATGTCAGCACTGGGCACTTCACCTGTCACAGTTACGATGGAACCCACACGTACTCCTTCAGCGGCCTAGCACACCGGCGAACGCTTCTATGACTTGTTCCAGATCGTGCTGCCTTGACTCGCGATTGACAACCAGGCGGATGGACCGGGCAGACCGCGGCTTGGCCAGCACTCCCCTGGCGGCAAGTTGTCCACAGAATCGGACCGCGGTCAGGTCCACGAGAATGTCGAAGAGAATGATGTTCGTCTCCGGCGCCGGAACGGCCAGTTCGGATTCGAAGTATCGGGTGAGCAACCGCGCCAACTCCCTCGCACCACCATTGTCGAGATGTGGTCGCCCCCTGTTGTTTTCCAGGGCCTCCAGTGCCATCGCTGCCAGAAGGCCCTCCTGGTGTATGGAGGCGATTCCCAACTGGCCCTGAAGACTCCTCACTTTCGAAATGACATCTTGGGGACCCGCCAGTGCGGCGCCGTATGGCGCCCCCAAACTCTTATTGAGGCTCAACGACACTGTGGTTGCCAAGACACACAGATCGCTGACCTCCACCCCGAGTCGGGCCGCGGCATTGAAGATCCGGGCCCCATCGACATGAATACGGGCGCCGTATTCGAGTGCCAGGCTCGAGATTCCCTGCATGTCCGACCGGCTCACCACCAGTCCGCCCGCGTTGTTGTGGGTGTTCTCAACACAGATCAAGCCCAGAGGAGGAAGTCCGAACAGAGATGCTCGCTCGGCGAATTCCGCAACTGCGGCAGCGTCAACAATGCTGCCGGCTCTTGGCACCGGTACCAACTGGGCCCCGCCCGTCACCGCGGCACTGTTTGCCTCCATCCACCGGATGTGCGAGTCGGCATCCACAACCACGTTCTCGGCCGGTCTGGCGAGGGCCATCACCGCCAGGAGATTCGCGGCGCTGCAGGTGGGTAGGAAGACGGCCGCTTCCTTGCCAGTCAGTTCCGCCACGGCCTGCTCCAAGTCTTTGGTATACGCTTGCGGCCCGCCTTCTCGTGGGGATTCAACGGTAGACCTCAAGCGGTCCAACATATTGTGGGTAGGCAGGTTGTACGTGTCGCTTCGCAGGTCAACAAACCCGTTGGATAGTCCCTTCGATTCTGCCGCAGGCATCAGCGGACCGGCCTCGAAACTGGCAAGGAGACACTGCAGGGGTGGTCCGGTCCGCTCCGGAGTGACTGCGTGGCCGCCACCAGCCGAGCATCCGAGTAGGGATCGGTCCCAAGATTGTGATTGCGGTCATAGTCCGGGAAGTCACTGCTGGAGATCTTCACCACCAGGCGAGATCCTTCTGCCAGGCGATAGACGGTCGGGCGACATCGAATCCGGATCCTCTCAGGCTTACCCGGTTCCAGGAATTGTTCCTGGTCGATCCCATTGCGGTACCTACCCCGCACAAAGCCGCTCGCGATGAGAACCGATGACCCGTCCGGGCGTTCTTCGGCAACCCAGGCACAAAAGTCGGTGTCAACAGCACTGCTGGTCGCCACCAGGTCCACATGCACAGACCCGCGGAGTTCAACCGCTTGGTCGAGGGGGGCAGTGGCAAAAGACAACACATCCGGTCGCAGGTCCATGTAGCCGATATCGAAGGGGCCATAGTATGCGTCCTCGTCCACGGCGGAGGGAACCGGATCCCTGGGATCGTACACGTAGGTCCACATCGCGGTCTCTTCAGGGGCAAACTCCGACAAGGCGCCTTCATTCCCTGCCGATCCGCCATCGGAAGTGAAAAAGAAGCGTTGGGCAGGCGCGACCACCTCCGACCACCGGGTGGCCTCCCTCCACTGGTTGGATCCATCCCCCATTGCAAAATACCGGATCGGAGGTCCGGGGAACAGAGGCCCGGACTTGCCCTTCATGGCAAAGTCGGACCATTGAGCCAGGACATCCGGATAGGACCATTGGGCGTCCTCACCGAAGTCGATGGACCCTCGGTATCTGCTCAGATCGTATTTGGGATCCATGTGCTTCCAGGGCCCCACGATCAGATATGCGGGGCTGGACTCGTCACGAGTGTTCTTCAGCCTCTCGTGGAGTTCGATCACGCTCCCGACATCTATGTCGAACCAACCGGTCAGGAGCAACACAGGCCCCTCGAATTCGTCACAACCCCTCATCCATGACAGGTAATCACCCGGCCTGCTCTCCAGCAGGCCTTGATAATGCGGCGACAGGCCGCCAAGCAGGTAATCCGGCAATTCCTTCCAGGGTAGGAACCACAGCCAGCGACTTCTTTCCACGGTTCTCCAGTTCCGGTAGGCAGACTGCTCGTCAAGAGAACGGCCGCCTTGTTCGGCGCGCCTCCTGGAGTCGGGCCCCATGCGACCGACATACCAAAGGATTCGTCGGGCCGGCCTCAGGACCGGCGAGTCGAGGGCGCTCATCGGAAGGCCGGACGGAAGGATGGCGTCGGGTTTCTGTTCCCCGTCGATAGCGACTTTCCACTGTGTCCACGCCCCGTAGGAATCACCCCACATCGCAACGGAGCCATCGCACCACTGTTGAGTTCTGATCCAGGCCACGGTTGCTGCACCATCCTGTGCGTCACTGTCGGGGTTCTCATGGAACGGGACGAAGTCGCCGTCGGACTCGAAACGTCCACGAAGATCCTGAATGGCCACTGCATAGCCTGCCTCCACAGCCTCGGCGATGATCTGCGTGTAGATCATCCGCCCATCCTCCACCCGGGTCTTGTCGTAGGGCGTTCTCATCAACAGCGCCGGATAGGGACCCCCGCTTCCGGATGGAAGGAAGACATCGGTCGATAGCCGAATACCGTCCTCCATCGGAAGCGGGATCGTGAAAGATTCCACGATTGTCAAAGGTTAACGGTCACTTATCGGTCAACCATGTCTCCCTGTAGTCGAGGTCGCCACTGTTGAGGTGCTTGAGGTCTTGGACGCGGTCTCGCACACCGTGGAACCACCGGTCGAAATACAGGATCGGAGTTGGAACTTCTGCGTTCCAGATCTCCTGCACACTGGCGTAGGCCGCTATGCGCTCGTCCAGATCCAACTCGGCCGCCGCATCCGCCAGCATCTGTGAGAAGGCCTCGTCACCGAATCCCCACGGGTTGACGTCGGGGTGGGCAAGGTTCCAAAGGAACGCCGGGTCGTAGTCAGGCAACGCGGCATTCGCGACGATGGCGCCGGGCGCCGGGTTCGGCGTGAAGGCTTCGACCCATCCACCGAGTTCCGGCATCGAAACCGTCAACTCGATCCCGATCTTTCCGAGCGACTGCTCCATCACCTCTCCGATGATCCGAGTCCACGGCACGATGTTGAGTCCGACATAGCTGAGTTCCGTAACGCCCACTTCTTCAAACAGCGCCTTGGCGCGGTCCAGGTCATACGGATACTCGGTCAGACCGGGGGCTTCGGCCCAGTGCCCGGGAGGCAGCAGGTTGTTGGTCGGCAACGGTATGCCCGTGTCGAAGAACGCCAGGGTGTTGATCGTGTCGAGATCAAGCGCGTGTAGCAGCGCTTGGCGGGCGCGCACATCGTCAAAGGGCGGAGCGCCATTGTAGATGCTCATGTAGGTGACCACCGAGGAACTGGGGGCGAACAGCGTCCGCAGTTCCCCTTCTTTGGCGATCTGCTGAACGAATCGCGGCTCCAACTGCCAGTAGATGTCGACGTCCCCGGCACTCAAAGCGGTGAACAGGCTGGTGGTGTCGGGGTTCACGGTTACGTCAACTCCATCGAGGTACGGCAAGCCTTCCTCCCAGTAGTTCTCGTTTCGGGTCATGATCAGGCGCTCGTCGGCCACATAGTCGACCATCACGAATGGACCTGTACCGATGCCTTCCTGGGCGATGGTCTCGCCGGACCCATCCGGAATGATCATGGCTCTTGCCAGACCCGCCAACAGGATGGCGGAAGGCGCCGACAGGTGCAGGACGACCGTGTGATCGTCAACCACTTCGACTTCTTCGATCGTGGAGATTGCCTCGGCGTAAACGCCTGCTTCCGTGTCGGGGTGGAGCAATCTGTCGAGGGAGTATTTGACGTCGGCAGCCGTGAACGGTTGACCGTTGTGGAACTGCACACCCTCTCGCAGATGGAACGTCCATGCTGTTCCCGAGTCATCCACGTCCCAGGACACAGCCAGATCGGGCACCGGTTCCAGTTCTTCGGTGTAACGTGTCAGGCCGCTGTAGAGACCCGGCCAGGCGTTGCGGTTGTTGTAGATCCCGAACTGATGCGGATCAAGCGTCTGTATCGGCTGGGGTGTCCCAAGTTGCAACGTCCCGCCTCTCTTTTCCGCATCGGGATCGACGGGGGCCGGCGCGGCCGTGGTCTCAGGCGCAGCCGTAGTAGCCGGCGCGGCTGTGGTTGCCGGGGCCTCTGGCTCAGCCTCCTCCCCGCACGCCGCGAGCACGCCCACGGCTAGACAAAATGCAAGCGCGATCCCCAAACCAGCCCGCCACCCACTGGGGGTCGTGCGGCTATGAGGGGTCAAAACCTTCTTCATACCAAAACTCCTTAGTCTGATTCCAACGTGATATGTGATCTGTGATCACAGATCACTGACCATACTCCTGGCAGGAGCAGATGTCAACTGATACGCGGCCCTTTGATTCGCGACACCTAAGACGGACCCCCACCAGGGCTCAAGGGAGGTGGGCACCCTCCCTTGGAATGGCGCTCAACTGCTAGGGCAACTCGAGAAGTCGAAGCGGAGTGTCATGAAAGATCGTCTGGAACTCCTGGTCGCCGAACCCGGCCTGGCGGAGGGAGTCGAAGAAGTCCGTGACACAGTACGGGTAGCCGGCACCGCCGAAGGCGCGAAGGTGTGAGCGGTAACAGACGTCGTTGGAAACCACGACCTGATCAAGCGACCCTCGTTCAGCCAGCCATATCAGGCCATCGATCCGAACTCCCATTTCATATGGGAATTCAGGCTTTACCGTGTCGAAACCGAGGGTGACACCCATATCGAGCAACTGCGACCAGTACGCCTTGCGGTTGTCGGGAATCGTATCGGAATGGCCGATGACGATCCGTTCGGGTGGGACGCCGATGCCGATCAAGATCTTGGCTTGCTCGATCCCGACTGTGCTCCGGGACGCATGGGTATGAATCGAGACTCCGGTCTGCAATTGCGCGAATCCACCAGCGCGCAACACTCGTTCCTCAGCCGGAGACATCGGATTCCGCTTTGCTCCGATCTCACCGATGATTCCTGGCCGGACTCCACTATCCGCAGCCCCTTCTTTGATCTCGGCAATGAGGATGTCTGCCAGACCATCTGAAGTCGTCTCGAAGACCTGCGGCGGAAGAAACGGGTCTCGGTACCAACCACAGCCGGCTACCACGTTTAGACCAGTGCGCAAGGCAATGTCTGCAAGGCCCTTGAGGTTCCTCCCCAATCCCACACTCGTCATTTCCACTACGGTTCTAACCGGAGTGGCTTTCAGGTAGCCGAGTTCTGTGGCGACAAGTTCGGTGTCATCGAGTAGGCGATTCAGATCATCTGAAACCTTGTAGAAGTCACACAGCATGTGCTCATGCATCAACACCGCGCCGATCTCATCGCTCGGCACCTCACCGGTCACTGTCAAGATCGAACCCATCACCGGTACTATATGCTCCCTAGCAGGCTGGCCTGGAGAACAAGAGAAGGGAACCTGTAATGGATGCGGTTCGCTCGATGCTCTTCACTCCCGGGGATCGCCCCGATTTGATAGCCAAGGCTTCCCGGTCGTCGGCGGATGCCGTGATCGTAGACCTTGAAGATGCAGTGGCGACCAGCGCCAAGGATCAGGCCCGGTCCAACCTCGCCTCCCTTCCCGAAAGCTCCATCCCATTCTTCGTGCGCGTCAACGGGTTTGAAACAGGGTTGCTGTGGGAAGACACCGGGGCGGCCGTACACGCCGGTGTCGCAGGAGTGATCCTCCCCAAGGCCGAAGATAGGAAGGTGATGCTGAAACTGTGCGGCGCCCTCAGCGCATTGGAGACCGCGGCTGGCCAATCGGAGGGCTCCATTGCCCTGATCCCGATGATCGAGACCGCGGTGGGGGTACAGAACGCCTATGAGATTCTTGACGGATGTCCCCGAGCGGAGGCGGTGATGTTCGGAAGCGGTGAGCAGGGGGACCTGGTTGCTGACCTCGGCGTGCAGTGGGAGCCCACCGGAACAGGTCTTCACTACTCCCGGTCACGGGTGCTGCTTGCCGCCCGTGCGGCAGGTGTCCCCCATCCCATCGACGGAGTGTTCATGAACTTCGGTGACTCCGAAGCCCTCCATACCGAAAGCAAACTGGCCCGCCGCATGGGCTATGTCGCCAAACTTGCCATCCACCCCGCCCAGGTGGGCATCATTAATGAAGTCTTCACCCCCACTCCCGAAGAGGTGGCCCACCATCGGGCAATCCTGGAGATGTTCGAGAAGGCCGAAGCGGAGGGAACGGCTTCCATAGGCGCCGATGGCAAGATGATCGACTACGCAGTAGTCAGGACCGCCAGGTCCTTGCTTGCGCGTGCCGCCATAACACAGCGCGGGACTTGAGAATCTGAGGATTCAACGAAAAGTCGAAAAAAGTGGGGATGTGTCGATGCCTGAGTGGTTTGTGGATCACTTTCGTACCTGCTGAGGAGAACGGACACTCTTATGTGCGGGCGTTTAGGCACTGGATGTCCTTTCTGGACTTTGCCCAGTCCAGGATCCTGCGATCTGAAGTGATTAGCTTGCGCCGAGTCACAATGGCGGTAGCAGTGATCAGTTGATCCGCAGGATCTGAATGGAAGCCGTGCTGGGTCTTCAAAGACCCCGCCAAGCCGGCAATCTCCGAAGTCACGGGATCTCACGCACACCAACGTCGAGGAGGTCCCCATACCACGCTTCCGGGGCCTTTAGCAGATCGATTCTTTCCTCCCAATGGAGGCGGGTGATCTCCAGCATCGAAATCGCCGAGAACCTCAACGAACCTTCACGGGCTGCCTGTTCGACTTCCAGTGAGGTTCGTCGACCGAGTCTCGGGTTACCTTGAGACATCCACAACAATGCAACGGTGTCCAAGATTGTCCCCACCCGTGATCTCCTATTCGCCGTGGAGTCGGGTCACAATTTGATTTGGGTGTGAGACGATCTCCCAATCCTCCGGAGGAATCTCCGGGGTGGTCAAATCGTCACCCAAGCGGATTTGGCTGCTCCATCCTATGATGCTTTTCGGCGGGTTATCCACTACCGGGACCACAGCAGCCAACGGTCGGCCATGTTTTGTTACGACAAGAGTCTCCCCGGTGGCTTTCACCTCATCTATAAGTCTTAGGCACTGATTTCGGAACTCAGTTATGGGAATGGTTCTGTTCATTAATGGAATACTTGGAGAATAATGTACAGAATATTATAGCCAGTTCTGTTCCAACCGAACCTAGAAGTCGATCACCGTGATCTCGTCGACCGGCCAGCGGGTTAGCACTTCGGCGCCCTTTTCGCGGACCACGATCATCTCCTCCACCCGCATTCCGGAATCGCCGTCAGGTTCCTGGGTCTCAACCGCCATGACCATGCCTTCCTGGAGTTCGATCGGGTGGTCCACCGATATTCCCCGCCAGATCAACGGGCGCTCGTAGAGTTGCAGACCCAAACCGTGAGCCCACTGGTTGGTGGTCATCTCCCAGTGGTGTTTGGCGCCGTACCAATCCATGCGCTCGCCGTCCCGGTCGGGAAACATCATGGCCACCTCGCCGGTGGTCACGCCGGGACGGATCGCCTCAATGGCGTCGTACATCCAGTCGCGGGCGCGCTGGTAGGCGTCGATGGAACGTTGCCGCGGCTTGCCTATGGAGAAGGTCCGGTAAACGCAGGACCGGTAGCCCTGGAAGGTGGCGCTGTAGAAGTCGGCGTACATGATGTCGCCGGGACGGAGCATCCGGTCGGTGGTGTTGGCCTGGTGCTTGGGCCAGGTGTTCGGGCCGCTGGTGAGATACCCGCCTTCCACCGTACCCCCCCGGCGCAGCACTGCTTCCACCGCCGCTCCCCAGACCTCCTGTTCCAGCATTCCCGGCTCGGCGGCCTTCTTGATCGCCATGAACCCGGCTTCACAGATCGCCGAAAGCACCCGGAAGCACTCGATCTCGTCCTTCGTCTTGGTCTGGCGGGCGGTATGCAACGCGTCCGCCGCCCCTTCCCGCACATCCAGTCCCCTCTCCCGCAACTTGGCTGCCAGGCGCGGTTGCGCGGCGTCTATACCCACGGGATGGTGGTGGACGTCGTAGTCATGAGCCGCCTCCACGATCAGGTCTGCCATGGTGTTGAGCAGGAACTCCCGGGCCGAGGGCGACCCGCTGGCCCGGGGGACATTTCCCAGACCGGGCGCCGCGTAGCGAATGTCCGGCAGCCAGGGGCAGTTGGCGCGCTCGTTGGTGGCGTGATCGGCGGTGTCCCAGTGCACAACCTCCCCTCCGGCGGTGAGGAAACTGTAGTGATCGGCGCCGGAACCCCCCAGCATGGCCAGCCCGGTGACGTACCGGATGTTGGGATCGTCCAGCAACAACACCGAGCCCAGACCGGCTTCGGCGATGTGATGCTGGGCCCGCGCTTTGCGCTCATCCCGCATGCGGGCCATGTTGATCCGCTCCTCCCAGTCCACGGCCATCGTCCCCAAGGTGCCCTCCATGTACGTCGGCTCGTAAAGGCTCATCATGCCCCTTTCGTTGCTTTGGTTTCAGATGTCATGTTGATTGAAGGGACTCCAACTGGGTTACCACCGCCGCCAGGAAGAGGGCGCCCTCCATGCCGTCGAACACCCGGTGGTCGCCCGACAGGGTGAGCCGGGTGGTGGGAGCCACCGTCAGATGTCCGTCCACCAGGACCGGCCTGGGCTTCACCGCCCCAACCGCCAGGATGCCTGCCTCGGGCGGGTTGACCAGAGCTATGAACTCATCCACCCCCGCCCCTCCCAGATTGGAGACCGTGAAGGTACCACCCTGCAACTGGTCACCTCGCAGTCGTCCCCTGCGGACCGCGGCTTCGATCCGGCGTCGCTGCAAAGCTATCTCCGAGAGGCTGAGAGCGGCGGCGCCACGTATCACCGGGACGATGAGGCCCGCATCAATCGCCACTGCGAACCCGAGATTCACCTGGGGATGGACTCGAACCGAGGGAGGGTCCCCGTCGATCCAACTCGAGTTCACGGCCGGTCTCTCCTCCAGTGCCTGGGCGGTGGCCCAGAGAAGGATGTCGGTGTAAGTGGCCTCCGGGCCCTCGCCGACGTGTTCAAGCCGGTGCAGGATTACCTCCCGAATCAGTTGAAACTGCGGGACCGCGGCCGATTTGGACATCTGTGCGGCAATTGCCCGGCGCATCCTCGACAACTCACGGTCCCCTTCCGCTGGCGATTGGGCCTGCTGGTGGGCCTGCGCCACGTCCTCGGCGGTGACCCTCCCACCCGGTCCCGTGCCTTCCACCCCTGCCAGATCCACACCCAATTCGGCGGCCCGACGGCGGGCCAGGGGCGACACGGGTTTGCGGCGAGGCCTTTTCACGGCCGGTTTTGGGGTGCCTTCCCGAATGGGTGAGGCTGCGGGGCGCGGCGGACCCGAAGGACCTGCAGCGGTTGAGGCTGGGGGAGTAAGTGGTTGCGCGGTGGGATCGTCGGCGATCCAGGCAATCGGCTCGCCGGTGGCGGCTGTGGCGCCCCGATCCATGAGGACCGCTACCAGGAAGCCACTGGTGGGCGCCTCGAACGCCACCTCGGCCTTGTCGGTCTCGATCACCGCCAGAATCTCTCCCTCCCTGACCTCATCCCCCACCGACTTGAGCCACTCCACGATCACTCCCTCCTCCATGTCCTGGCCCAGCCGGGGCATCTTCACCAGTCGCATGGTCTCCGGTCCTTTCCGAGTCCGTGGCATGGCCTAGTGAAGGGTCCAGCCGCCGTCGGCGGTGACTATCGCCCCGGTGACGAAGCTTGGGTCATCGGAAGCCAGGAACGCAATCACCGCAGCGATCTCTTCCGGTTCGCCGTGGCGGCCCATCGGCGTTCCGGCCAGCATCTCCGACCAACTCTCCGGGTCCTTCCGCAGGTCGGCGTTCATGGCGGTGGCGATCACACCCGGAGACACCGCGTTGACCCGGATCCCGTAGGGAGCGGTCTCGAAAGCCGCCGACCGGGTGAGCATGGTTATCGCTCCCTTGGAAGCGGTGTAAGCCACATGTCCGCGACCTGGAAGCACTGCTTCGACGGACGCCACATTGACTATGGCGCCGCCAATGCCGGACTCGATCATGGACGCCACCACATCTCTGGACAGCAGGAACGGCGCTTTCAGGTTGACGTCGAAGGTCAGGTCCCAAGCCCGCCTGGAATGTTCCAATGTGGGTTCGCGGATCAGAATGGCTGCGGCGTTGACCAAGATGTGAATCCGGTTGTCCCAGTGGTCCAGCGCGGCCGCCACCACCTGCAGACAGGACGATGCCAGGCTCAGGTCGGCGGGGTACCCGAGGTGCCCCTCACCTAGGTCTGCTACCACCTTCGCCAAGCCCTCCTCGTCCCGATCGACGCAGAAGACGGTGGCGCCCTCCGCCGCCAGCCTCATGGCGGTGGCCTTCCCTATCCCCGAGGCGGCTCCGGTGACGATGGCGTTCCTTCCGGCCAGTTTCCCACTCATTGCAGCATGTATCCCCCGTCGGCGTACAGTGCAGTGCCGGTTACGAAGCCGGCGTCGTCGCTGAGCAGGAAGTAAACGCAGGCTCCGATGTCCTCCGGCGTCCCCAGCCTGCCGATCGGCATGAGCTTCGGGGCTTGCTTGCGATAGATCTCCGGGGTCATCTCTGTGTCGACCGAACCAGGGCTCACGGCGTTGACCCGGATCCCCAGCGGCCCCCACTCCAAGGCCAGGACCTTGGTCATGGAGAGGAGCCCTCCCTTCGAGGAAGCGTACGGGACCTGGTCCGGATAGGCAATGGTGTCCTCGGCCGAACTGATGTTCACAATCGCTCCGGTGAGACCTTTGTTGACCCAGTGATTGGCGGCGGCCTGGCACAGGAAGAACGGGGCAGTGAGATTCGTCGCGATGATCTCGTCGAGGTTGCCCTCCGGCTGGGTCCAGAAGGGAGCGAAGATGTTGACGGCGGCGTTGTTGACCAATCCATCCAGCCGTCCGAAGCTGTCTAGAGCAGCACGGAGCAACCGGGAAGGAGTCTGCGGGTCTTTCAGGTCGGCCACCACCA
>Ga0209022_1001256_pt1 | contig 27084 bp, 21 predicted proteins | sample PinacodermPK_FD_187300 | JGI IMG/M metagenome (GOLD analysis project Ga0209022, IMG submission 187300) | Host-associated microbial community of the marine sponge Aplysina aerophoba from Gulf of Piran - sponge pinacoderm, lysed by proteinase... | ecosystem: Host-associated > Porifera > Sponge >...
CGTAAAACGCCGTCAGATCCAGATCGTCCACCAGATCGCTGAGGTGGTGCGCCAAGTGGCCCTCAGGCAGCCACTCCCGCACGTCGGGAGGCAACAGCAGCGACTGGTCCGGCGCGTAGGGGCGGAATGTGGTCGACATCGAATCCTTCCGTCGTCAGCTCGCTCGCCTACAATTGTCGCATCTGTTTTTCTGCGGCGCAGACTCCTAGCCCGACAATCGTCGCCGCCGGCTCCGATTGCCGCCCAACCGGGCCTGACTAGCAGTCTACGCCGTTCCTACGGCGCAGACTCCTAGCCCGACAATCGTCGCCGCCGGCTCCGATGACTCCTGGCCCCGGGGGATCGTCGAACGGTCTTGCACCGGGTTCGCACTCTCGATACAGTGCGAGATCGTACGGGGGAGGAGACTTATGCCCAAGTCGACACGGAAGGATGCGAGCGTCAGTCGGAGAGCCTTTCTCAGGAAGGGCGCGACCGCCGGCGTCGGCGCCACCGCGCTGGCCGGACTCGGCGCACGGCCCGGCGAGGCGGAGGCGCAGAACTTCTGGGACCTGTCGGCCGATCTGGTCACTATCGGCGCCGGCACCGCGGGGCTGGCGGCGGCCGTCTCCGCCATCGACCATGGCGCGTCGGTGATCATGGTGGAGGAGAACACCGACATCGGCGGGCACGGCCTGTGCTCGGGCGGCAACGTGCACCTCGGCGGCGGGACCAGCAACCAGAAGAAGCACGGCGTGGAGGACTCCGCGGACCAGGTCTTCCTGGACTGGATCCGCCACGACCACATGCAGAGCCGCTACAGCGACCGGGACCTGGTGCGCGCCTTCGCGGACGAGAACGCCGCGACCTACGAGTTCCTGATCGAGAACGGGGTCAAGTTCCAGGACCACCTCGTGGGGCCGACCCAGGCGTCGCGGGTGCGCCGGCAGCAGCGCACCATCCAGTGGCCGGTGGCCAGCGAACGGGTGACGCATCATCCGACCCGCGTCGGTTCAGGTCTTGTCCGGGCGCTCGAGAAGAGCGCTCGGGCGCAGGGCGCGGAGGTCCTGCTGCGCCACAAGATGACGAGCATCGTGCGGGAGAGCCCTGGGTCGGGCCGCGTCCTCGGCATCACCGCCACCCACGACGGGAGCACCGTGAACATCCGGGCGAACAAGGGCGTCCTGGTGGCCACCGGCGGCAGCACCAGCAACGTGACCCTGCGCCGCACGTTCGACCCGCGGCTGACCGAGGAGTACCAGGTGGCGGGCGAGCCGTGGTCGCGGCAGAGCGGCGACGGCGAGCTCGCCGCAATGGCGGTCGGCGCGGCTCTGTGGGGCACCGCCAACCAGACCTGCGAGGAAGGGATCGCGATCTCGAAGACGCGCCACATCGGGTGCCAGTGGGGCTACTCCAGCCTGATCTGGCAGACGGACAGCCGCATCTTCGACCTCGCCCGGGCGTCGGGCCTGACCGTCATCGACTGGCAGGACCTGATCCTGGTCAACCAGACCGGCCGCCGATTCTGGAACGAGGTGGACGCCCGCTACGACTTCTTCGCGGCCGCCATGGCCTGGAGCGGGGACGAGAACAAGCTGAACGGCGGCGGGCCGATCTGGGCCGTCTTCGATCAGGACGCGGTGGAACGGGAGGAGTGGGACCCGCGGCCGCCCAACGTCGACCTCGACGGCTACTTCTTCCGGGGCGACACGCTCGCGGAGCTGGCCGGCGCGATCAGGAACCCCCACCAGACGCTGGCGATGTCCGGTGCAACTCTGGAAGAGACGGTCGCCCGCTACAACGCCTTCGTCGACCGAGGCGAGGACGAGGACTTCGCCAAGCCCACGCCGCGCTACAAGATCCAGCGGCCGCCGTTCTACGCGGCCTGGTCCACGCCGATCCTGCACGACTCCCTGACCGGCCTGCGCACGAACGCGAAGGCGCAGGTCATCGACACCCGCGGCCAGACCATCCCCGGGCTGTACTGCGCCGGCGAGTCGCAGGGGGGCTTCGCCCAGCACGGCCTGGGCCGCTGCCTGGTCTTCGGTCGCATCGCGGGCCGTGACGCGGCGCTCAACGGGGGCATCGCGTAGCGGACCCGGCGGGTCAGTCCGGACGAGGCGGGCGTGACCGATCGAGTACAGCCCGAGGAAACGCCGATCGGCTCGGCCGGCGGCGCGTCGAAGACGGCGCCCCATCCGACGAGCGTCGCCGTGTGGGGCGTGCCGTCGCCGGTCGTCGTGAGCCGCAGGTTCGTCGCCAGGGTCGGTGTGAAATGCTCGGCAGGGTGTCCCCTGGCGGGCCGGAGGATCGTGATTCGCGACGGCACGGGCGCGGACGTCGGGCATGGACGGCTCGGCGACGCGCCGGAGCGCGGCACCGGCGCTCTGTACGCGGCGGAGGTGACGCTGGAGGCTCCCGCCGAAGAGGGAGTGCACGCCTGGACCGCCGCGTTCGAGGGATCGGGACCGGATGATGCGTCTCGGGCAAGCGAAGCGACGCCGGCTCGCGAAGCGGCGCCGCCTCGAGGGCCGCTCCCGGCTGCCGGGCAGTCTACTTCCACTCACGCGGGCGCCACGGCCGCGTTCGGCTTCCGCACCGTGGCTCCGCCAGAGCACCGCGTCACGGTGACGGTCCTCGACGAGGACGCCGAGTCTCCTCTCGCCGGCGCCGAAGTGAGAATGGGCGTCCACAGGGGAACGACCGACGCGAGCGGGCGGGCGCACGTCGAGGTGCACTCGGGAAGCTACGACCTCTACGTGCGCAAGGCCGGCTACAAGCCGTACTCCGAGAGGGTTCCGGCGGTGGCCGGCGACATGGCCTTGCACGTGACGGCGGCCCGTGTATCGGACGCAGACCTGGACGACGACCAGGTGTGGATGTGAGCGCGGCAGCCGCCGCCGATCCGGGCGCGGCGCGATCCATGCTACGATGAAGCTTCGAGTCCTGAATCGCGAGCAGGTGTTCCTCCACCCGGAAGCCCGCTCAGAGTAGCGGGTGTCGCCGGATACGCTCTCCGGCCCTTCCCTCCTCCCAGATTCTCTTGCGGACGCCCGTCGGGTCGACGGGCGATCACCGAAAACGCTCTGCGCCCGGGTGAGCGCGGAACCTGGAGCACGTACCCGCATGAAGTTTGCCGACCTGGGCCTGCGCCCGGAAATCCTCCGCGCGGTAGCCCGCGCGGGCTACGAAACCGCCACGCCGATCCAGGCACGGGCCATCCCCGCGGCGCTGGACGGGCAGGACCTGATCGCCTGCGCACAGACCGGCACGGGCAAGACGGCGGCCTTCCTGCTGCCGATTCTGCAGCGCCTGGGCAGCGGCCGGCCGTGCCGCCCGCCACGCGCGCTCGTGGTCACCCCGACGCGTGAGCTCGCCGCCCAGATCACGGATGCGGCCCGGCAGTACGGCTGCTACCTGCGGCTGCGCAGCACCGTCGTCTTCGGCGGGGTCGGCATGGAGCCGCAGGAGCGCCGGCTGCGCAACGGCCTCGACCTGCTCGTCGCCACGCCGGGACGGCTGCTCGATCACCTCGGGCGGGGCCATGCACGGCTCGACCGCGTCGAGACCGTGGTCCTCGACGAGGCGGATCGCATGCTCGACATGGGATTCCTGCCCGACGTCCGGCGCATCCTCGAGGCCCTGCCGGAATCGCGCCAGAACCTCTTCTTCTCGGCGACCATGCCGGACGAGATCGAAAGGCTCATCCGCCGGACGGCCAAGAATCCCACCGTGATCGAGGTAACCCGCCGGGCGACGCCGGTCGGCGCCATCAGGCAGGTGGTTCACCCGGTCGCCATGACCAGCAAGAAGGACCTGCTCAAGACGCTTCTCGAACGCGTGGAAATGGGACCGACGCTGGTGTTCACCCGCACGAAGGCCCGCGCCGATCAACTGGTGCGGCGGCTGGAGAAGTCGCGGCGCCAAGTTGCCGCGATCCATGGGAACAAGAGCCAGGGCGCACGGACCCGCGCCCTCGCCGGGTTCCGCGACGGCAGGATCGACACGCTGATCGCGACCGACATCGCCGCCCGCGGCATCGACGTCGAGGGCATCAGCCATGTCATCAACTTCGACCTGCCCCACGTCCCTGAAGACTACGTGCACCGCATCGGTCGTACGGCGCGGGCCGGGTCGAGCGGCCACGCGGTCTCGCTGGCCGCACCGGAGGAAGGACAGCAACTGGCCGCCATCGAGCGACTGGTCGGAAGCTCGATCCCGCGCGAGACGGTAGCAGGATTCCACGCCGCGCTCGACGTACCGGCGCCGGCGCGCCGGCGCCAGCCGCCGCGCTCGAAGCGTCGCAGTCGACGACCGGGGGGAGGCGGACCCGCGCGCACCGCCGGGCCCGACAAGGCCGGGGCACCCGCCCGACCGCGACGCCGCCCCGCCGGTTGATTCGGTGGAGACAGGACTCCCGGCTGACCGCGGCTAGGAGTCTGCGCCGTAGAAACGGTGCAGACCTCCTAGACAGGCCCGGTTGGGCGGCAATCGGAGCCGAAGGCGACGATTGTCGGGCTAGTCGTCGACGTGGATTTCCGCGATCGCGATCCCGCTCTCGCCGGCCACGGCGTAGAGCAGGAAGATGCGCCCGCTGCCGGCGTCCTCGAAGATCGCGGGATCGCGGAGCTGGTTGACGTGCCCGTAGGCGGTGCTCCGGACGGACGGCTCGAGCGGCGCGTCGGCCCCCTCCCAGTCGAGCTCGGGCCGCAGCACCTCGATGCCGGGCATCTCCGACCAGCTCATCCAGTCCCCGGAGAGGTCGATGGTGCTCAGCTTGATGTGCTCCGGCGCCTCGCCCACCTGGGTCCAGAAAACGAACAGGGTGTCGTCGCGCTTCAGGAGCGCCGCGTGGCGCATGTCGGGATTGAACAGCAGCGGCCCTTCCTCGAAGCCGCCCAGCGGATCGCGCGAGCGGTAGAACTGCCCCGGCATCGACATGGCGTAGGTGTAGCCGTCGTGCTCGAAGACCCGCATGTAGGTTCGGCCGAGCCGCTCGGGGCGCGCTTCGAAGTGGATGCCGTCGACCGAGGTCGCCACGCGCGTCACCTGCGTGCTGACGCCGTCGAGGCCGTGGAAGTACATGACGATGCGGCGGTTGTCGTCGTCGACGTGCACATCGGGCGACGCGATGTGCGGCGTGGTCGCCTCGAACAGCCCGTCGTGCGACATCGGCACTCCACGGCGCTCCTGCGAGGCGCGCAGCCGCGCGGCCACGTCGGGGGCGACCTCCGGGGGATCGGTCAGGAAGTACGAATCCTCGATCTGCAGGCTTCCCGGCGGATGGATCGTCCAGGGCCCGAGCAGATCGTCGGCGTACGCCAACCGGATGTAGAGCCCCTTGTGGTCGGCGAAGTAGAGGTAGTAGACCCCGAGCGGATCCTCGACCCACTCGGGAACCTGAATCACCGACGGCCCCTGGATGTTCACGCCGATGCTCGGGTGGAGGTCCGGGGTGATGATCGGCGCGTCCAGCAAGCGCTCGACGCGCACACCGGATTCCATCGTCTGGGCGCCGCCCACCGCGGCCCCGAGAACCATGACCGCAGCCGTTGCGCCGGCAAGCGCTCGCATCGTCGTCACATCAGTCCTCCGCAATCCCGCCGGTCTCCGGCAGTCCGCCAGCTTCACCAGCAACCGGGCCGCTTGACGATCGCTGTGCAGGCGTCCTCCACGACGCTCTTCCAAACTCTTCGAGCACAGCTCGCGCCCGCTCGCGCCCCTTCACGGACGCAGCTCGCGCCCCTGCGCTTCCAGCCGGCGCGCTCCGGCGAGAATGCCGGTGAGCCCGTAGTTCCCCTCGTGACAGGCGTACTCGAAGAGCGTCTGGTCGGTGCGCCGGAAGGGCATCATGACCGTGTAGGGCGCGGTGAAGACCGTCGGGTCCGTCACGGTGAACTCGTAGGCGACCGTGTCCGGATCGATGCGCGTGAGCCGCTCGATCAGGTGCATGTTGGGCCCGGTGCCCCCGCTCTGGCCGCCCCGGAACTGGGAGGTCTCGATGACCAGGGTCTCCCCTTCCCAGTGCGCGCGGGAAACGCCGGCGTACTGCGGGAACGGCGGCTTGGCGGTGTCGCTGTCCATCGGGATGACCCGCGCGTTGTGCACCATCTCGTTGAGGATGGTCACGTAGCCCGGCGACTGGAAGATCATCACGTTGTTGTTGTAGGCGCTCGAGCGCATCGGCGGGCCGGAGTTGAAGCCCATGATGCAGCGGTCGGCGAGGCTGCGGTTCTCGTAGGAATCGTAGCGGTGCTCTTCCTGGTAGGCCCGCCGTTCCGCCGCCGCCTGGACCGCGGCCTCGGTCCGCGGCGGCAGGCGTCCGTCCGGCGGGTCGACGATGAGTGCGGTGCGCTTGTCCGACGTCAGCTCGATGCCCCGCTCGTACCAGAACTCGTTGTACGACAGGACGCCCCCTTCCGACCGCGGGCGGTAGCCGGCCGCGCCCCTCTCCGGGTCGAACAGGTCGCGGTTCAGCCGTACGCGCTCCGACGCCTCGAACGCGGCGGCTTCCTCCAGGGAGAGCCGCTCGCGGCCTTCGAACTGCGCGGGCCGCTGGAACGGCGTCAGCGTGCGAAACGTGAAGGTGCCGGACACGTCCGGTTGGCCGTCCGGGGTCCGCATCGGCATCGTGCGGTCACCGGACTGCGCCACGGCCGGCGCCGGCATGAGTGTGAGCACGACGGTCAGCACGACGAACGCCGCGAGACATCTCCTGAACATTTCCAGCCTCCTCTCCCGCCGGCGACGCTCAGCGGGCTCTCGACCGATCGCAGCACGGGAATCTCAACCGCTGACAGTAGACGCGGGCGCGTCGAAACGCAAGCGCGTCGTTCTCCGTCCGCTACGCGGTCCAGAGGCTCCGCCTCGACCGCGCGCCGGGCGGCCCGCGCTCAATCAGCTTCAAGACGGCAGCCGGAACGCGACCAGCGAGGGAGCCTCGCCGCCGACGGTGATCGCGATGTACTGCCGGCCGTCGAGCATATAGGTCATGGGCGTCCCGATCGCCCCGCCCGGCAGATCGATGGCCGCCAACGCTCCGCCCGTCGCCTTATCGTAGGCGACGAGTTGCGGTCCGTCGTCGGTGCCGCCCGCCGTGAGCGACTGCACGAGCAGGGTCTTCGTCACCAGCGGCCCGTTGCGGCCGCTGTCCCCGCCGAGCGGCGGCAGATCGAGGTGGCGCAGCAACGGGTGGTTGCGGACGCGGTCGCCGTTGCCGAGGGGCGTCATCCAGCGATGCTCGCCCGTGTTCATGTCGATGGCCGTCATGCGCGAATAGGGCGGCTTCCAGAGCGGCAACCCCTGCGGCATGACGGGTACACGCCGCGGGTTTCCGGCCTCCAGGAACGGCGCGCCGCCGCGGCTGAGAACGTAGCGCAGGGTCGAGTCCTCGCCGGACTCCGGCTCGCGGAAACGCATGACGGAATGGACGTTCCGCGACGGGATGTAAAGGATGCCGGTCTCCGGATCGACGGCCCCTCCGCCCCAGCTCGCGCCGCCGCCCGCACTCGGTCGAAAGATGGTGCCGTTCAGCGAGAGCGGCGTGTAGAGGGGGCCGAGCCGGAACCCCTCCACCGCCTCCAGCGCCATCCGCCGGACTTCCGGCGTGAAATCGATCAGATCCTCGATACTCGCGCCCTGGTACTCGAAGGGTGGCGGCCTCGTGGGAAACGGCTGCGTCGGCGCCAGCACCTCACCCTCCAGATCCGTGTCCGTCGCCACCGGCCGCTCCTCGATCGGCCAGATCGGCTCCCCGGTGACCCGGTCGAAGGCGTAGACGAAGCCCTGCTTGGCGACCTGCGCCAGCGCCCTCACCCGGCGGCCGTCAACGGTGACGTCCAGCAGGTTGGGGCCGGTCGGGTTGTCGTAGTCCCAGACGCCGTGGTGCACCATCTGGAAGTGCCAGACGCGCTGGCCGGTCTCCAGGTCGACGCAAATCAGGCTCTCGGCGAACAGGTTGTCGCCGACCCGGTGCCCGCCGTAGTAGTCCGAAGTGGGCGTGCTGGTCGGCAGGTAGACGTAGCCGAGCTCCGGATCCGCTGCGATGTTGCCCCAGACGTTGGTGTTGCCCGAGTAGCGCCAGGCCTCGTTCAGCCACGTGTCGGATCCGAACTCGTCGGCGCTCTGCGGCACGGTGTGGAAGTCCCACTTGTGCCGGCCCGTCCGCGCGTCGTAGGCGCGCGCGAAACCCGGCGCGTTCTCCCTCCTGAGGAGGTAGTCGTGCACCGACGAGCCGACGATGATCGTGTCGCCGACCACGAGCGGCGGCGAGCGGGACGGCGGCGGCAGGCGGCTCGGATTCTCGCGCGCTCTCGGGATCCCCTCCTCCAGGCTCACCCGCCCGTTGTCGCCGAAGTCCGTCGCCGGCAACCCGGTCCGCGCGTCGACCGCCGTCAGATAGCCGTCGCCGGTGCCCCAGATGATGCGCGCCGTATCGCCGTCCTCCCAGTAGGCCACCCCGCGGTGGTTCCAGGGCGACGGCAGCGGCGGGCTGCCGGCCTCGTAGACCCGCGGGTTGTGGACCCACAGCGTCTCGCCGGTGCGGGCGTCGACCGCGGCCGCCTGGTAGAGCGGCGTCGCCAAGTACAGCACGCCGTCCACCATCAGCGGCGTCGCCGACAGCCGCCCGATGCCCGGCGGTGTCACCCAGAGGTCCGGATTGGCTGCCTCCAGCCGCTCGAAAGCGGTCTCGAACGGAACCAGGGAGATGCCGGACTCATTCTGCACGGGCAGACGGGCGTCCGCCGTGCGCCAGCCCCAGGCCAGCTCCAGGTCGCCGAAGTTGCCTCCGTCGATCTGGTCCAGCGGCGAGTACTTCGTGCCCCAGGCATCGGCCGCGTAGGAGCGCCACTCGCCGCCGGCGGCGCCTTGCTGGGCGTCCGCCGGGACCGCCGCAAACCACGCGGCCAGCATTGCCCGGACCAGGATCCCCGCACTCCGTCTCATCCGACACGCTCCTTTCGAAGCTATTTCAGATCGGCGAACGACACGTCGCGCGCCCGCAACGCCGCGGTCAGCAGGCGCCCCGCATTCACCGCCGCCGGCCAGCCGGCGTAGAAGGTGACGTGCAGGACCACCTCGGACAGTTCCTGCGGGGTGACGCCGTTCTGGTCGAGCGCGCGGTCGATGTGCAGCCGCAGCTCGTTGGTGACGTACAGCGCCTGGTTGACGGCGACCGTGACGAGGCTCCGGTCGCGCTTCGACAGCAGCGGGCGCTCCCAGATGTTGCCGTACAGCAGGCTGTTCCGCAGAGCCCCGAGCCGCGGCACCGCTGCGTAGGCATCGCTCAACCCACCCGGCGTCGTCACCGCTTCCGGCAGCTCCGGTGCTTCCGGCAGCTCACCGAGGGTCACCCCCCGCGCCTCGAAGGCCTCGGCCGCCGTCAGCGACGCCTGCACTCCGGTCGGCCACCCGGCATAGAAGGTGACGTGCAGAATGATCTCGGAGATCTCCTCCGGCGTCAGCCCGTTGTCGAGTCCCCGGGGGATGTGAATCGCCAGCTCCTCGCGGGCCAGCGCCTGCAGCACGGCGATCGTGATCAGGCTCCGATCCCGTTTCGACAGGTAGGGCCGCTCCCAGACCTCGCCGTAGACCAGCGAGTTCCGCAGCTCGCGCAGATACGGGGAGCCGGCGTACAGATCGGGCGACGGGAGGGCAGGCACGTCGGCCTGCTGCGCCGTCGCGGGCGCCGCGCCGATGGCGCCGTGTCCGGAGGCCAGAGCGACCAACGCGACCGCTGCGACGACGTTCAACAGGTTCGATCTCTTCATGATTCGTGCTCCTCGCCAGTTCTCCTGGCTGCGCTGCGGCCGGGCGGTTCCGTCCGCGACGACTCCATTCCGACGCAATCGTACCGCGGTCTACGCCGGTCGCACAGGAAATCGGTGCGGTAGATCGGCCGTCAGAATCCGAGTTGCCGCTCCCATGCGCAGAGCTCCGGATGCGACCCCAGCCAGTTGAACGGGGGGTCTCCGATCGGACTGCCCGGCGGTGCGACGGGCGCCGGACTCACCGCGGTCGGGACCGCGCTGCCGGGCCTGGCGAGGAATCGCTCGATATCGCCCGCCAGGAAACGGCCATACAACGCTTCCGCCCGAGGCTCCAGCCGGGCACGTCCCGCGACGGCCTCGAGCGCGCTCAGTGCGTGCGCACGCACCTCCGCCATCGGGGCCCGATCGGCGAGCCCCATCAGCCGTTCGACCACGACGCGTTGCACGGCCCGCCGAACCGCGAACTCGTACGTCGTCCCGGCGGCGGCATCGAACACGGCGTCGATCAGCGTGCCGATCACCTCGCCCAGATCCGGGAGCGTTTCGTCGAGAAGCGCCTGCTCCACCAGGCGCGCGGCGCGCGTGGGAGTCAGGATCTGCGAGACCGTCAGATCCGCCGCGACCACGGCCGGCGTGAGCGCGTCGAACACCGGCCCCGTCCGGCGCGGGAACAGCTCCCGGTGCGGCCCGTGCCCCGGCGGCCGGGGCGGTATACGTTGCAGCACGCTCTCCGGCAGCGTCAGCTCCGCCGGATCGAGCGTCCGCAGCAACGCCGCCAGCGCGGCGCGCTGGTGGTCCCCGGGCACCGGAGTCACCGGCACCCGGCCGTCTCCCCGCATCGCGTAGACGTAGTCCACGCCGCCGATAGCGGAGGCCGCCGCATCGATCTGGTAGCGGTGATGCAGGTAGAGCGGCACGAGCGCTTCTTCGAGCGTCGCCAGCGGCCGGCCGGCGGGAATCGCGCTCTCTCCGAAGCGATCGAGAGCGACGCGGCGCACCTGCAGCATGCGCTCCAGCTCCCGCGCCGGATCGGTCCCGTTCGCCCACTGATGGACCCGCGGGTGAACGGCCGTGTCCTGGTTCGTCAGGTAGCGCAGGTCCTCGTTCCACGCCTCGTCGAGGAGACTCCGGAGCGCCGACGTCGCGTCCGTACCCTCCGGATAGTCCTGGTAGCCGTACGCAATCGCAACCGCGTCCCACTCGCCGATACCCACGTCGTAGGCGTCGGACAGGTCGATCTGCGCGTCCGGCCCCAGCGTCACCAGCGGGTGCGGATAGTCCATGACCGAGATCCGCCCCCGGCTGCTCGCGTAGTAGTTGTGCCCCAACCCGAGCGTATGGCCGACCTCGTGGGCCGACAACTGGCGGATCCGGGCCAGCGCCAGATCGGCGAGCTCCGGCGGCTCCTCGTCCCCGTCGAAATAGGGCGATAGCAGCCCCTCGGCGATCAGGTAGTCCTGCCGCACGCGCAGCGATCCGAGGGTGACGTGTCCCTTGATGATCTCGCCGGTGCGCGGATCGGTCACCGAGCTGCCGTAGCTCCAGCCCCGCGTGGAGCGGTGCACCCACTGGATGACGTTGTAGCGCACGTCGAGCGGATCCGCCCCCTCGGGCATCAGCTCCACCCGGAACGCGTCCCGGTAGCCGGCCGCCTCGAACGCCTGGTTCCACCAGCGCGCGCCGTCCAGCAGCGCCGAGCGGATCGGCTCCGGCGTGCCCCGGTCCAGGTAGTAGACGATGGGCTCGACCGCCTCGCTCGTCTCCGCGCCCGGGTCGCGCTTCTCCAGGCGGTGCCGGCGCAGATGGCGGCGGGTCATCGGCTCGCCGAGCGGGGTGGCGTAGTCGACGTAGGACACCGCGCCGTAGCCGGCGCGCGGATCGTAGGGCCGCGGCGTGTAGCCTCCATCCGGCAACGCGATGAACGACTGCCGCTGCCGGACCGTCACCGCTTCGGGGCTGGGAGCCACCGCCTCGATGGAGCCGCGGCCGAAGCCGGGTCCGTCCCCGCGGCTCTCGCGCGCGAACGTGAGCGTGGCCTCCATCTCGGTGTTCTCGGGAAACGCTATCGTCCTGGGGAGATGGACGGCGCTGCGCCGGCCGTCGAGCCGGTACGCGCCGGGCAGGCGATCGGCGACGCCGTGCACGTCCCGCAGCAGGAACGGCGTGGCGTCGACGAGGAAACGATCGTCCGTGCGCGCGGCAGCAGTGAACCCGAACAGGATCGAGGTGGCGAAAGCGTCCTCCACCGCCCGGCGCTCGTCCGGGTTCGCGGTAGTTGCGCGGTAGGCGTAGTTCGGCTGCACCATCAGGATCTTCCGGCCGACCCGCTCGAACCGCACGATGCGCGATCCGCCGAGCTGCCCGCGGTCGAGACCGATATCGTTCGACCCCACCCCGGCGGCGAGCGCGTTGACGTACAGCACCTCGACGCCGAGGCGCCCGATCTCCAGCCACAGGGTCCCGGCGTCGTCGTCCCAGTAGAGCGGAAAGAAACCGTCCGACCGCTCGAACCCGGCCGTGTGCGACTCGATCGCCGGCAGGCCGCCGCCTTCCTGTCCACCGGCCGCGGCCGGCCAACCGAGTGCGGTCGAGATTGCGATTGCCGTTGCCGCCCGCAGCGTGAACCTGGCCCTGATCATCCGCTCTCTCCTTCAGCGAATCCGTTTCCGCCCGCAGGGTAGCACGCGGTCGGAGGGCCCGCGGCCCGACGCGGCGCGGGAGAAGCGGCGGAAACGGAGGGTCGGTCGGTCAGTTGCGGAACGGCTCGGACTCGTCGACCACCACGCGGAAACGGCGAAAGCGACTGTAGGTGGCCACGCCTTCGACTTCCGAGCCGCTCTCCAGATTGTGGTAGCGCTCACGCATCTCCACCGGCGCGGGGTGCTCCAGCTCTGCGGGCATCCCGTAGCGGACCGCGACGAGCGATTCGACGTCATTGCCATCGAGAACGAGCTCGCTGGCCAGCACGCGGCCGCTGCCCGCCTCGATCCAGAAGCGGCCTCGGGCGGGCACGTTCTCGCGGTCGCCCCCGCGGACGACGGTGGTCGGCGCCGTTTCCCGGTAGGCGACGACCCACACGCCGGCGCTCTCCGGCAGGTCGACGCCCAGCCCCGGGGGCCCGTCGGCGACGCGCTCGAACGCGAACCGCCGCTTGTACGACTCGCGCAGAAAGAGGAGCGCGAAGGTCGGCGTGTTGGTGGTGCGCCGGACGTCGCCCACGTTGTAGCGCGCGCTCTCCGCCAGAATCCCCCGCACCCGGTCATCCAGCGACGCCCCCGTGTCGAGAAACAGCTCGGCCAGCCGATTGTCGCGATCCCGGACCCGGCTGCCGTTGGCTTCGAAGACGTCCCGGAAACCGAAGTGCCGGCGGGTGCCTTCCGGCTGGACCAGGAGGTAGTCCGAGCGCAGCGTAACGCGTTGGACGGCGTCGTTCCCGCGCCGCAGGAAGACGGCGGACTGCGTGGCCCGCTGCTCGTACCGCTCCTCCATCACGACGCCCGAGAGCTGCGCGTGGAGCTGCTCGACGTAGTGGGTCGCACGGACGAGCACGAGCCAGAGCGACGGCTCCTGCGCCTGACCCGGCAGCGTGGGAACAAGGGCCAGCGCCAGCAGCAGAATCAACGTCCGAGTCCCGGTGGGCGCCGTGCCGCCCCCGGCGGCCTCGTTGTCCATGTTCGCCTCCGTCCAGCCCTGTCGCAGGAGTGGCCCAGGACGACGCCGGCCGGCGCCCGCGCTCGATCAATCCCGAAACGGCGCCGACTCCTCCACGAGCACCTGGAACCGCCGGAAACGGCTGTAGGTCGCCGTGCCCTCGACGCGCGAACCGCTGCGCCGATTGTTGTATCGCTCCCGCATCTCGACCGGCACGAGGTGCTCGAGCTCCTCCGGCCTCTCGTAGCGGACGGTGACCAGCGACTCGAGCCCTTCGTCCTCCAGCACGAGCTCCGTGACCAGGACGCCACCCGTGCGCGGGTCGATCCAGTAGCGGCCCTCGGCCGCCAGGTTGCCGCCTCGACGACGGCGGATCACGGTGGTCGGCCAGGTCTCCCGATAGGCAATCACCCAGATGTCGTCGCCGTCCGGCTCCTCGATCCCGAGGCTCGGCGACCTGTCCCGCACCCGTTCGAACTCGAACCGCGGCTTGTACGACTGCCGCAGGAAGAGCAGTGCCAGCGTCGGCGTGTTGGTGTTGCGCTGGATGTCGCCGACGTTGTAACGCGCGCTGTCGGTCAGGATGCCCTGCACCCGCCGGTCCACCGTCGACCGGCCGTCGAGAAAGAGCTGCGTCAGCCGCTCCTCCCGATCGCGCACCCGGCTGCCGTTGGCCTCGAAAACGTCCCGGAAGCCGAAGTACCGCTCGGAGCCTTCCGGACGTACCAGGAGATAGTCCGAGCGCAGGGTGACCCGCTCGTAGGAGTCGTTCCCGAACCCGAAGCCCGGCGACGATGCCCGCTGCCGGTAGCGCTCTTCCATCACCACGCCGGAGAGCTGCGCGTGCAGCTCTTCGACATATTCGGTGGCCCGCGCGAGCGCCCGCGGCAGAGTGAGCTCCTGCGCCCCACCGGTGAGTCCCGACACCAGGGTCAAGATCGAGGCCGTGATCGCCGCCGGCGCCAAGCGCACCGCAGACACAGGGCGCGACTGCCGGCGCACCTCGCGGGAGGCGACACTCGCCCCGGTCCAACGTCGGTTCATGGGCTCCACTCGACTATACCGCCCTCGGGCCGAGCGAGCCAGCGTCGATCGCCAGCCCACGGGCCGGGCCGCGCGGCGCCGCGCGACGGACTCAGTTGCGGACCGGCGCGGACTCCTCGACGAGCACCGAAAAACGGCGAATTCGCGTATACGTGGCCGTGCCCTCGACGGTGGACCCTGACAGAAGATTGCGATAGCGCTCGCGCATCTCGACCGGTACGAAGTGCCCGAGAGTATCGCTGGCCTCGTAGCGAACGGTGACGAGAGCCTCGAGGCTATCGGCGTCCAGGACGAGCTCGCTGAGGAACACGCGTCCGGTCGCCGGTTCGATCCAGTAGCGCCCCCGGACAGGCAGGCGCTGATCGTCCCGCCCGCGAATCACCGCGGTCGGTCCCGTTTCCTCGTAGTCGACGACCCACAGGCCGAAGCCGCGTGCGGGTTCATCGATTCGCAGGCTGGTCCTCGCGTCGGCTCCGCGCCGGAACTCGAATCTGTGCTTGTACACGGAGCTGAGAAAGAGCAACGCCATGGTGGGCGTGTTGATGTTGCGGTCGATATCGCCGATGTTGTACCGCGCGCTGTCGGCCACGATTCCCTCAATCCGCCGGTCCACCGATGCGGAGCGGTTGAGGAACAGCTCCGTCAGACGCTCTTCGCGGTCGCGGACCGCTCGGCCGTTGACTGCGAAGACATCCCGGAACCCGTAATGACTTTCGGATCCCTGCGGCTGCACGAGGAGGTAGTCCGAGAGGAGCGTCACGCGCCGCTCGCGCACGGGCCCGAGGTGCACGCCCGGAAGTCGACTCATCTGCCTGTCGTTCGAGGACGGCTCCCGCGCGCGCTGCTCGTACCGTTCTTCCATCACCACGCCGGTGAGCTCCCGGTGGAGCCGGTCGACGTAGTCCGTCGCCTGCGTCAGCACGGTAGCCAGCGGGGGCTCCTGCGTTCCGCCTGCCGCGGGCGTCTGCGTCAGGGCGAGCGCGACGAGCGACGCCGACAGCAACCCGGTCGCTGAAAACCTCATCGTGCCCCCCCCCCCGGATCGGCGCCGGCCGGCGGCGCGGCGACCACTAGCCCGACCGGCAGAGAGTCAAGCATAGCCCGGTCGTGGTCGGATCGGGCGCGCGGCTCGTGTGGTACCGTGCGCAACGAAGGAGTCCCGACATGCACCATTCGTTTCCAGTCTGCCGATGCGCTTCCCTGCTGGCCGCCACGCTCCTGTTGGCAACCGCTAATCCCGCGGCGGCGCAGAACTCGGCGGCCACCGAATTCGTTCCCGTCACCGACGCCGTGCTCCAGAACCCGGCGGACGGCGACTGGTTGATGTGGCGCCGAACGCTGGATGGCTGGGGCTACAGCCCGCTCGACCAGATCGATCGCGACAACGTCGGCGACCTGCGCATGGTGTGGACGCGGGCCCTTGCGCCGGGCGCGCAGCAGGGCACGCCGATCGCCTACGGCGGGACGCTCTACATGCCGAACCCGAACGACGTCATCCAGGCCATCGACGCGGTCACCGGCGACCTGCAGTGGGAGTACCGGCGCGACATCCCGGACGACGTCAACGACTACCTGGGCGGCCTGATCAGCGTCAACCGCAACATCGCGATCTGGGACGACATGATCATCGACACCGCCAACGACGACTACGCCTTCGCGCTGAACGCCGTCACCGGCGAGCTAGTGTGGGAGACGCAGCTCTTCGACTACACCGAGAACCCGGCCCGGCACTCGGCCGGCCCCATCGTCGCCGACGGCAAAGTGATCTCCGGCCGGAGCTGCCGCCCGCGGCGGGGACCGGAAGCCTGCGTCATCATGGCCCACGACGCCGAGACGGGCGAGGAGATCTGGCGCCGCCGCCTGATTCCGGCCCCCGGCGAGCCGGGCGACGAGTCGTGGGGCGGCGTGCCCTACGAGGAGCGGGCGCACGTGGGATCGTGGATGGTGCCGAGCTTCGATCCCGCCCTGAACCTGGTCTACGTCGGGACCTCCGTCACCTCGCCGGCGCCCAAGTTCATGCTCGGCGGCGTCGACAACAAGCACCTCTACCACAACTCCACCCTGGCTCTCGACGCCGACACCGGCGAGATTGTCTGGTACTACCAGCACCTCAACGACAGTTGGGATCTCGATCATCCGTTCGAGCGGCTGCTGGTCGACACCGCGGTCGCGCCGGACCCGAGCGAGGTGACCTGGATCAACCCGCGCATCCGGCCCGGGGAGGTCCGCCGGGTCGTGACCGGCGTTCCCGGCAAGACCGGCGTGGTCTACACGCTCGACCGGGAGACCGGCGAGTTCCTCTGGGCCAGGAATACCGTCACGCAGAACGTGATCAGCGACATCGACGGCGCCACCGGCGCGGTCACCGAGAACGCCGAGCTCGTCTTCACCGCGCTGGGCCAGGAGGTCCTCGCCTGCCCCACGTGGAACGGCGGAAAGGACTGGGAGGCCGGGGCCTACAGCCCGCTGACCAACACGATGTACATGCCGCTACGCAACGCCTGCGCGCGCATGCTGGCGACCACCGCGGCGGGCACCTCGCACTACGCGCTCGCCGTCCGCAACCAGATCGCGCCCGGCACGGATCAGGTCGGCACCGTCCACGCCATCTCGGCGGAGACCGGCGAGACGGTGTGGGTGCACGAGCAGCGCGCGGCCACCATGTCGCTCGTCGCAACGGGCGGCGGACTAGAATCCTTGAACAAGGCCCATCTTCACAGTTGAGTCAAGTTTGGGATCGGGCTGTCCGTCGGCAGCTCTGTTCTCCTGATCACGCGGCCAGCGCGTGTCCTTCCCAGAGGTGGCCGACCTCGCGATCGTACGCGGCGACGGCTGCCTGCAGACGGGTGGTCGACTCCCCGTCGAGCGTGGCGGACAAGACCGGGCCCAGCACGCGCGCCTGGGTGCGGTGGTAGGCCAGGGCGATGCACAGCCCCTCGGCGGTGAGCCGATACCGCTGGCTGCGCGGAATCCGCTCGATCAGCCCGCGCAGCCGCAGTCGGCGCAGGTCGTAGGTCATCTGTCCGGCGTTGTAGTCGTCGAACGACATCCCACGCAGCGGGGCGACCGCCTCGCGGAGCTCGCGGTTACGGAATCCCGCGGGCAGCAGGTCGAAGCGCAACAGCGCGGCCAGCAGCGCCTGCACCCGAGGGTCCCCGAAACGCAAGGCCGCCGCGCGTTGGCCGTCGATGTGCGCCGAACGGTGCAGTGCAGCGAGCGTCTCGGCTCCGATGGTGGCGTCGTGGCTGAGGCGTTCGACGCCGAGCAGGCGTCGGTTGGCAGCAAAGCCGATCTGTTTCAGATCATCGAGGTTCCTCAGCCGGCGGCCCACATCGAAGTCGTACGTGTCGTTGATGACCGTCTCGGTGCGCAACGCGCGCCCCTCCTTGTGGTACTGCTTGATCCGCGAGTGCTTGTAGTCCACATGCAGCGACGGGATGACCCCGTCGGTTATGACGCGGGTGCGATACCGCGTGGGGGTGCGTCGGCTGACGCGCCGGTCGAAGATCAACTGCACGTGGTCGGGTCGTCCCAGGTCGAGGTTCTCGCGCATCACCTCCTCGAAGAAGACCCGTCCGGCCAGCGGCCGGTCGAAGACCTCGGTGCGCGCGAATTCGGCTTGCAGGATCGAGATGTCGTAGCGGATGCCCTTCTCACGGTCGTTGGACGAAAACGGGTGCGGCAGCCGAGCCAGCCACTTGCGCAGCAACGCGTCGATCCGCTCTGCCGTCAGGCCGTCGGCCAGTCGCTGCATCGCTTCGGGGTCGACGCAGCGCAGGATTCCGTTGTCGAGCGCCTCGAATCCGATGCCGCGCTTGGCCAACTGACGCTTCAGATACTCGTGCCCATTGATGCAGAGCTTCGCGTTGTAGGGGAAGTACGAACAGAACTTCAGGAAGAACGGCCCGAAGTCGTCGTCGACCACGTAGAAGTAGAAGTGGTTCACCATCGCCGTCGAGTCGACCAGCCACGCGTAAGTCGCCCCGGTCGACGGGCGCCGGCGGCGCTCGGTGCGCAGCACTCGCGCCTTCTCCTGGGCCTTGCCGATGTAGAGCACGCCCTCGCCCCCGGACCACTGCCGCAGGTACTCCTGCGTGCGGTCGTCTTTGCGCTCGCCCCGACGGAACGACACGATGTCGATGCCGTTGCATTCGGCGTAGCTCTTGATCGCGTTGACGAAGCGCTGCGTGATCGGCGCCATCAGCACCGACGACGGCACTGCGGCGCCCCGGATCGTGCGGAAGAAATACGCCGCGCCCGCCGCCCGCTGCAGCACCGGGACGTAGACGTTCAGGTACAGCCGGTCGATGCACTCGAGGGCCAGCGTCGTGTGCTCGGACAGGATCTCGGCGACAGATCGTGCTACCTTCATGGCTCGGGCTCCGGTCGATGGGCTCCCCATCGGCCAGTCTATGGCCACCGCCGCCATTGTGCGACTAATGAACGCGGCTCGCGCCGCAGAGGGAGCAGTGGCCGGAGTCCGACCTGACGCCAGCAGATACCGAGCCCTACACGCTCGTCGGTCTGAGGCGCAGCCTCGCTAGATGCGTGGCGTCGGAACTTGCACCGAAGAACGACACGCCGTACCACGCATCGGTGAATGCGACGTCCCGGCCTGCGACCCTGACCACGGGGCGCGGGCTCCCGCGCATGAACTGTCTCACGAGAACAAGCGGAGCACGGTAGATCTCGCGTCGTCGCGGCCGCTCGGCATGGGTCTCTTCGAACGTGGGCAATTCGTGGGCAGACGGCGAAAAGGGCCACCCTAGATTCCCATCCATCAAGGGAAGCCCCCGCAAGAAGGCTGCGTCGCGACTGCGATTGCCCCGTATCAACCCGATTTTGACAGACGTACCCAACTCGGCCAAACGGCCTTCCAGCGATTCGTGTTTCTCGCACAGATCGTCCAGCAGCAACATATCCGGCCGGCGGCCGAGGAGGGCTGCCTTGAAAAGTCCGGTATTGCGCTTCCAGCTCGCGGTCGGCAGCGTGGCGACATCACTCGGAGCGATCTCTATGGTGTGGCTCCGTTCGCCGGCCCGAGACCAGTGCGTCTGCACCAGGGTAATTCGGTCGCGGCGTTGGTCACGGTGACGCGCGAGCAATGCGACGGCGGGCATGCCGGCCTTGGGAAACAACCATCCCGTCAGGTCCGACAGGTTGATCAGGGTAACGGGAGCAAGCGCCTCGATGTTGTCGCGCGCAGCGACCATGCTCGTGGAACTACGCCCGAAGAAGGGCATCGCGCTGAGAATCATCCCGAATCTCGTATCGTCGTGCGCGAAGTCCCTCGCTCGCGCGACGAAGTCGAGGCTCTCGCCGCGTGGCTGATGAGGCGCTCTTGAACCCCCGGCCCGGCGTGCCGCGGTTCCGGCCCTTCCCTTGTAGCTCCACGGCGGATTGCCCAGGATGACGTCGAACCGTTTCAACCCCGGGCCATCGGTGAGAACCGCTCGTCCGGCTGGCGTACTCTCGATATTCCGGGCGTCGCCCACGAGCAGGGTTCGGCCCTGCAGCGGCTCGAACGTGAGGGCCTCCGGCGGCCGGGGGTCGGGATCGAGCTCAAGGGCCGCCAGATAAAGGCTGAACGCCGCAATGCCGACGGCGGGTTCGCTGTCGTCCACGCCATAGACTTGGTTGTACAGAGTCTCCCGGATCGTCTTACGGCTCGGCGTTCCGTCCACCGACTTGAGATGCACCAGCCTGCGGAGGGCTTCCACGAGGAAGACACCCGACCCGCAGGTGAGATCCACGACGGTCTCGTCGCCGGTCAGGCCATCGAACACCTCGTCCAGCACCAGAGAGACGGCCGACAACGGCGTGTAGTACACGCCCGTCCTGCGGGCGGAGTGCACATTGCCCGATTCCGCGGCGGACGAATGCACGAACTGCTCGTAGATGGCGCTGACCAACTCGACCGGGATCACGTCGAACCGATAGGGGAAGAAGTGGAATTGACCGGTTTCCAGATCCTCGCCGGTCAGGAATCGCGCCACCGTCTGGAGATGCTCCGCGACGGGAGCTGCTTGCGATGAAGCCGGGAACATGTCGCCGTTGAAGGTGTCTCGCAACCACGCGAACAGAAGTCCGGCCGGCCCGGGATCGCCGAGGGCTTCCGCGAGGTCAGCCCGACCGCACACGTTCGTCAAGCGGCGGCGGGTCACGATTTTCCGGTCCACAAGGTACTTCGCGAAGATGCATCGGCCAATCAGCGCCTGCGCCTCGCGCCGGTCGAGGCCGGCGGCAACCAGCACCTGTTCGAGGCGGCGCAGGTCGCGCAACAGCCGGCCGTCGACGCTCGTCTCTCGGTTGACGCGGGACTCCAGCCGCCAGAACTGGCCCGTTTCCATCGCGAGACGACCCGCGATGGTGTCGAGCCGCGCCAGTTCCGCGTCAACCAAGCTGAAGGTATCCAGCCGGTTCGCCGCCGCGTCGTCTGGTCCACGGGGAGAACCGAAACCGTTGTAGAGCTCGATCCGCTGCGGGCAGACAAGCCACAGCAGAGGTGAGAATCCCTGATTCCAGATCTCCCGCTGCCACTCGGCCACCGCGACGGCCCCGGGTTCATCCACATACTTGAAGTACACGGTGAGGCCGGCCCCGCCGCCGCGGTAATCTGCCTCGGCGTCGCTACGCCACCAGACGTCGGGTTCAAACGACGGCAGCCGGACGCTCGCGCCGGAGGCGGCGAGCGTCACGCTGGGCGCGGCGCATGCGCCGTTCGCGAGATAGCCAGTGGCCTCGAGGACCCGGCCGAGCGGTTCAGCAATCATCCTTCGCTCCCGTATCGCGGGAACGAGGAACGGCGGCCCCCGTGTCGGGCTGCCTCCGGGGCGGTGAGCGATCGCATGTTACATACATATAGCATACATCGCACATGATCGTTCTCAACGGCGCCGGCTACGACGCGGGCGGCGTCTGCGTCGGCGCGCCAGTGGGCGATCCCGAGCGAGGCGAGGTATCGAAGAACTGCCGTCAGGCCTTCGCGCCGCGGCCGGTAGTCGCCGGACAGCTCGGTCCGCAGCCACGTGAGGCTGTCCGTCGGGTCACCGCCGCCCGCCGCCGCGCGCCAGACAGCGTAGAGGGCGTGCCGAACCAGGCTCCGGCCGAAGGCGGAATCCCCCAGTTCCCGGTTTCCGAACTCCGAGGCGGTCTTCGGCCGGGTTTCGTTCTCCTTGCCATCCCCTCGGTGAGGTGGTTCTCGGCGAAGAACGCGGCTGGGTCGATTCGATCGCCGATGAGATCCGAAAAGTCGAGAACGGTGTCGCGGCGAGCGGGATCGAACGTCGTCGCCCTTGGGATGCAGGCTTGGCGAATGGTCTTCATCTACGTATCGTCAGTGCGCGGTGTCGGCAGAGAATCGCTCCTGTTGCTTCAGCGCGTCGTCCAGGCGGGCGGACTGCAACCCTGCCCAAGGGCTACTCGTCACTCGTCGTTCGCCTGCGCCTCCCGTTCAGCGACGCGCCGGGCGTACTGCTCGTCGGTCATGAACGCGACATCGGTCCAGCCGTGGCCCATCTCGTCCATGGTGCGGCTGCCCCAGCCGATCCACGCCGACGGGTCGGGGTTGTGCCGGTTGTTGGCGGTGTTGTCGTGCCACGAGACGGTGTGCAGGATGGTCCCCTTCGGGAACAGGTGCGGCTCCTTGAAGGGGTAGACGATCTGCCACGTCTGCTCGTAGTCGGTGACGTCGGTCAGCACCTCGCGGCGGCCGTCGACGTGGATGGCCTCGAGCAGCATCCGCTTGCCGCGGAAGTGCATGTGGGGCTGGAAGCTGAGGATCAGCGCCGCCTGCGGCAGCGGCCAGAAGCGCTCGTGGCGCACGACGGTGTGCGGCGGGATGCTCAGCAGCGCGACGCCGTTCAGCGTGTTGTCGTCGATCAGGGCGCCGGGCGGCATCCGGTCGGCGTGCAGGTCGAGGTCGTAGCCGGCCCGCAGCAGCCTGTCCTCGACCGCCTCGCGGTTCAGCTTCCAGTCGTGGCCGATGCCGGTGCGGATGCGGTGCGCGGTCACGATGAGCTCCGGCACCTCGCCCTCGGGATAGAACTTGATGCCCACCTTCTGCCGGTCGATGGTCTCCTCGCCCCACGGGTGGTAGTGCGGCGCGAAGCGGAACAGGCCCCCGGCGGGCAGCTTGCGGCCGGTGCCCTCCGGGTAGTACTGGCCGGTGCTGCCCATGGCGTACTCGATGAGATCGATCTCCGCGGTGTTCGACCCCATGCCGAGCCGGAACTCCTCGAGGTCCTCGGCCGTCTCCGGGACGCTGACGTAGACGTGCGAGTGGTGCACGCAGCAGTACGCCTCCGGGATGATCTGCACCCACTTGACGTAGCGGTCCTCGGTCAGGCCGGGATCGACGATCTCGGACGGGTAGAAGTCGGGCCCCTCGGCCGGGATCCGGAAGCCTTCCTTCATCTGGACGACGAGGTCGGGCTCGCCGTAGGTCCATTCGTTCAGGTTGGCCAGATCCAGCGGCGGCGGGGCGTCGGCCGGGTTGCCGCGCGGGGCCCCGGCGTCGACCCAGGCCGCGACGGTCGCGATCTCCTCGTCGCTCAAGGACGGGTCGGCCGTGTACTCGCCGATGCCGCGGTCGACGTGCCACGGCGGCATCTGGCGGGTCACCACCCGGTCCTTGACGGCGCGCGCCCAGGGCCGCGTCTCCTGGTAGCTGAGCAGCGACATCGGCGCGCCGGTGCCGGGACGGTGGCAGCGCTGGCACGAGCGCTGCAGGATCGGCAGCACGTCGCGGGTGAAGGTCGGCGCCTCCTGCGCCGAATCCGCCTGCGGGGCCTCCTGTCCGGCCCCGGCCGCCGCCGGCGTCGCTCCCGAGCCGACCAGCAGGAACCCGAACGCCGCGCAAACCGCTACGACACTCCAGAATCGACGCATGGCTGCCACCCCCGTTCATCCGGCGCACCCTCGCGGGTCGGCGCCGCTTGAATTCCCCCGTGATTCTCGTCAGTGTACTAGCAGTCCGCGTCACGGGGAATCGTCCCGGCGCGGACGAGGCCAGGGTTCGGCAGCTCGTGCGAGCCGGCATCACGGAAACGTGCCGACGCCCGCGTCGCCGAGCCCGCACCGTTCAGGAGCATGCCCATGATCGTCCGTCGATTTCTTCCGCTGCTGTCCCTCGCCTGGCTGGGCGCAGGCCCGGCGGCGATGCCCGCCGCGGCGCAGTCGAACCAGCCGATCTACCCGGTCTACGACGGGTTCACCGTCACCGAGGACGGCTTCCACGTCATCTCGTTCGCCTACTTCAGCCACAACTTCGACACGGTGACCGTCCCTCCCGGCCCGGCCAACGCCTTCGAGACGGAGCCGGCCGACCGCCTGCAGCCGACGACCTTCGAGCCGGGCCATCACCGCTTCCAGTGCATCATGGTGATGGACGCGGACTTCGCCGGCGGGCTGCGCTGGACGCTCTCGCACGCCGGCACGACGACGTCCACCAGCGAGGACATGCTGCAGTACAACTGGGAGTTCGACGACCGCACGGTGCGCGCGGTCCTGCGCGACGTGGACGTGGCGAACGCACCGCGCGGGGTCTGCCTCAACCGCTCGCCTCTCGTGCGTTTCCTGGGCCTGCGCGGCGGACCCGACGGCGAGCCGCCGGAGGTCTCGGTGGCCGTCGGCGCGGACCTGAAGCTGTTCGGCAGCGTGCGCGACGAGGGGCTGCCGCGCGAAGGTAGCCTGACGAGCGCATGGCGGATGGTCGCAGGGCCCGGTCGGGCGACCTTCAGCGCCCCGGACGCGCCGCGCACCCTGGCCCGGTTCGACGCGCCAGGCGCCTACGAGCTGGAGTTGCGGGCGAGCGACTCGGTGCTGGAAACCGGCCTGCGGCTCGTCGTCCACGTAGCGGCGGAGGGCGAGAGGTAGCCGCCGGCCACCGAGCTTCCCTGCCGGCGCGCAGAGGCCCGCTTCGGACTACGCGCCCATGCCCGACACTGCCGCACGATTCCTGGCGCTGCTGCGCGGCCTCAACGTCGGCGGGCAGAACGGCTATCGGCAACTCACCGTTCGGAACCACCGCACCGTGCTCCGGCTGCGCGAGCTTCTCGACGAGCCGTAGCCCGCTCGGACCCGGGCGGAAGGGACGGGCGGTGCGGGGCCTTCACAGCCGGGCGCGCTGCTTGTCCGCGCGCACCCGGGTCACCAGCAGCCGATCCGGCAGGTGGCGCACCAGCCAGCGCACCAGGACGGACATCCGCCAGGGAAACTCGCAGACCTTCCTTTTCCGGCGAATCGCCCGGGTCATCAACACGGCTGCGCGCTCGGTCTCCATCAGGAACGGCATGCGGAAACGGTTGCGGTCCGTCATCTCCGAACGCACGTAGCCGGGATGGACGATCGTCGCCCGGATGCCGGCCAGCGCCCAGTCGGGCCGCATGCCCTCGATGAGGCGCGTGAGTGCCGCCTTCGTGGCGCAGTAGCCGGCCGCGCCGGGCAGCCCGCGGTAGCCGGCAAGACTCGAGACGGCGACCACGTGACCGGCCCGCCGCTCCCGCATCGACGGGATGACCGCCTCGATCGCGTAGAAGGCGGCGAAGAGATTGACGCGGAACTCGGCTTCCAGCGCATCCGCGTCGGGTTCCAGCGCGTCCGTACCCAGTGCGACGCCCGCGTTGGCGACGAGCAGGTGGATGGGTCCCAGCCGTTCCGCGAGCGTCCGCATCGCGGCGTGCGTCTCGTCGCGCCGCGCCGCGTCGGCCGCCACGCACTCGGCGCGCGCCCCGGTGACGCGGATGGCGGCGGCAAGGCTCTCCAGCCGGTCCAGGCGGCGAGCCGTCAGGCCCAGGTCGTAGCCGTCACGAGCCAGCTCCAGTGCCAGCGCCCTCCCAATGCCGCTCGAGGCTCCCGTGACGACCGCAACTCGTCTCATGCTTCCTTCGTCTCCCGATACCCACCGCCCGTCGTTGCCGCATTCTACGCGGCGAATACCGCCGATCGGCGCGCCCGGCTCGGACGGCCGCGTGAGGCGCCGCCGATATAGACATACCAGCTATAAAGATAAAGCTATACTGGTCATATGAAAAGCGCCAGCGTGAGCGAGGCGAAGAACGGTCTGAGCGCACTCCTCGACGAGGTCCGCCGCGGTGAGACCGTGCTCATTACCAATCACGGCAAGCCGGTGGCCCGGATCGAGTCCTGCCACACGACGGATCTGACGGCCGGGGACGCCGAAGCCGAGCTCGTCCGACGGGGCATCGCCGATCCTCCCCGTGCGCGGCTCGAGGTGGGACCATTCCTGGCCGCATCCGTCCCGCGTCTGGCCGCCGGGGTCAGCGCGAGCCGGCTCGTCGTTGCGGAACGCGAAGAGAGTCGATGAAGTACTGGGATTCCTCGGCCCTGGTGTCGCTCCTCGTGGACGAAGCGGCGAGCGACGACAGGCGTTCCATTCTGCGCCGGGACCACGGCATCGTGACGTGGTGGGGGAGCTGGATCGAGTGCGCGTCGGCGTTGAACCGACTGCGCCGCGAGGGAAACCTCGACCGCGGCGATCTCGACCGATCGCTGGCGCGGCTGCGGGAGTTCGCGGGGGGCTGGATGGAGGTCCGTCCGTTGGAGCGGGTGCGACGGCGCGCCGTGCGCCTGCTGCGCGTCCATCCGCTGCGCGGCGCCGACGCACTGCAGTTGGCGGCGGCGCTCGCCGCTGCGGATGAAGACCCCTCCGAGCTCGACGTGGTCAGCAGCGACGCCAGGCTTGCCGATGCCGCCCGGCAGGAGGGCTTTCGCGTCCTTTGATACGCGCCTTGCGGTCAGCCCAACCGTGCCAGATGGTCCGCGCATTCGGCCACGCCGGCCTCGATCCCGACGGCGCTGTAGAGGTCCCGGGCACGTACCCACAGCAGCCGGGCCTCGCCGACCTGCCCCCGCTCCTCTTTCAGGATCGCCATCGGCCGCAACGCGTTCGCGTGATCGAGCGCCGCGGCGCCCGTCGCGTGCCGGGCATACAGGGACAGCGCTTCCTCGTAGCACGCCTCCGCCGCCGCCAGCCGGCCGCCGTGACGGTGGACGTCCCCGAGATGCCGCACCGCGTGGGCCAGCCGGAAGGGGTCATCGGCGCGCCGGGCCGCCGCGACCGATTCCTCGCAACAAGCGAGCGCCGCCTCGTGGCGTCCGGCGTCCTGCTCGACGTGCCCGAGCTTGCCGAGTGCGACGACCAGCTCCCGGTCGGCGCCCGCCGCGCGGCAGATGGCGGCCGCCTCGACCAGGTGTCCTCGTATGCACTCGGCAACCGCACGCCGTTCCGCCTCGCCGGCGGGAGGCGAGGCCAGCGTCTCGCAACGCAGGGTCCAGGCCTCCCGGATCAACGCCAGGGCCTCGGCGACTGAAGGCATCGGCGTCCAGGATACCCGGCCACCGGCGGGCCGGCCGATCCCGGGGACGTCGGGACCGACGTCCCCGGTGCTAAGATGACTGGCTTCCGCGGCGCCTCGCGGACTCTCCCGGCTCGCTCTCATCGCCAATCCGACGTCGCCCCGATGACTCATCCCTCGCGCGTCTCGCTCGTCGCCGCCTTCGCCGCGGTATACGTCATCTGGGGCTCGACCTACCTGGCCATCCGGTGGGGCGTGGCCGAGATCCCACCGTTCCTCATGGCGGGCGGACGCTTCCTCGGCGCGGGGACGGTCTTCGTGGC
>Ga0209022_1001258_pt1 | contig 27054 bp, 14 predicted proteins | sample PinacodermPK_FD_187300 | JGI IMG/M metagenome (GOLD analysis project Ga0209022, IMG submission 187300) | Host-associated microbial community of the marine sponge Aplysina aerophoba from Gulf of Piran - sponge pinacoderm, lysed by proteinase... | ecosystem: Host-associated > Porifera > Sponge >...
GGGGAGGTAGATATATCAAAATGGAAAGCAAAGATGCACAGATAGATGAGGAAGCTATTGCAAGGGACAAGAAGTTTGATGGTCTTCATGGGGTATGGACTTCATTAAAGTTTGCTTCAAAAGAAGAGATTTATCAGCGTTATAGTGAGCTATGGGAGATAGAAGAGAGTTTTCGAGTGATGAAGACTGATCTGGGCACTCGTCCGACCTTTCATTGGAAGCCTAGGAGAATCCATGCTCATTTTTGTATATGCTTTGTGGCTTTTGCACTGGTTCAGATAGCCCATTACTGCTATCATCTCCAATACAGTCGCAAACCCATCAGCAAAGGAAGAATGCTCAGGGAGATTCGAGATGTTGAGGTATCAATTATAGAGGATACGGACAACAAAAATGAATTTTTACTTCCTTCATCGGTCAATGACACACAGACAAGGATATATCATGCTTTAGGGTTGAAGCTTCAAACCAGGACTGTTGCCAGGGACCTGAGTAAAATAGTGTACAATACAGATTAGCTTTTCCATCTGTATCGCATCAATTTATTTCTGAGAAGTACCTTTTTGTAGCGTACCGTGTTTTTTTAACAAAATCAGTGTCAATTAGTTGGGATTTCAAACCGACGAAGTCAGGAAGTTTCGAATTATAAATCGAAGTTAAATTTTTGATGAATATGGACTCTTTCATTGCATTACACTGTAAGATTATTTTATTGATTTAAGATAGAACACGAACTTGGGAGCCTAAGCTAAGTCTAATCTGCCCTAATATTTAATCTTCCTCTTCTTTTGACTAGCTTGTTGCGTATCTGATTTGCAACTTTTTCGTTTATGGGATATTTCCACATGACAATTATCGCCAGTGCTGCAGAAATAGCAGGAATAGAAATGTCGGCTAGTCGAAGTTGAGTTAGCGTTTCAACAGTTTGAACTGTTTCATTCTGGTCAAATCCAACAAACTTTAAAACTGCACCGCTGATTAATAGAGCCACAGCATTACCTAGTTTTACCATCCACCAATATACAGCACCAAATAATCCTTCCCTTCTAGGCATTCCATTATTCAATTCGTCTAGGTCACAAACATCGGCTGTCATTGACATCATCAGTGTAAACAATCCCCCAATACCAAAACACATAAATGGAATAGGCAAAAACATTAAATATGGATTACCTGGGCTAAATCCCCACCATTTTAATAGATACCCAATAATAGAAATCCCTGTAGCGATTATAAATGCCTTCCTCTTACCGTATTTAGCCGACCATCGGGTAATTATGGGAATCACCAAAAAAGCGGTAGCAAAAGCACTGATGGTTCCAAACCATGCTGGCCAATGTCCAGCAGCCTGATCATCTCCATTATAGAGATAAAAGATGATGATGTAAAAGGCAAAACCTGCAATTGTTTGGAAACCATTAAAGACCAAAAATGTAGCCCCACACAACCTAAGAAATGGTCCATTCTTAAATGCCATTATCACTGAACGAATCAAGTCTTTGACATTGTGGAGTAAATCTTTAAATGACATTTTTGCCTGGTTTATGATAGCTGATTGGGGGATTTCCCTGCAAAAGAAAGCTGGCATTAAAGCTAATAGTATACAGAAGCCTCCTACCCAAATGGCTAAATTTCTCGCACCCTGCGGAGCTGTGGGATAAATATCTTGGTTATAAATAAGTACCCATGTCCATGGTGCAATCATCCAAGCTATCTGACCCATAAACTGGGAAACACCCATCAGTCTGGTTCTCTCATTATAGTCCGGAGTCATTTCATATCCCAGGCCGATTAATGGAGTAGCGAAAATGGTATATCCTAAGTAAAATATCAATGACCAGAACATAAAGTAGTAGAAATTATATGTCTGGGAATTCTCAGGATATAGCTGCCACATAGCCATAAAACTCACCCCAGTTATTACTGCACCTAAAAAGATATACGGCTTCCTCCTTCCCCATTTGGACTTTGTGTTATCGGATATATATCCCATAATTGGATCTGTCAAGGCATCCATTAGTCTGGGTAACGCCGCAAGCAAACCGGCCAATAATGGATCCATCTTTAAAGCAAGAACCAAAACAATCATGAATACTCCCAATGCTGCAGGAAATAACTGATTCGCCAAATGACCAGAGCCAAATGCTATCTTTTGACCTATTGGTACAATATCTGGATTTGGGTTCTGCCGTTTATTAGATGGTCTTAGAGAGGTCAAATAAGAGTTATTTCTAAAGTTTTAATTTTCATTGGTAAGGTACGATAATGAATTAAACTTTGATTTATGTGCTGATTGCTCAATTTTTCATCGGAGTAAATAATCTGGAATTTCTACTTCAATTCTCTTTATCTCACCAGTTCTTCCAAATATTTTATTACTCAACTGCACATCAATTGTAGATTGATTAAGTTCAACACATTGTCTATCAGAACACGTAAAAATAATCTTTTCTCTCACACCTATTTGATATACAATCGGTAATTGACAATAGGTGAAAACTAACTCTCCCGTATTTAGGTATATCTGCTCAATCTTCCCATTTGTATCGAAGTATTTGAATGGTTTAAGTTCTTTTAAGAATTCTTTTTTTCTCAGAATTAAAGGTCGAAATGAAAGTTGACCATTAGCTACTGATACGCCTAATTCACCCATACGACAAAGCCAATCTTCCTTGACTTGACCTGTCATACCAGGTTGCTGTGCTCCTTTTCCTGCTGGTGTGTGCGAATATGGATCGGTTGGGAAAGCACCATACCTCGCAGGTGATTTGTTTACTCCAATACCATCTACTATATGATAATAGTGATTAACTAGTTGGTCAACAAGATCTGAGTTTTGTTTTTCAATAATCATCTTTTTACAATATTCAAAAACTGCAAGTCTCAATTTTGAGACCATATGCCAATAAATTGAACCCAATCCTTCATAACCAAAAAAAGTTTCTGATCTACCTGTATAGGCTTTATGATTAAATGTCTCGTCAAAAATCTGATGCAGTATTTTACGCTCACTACCTACAAGTTGTTCATAAGTTTGGTGTAATTTTTTTAGTTCAAGTTCTAAATCGTTGACATTTCTGAAATTGCCATTAAAGTGGTAATCCCCCATAACATCTCTTAGAATAATCTGCTTATTCCCATCCTTGATTAGTCTGCTCAAGAGTTTTGATTTTTCAACCCATTTTTTAGGGATTATATTTTTATGGACAAAAAGGGGTAATTCTTTATCTGGATAAAGCAGGTAACTATTCTGATCTTGTCGGTACAGCTTACTTGACTTTAGGCTGTCTAAGAGTTTGATCACTTCTTGTAGTTGTAGTTTCCCAGAACTTATCACTGCAACTTGTCCTTCCAACATTAGTCTATGATGGTCAATAGAGGCCTTATTTTCTACATCAAATGAAACCAAATTGTAAGAATGATAAAGACCACTAGAAATTAGATTGGATTCCATACTGGAATCTATAAATTCCCCCAAAATATTTATGAAATCAATCAACTTTTCTTTTTCTATGTTGGATTTGATTCCATCAAACCCGGCAGTGTAAATCTGTGAACGATAGTTAGATCCTGCTTGTCCCAATTCATCCATTATCTTTTTACGTTCAAAGTCTGAAAATCCTTCTTTCAAACTTTCTTTCCAATGAAATAACGTATCGAAATGAAGCATAAAGCATGTTTTTAAAGCTTCGGAAACTTTGAATGATTGTACAGAAGAATCCTCAATGATTTTATTTAAACATCCTAAAAATCTTCTTAGGTAGTAAAGTGTCACCATAGAAACTCCATTTCCAACAAGAGCATTATTAGCATCATTCCATTCAGGTCTTTGAGTATTGAGCCATATTCCTCCATCGGGAATGAAATTGGTTAGTTTGGAAGTCAAAATGGCTAAGTATTTTTCTATCATCGTGACTCTATATATCAAGCCATTGGAGTCAGTCAATAAGGCTCCATCTGAACCAATCATCTCTTTCCTCTTGAGGATATTCTCATGAAGTTCAAAATCAAATACTATGGTAGATTTGGGATTATCTAAAATGCTTTGATAGTCTTTTATTCTGTAGGGGACATTGGCATACACAAAGTATTCTCTATTCAAAAGTGAAGTTAATTTTCCTGGAAAGTAAGCCTGACTAAATTCCAAAAACTTCAATAGATAAATTATTTGATGATCACCCCAATAGCCAATATACGACCAGGGATTATCCAATTCAATAACTTCCCAATCAAAGCCATCTTTTGTCACTCGATAGGGATTATAACCATCAAATGTTGATGCATTCAAAAACTTGAAAATCATACTTCCAATGAAATAAGGATATGAATGAACTAAAGCTTCCCAATTCTGGAATATATCTCTCCAATTTCCTTGATAATGAAGGATAGTAGATTCATCTACATCGCTTTTGAGATTGATTGAAAACCGATTCCATGGTCTGCTGGGGTCGCCATGCCTACGACTGAATTTAAGGGGCAAATACTCAATAGATAACCTTTTAAAGTCTGCGACATCAGTCTTGTGATCAGGAATAATCTCATACAATTTCATGAAATGGAACTTAGAGGGTAAGTTATCAATGTGGGTCTTTAGCCGATGATAAAGATGTTGATTGGCATTTTCAAAATAGTGTGAGACATCGCTTTGATCAAATAGATATTGATTATCAAATATCCCACCACGCATTATATTGAAGAGAGTATTAGAAAAATGTCTTGAATCCTGTAGATAGTCCCTGCTCAGTTGCAGTCCATCAGCAGACCCTACCAACTGGGTCAATTCTTTGGTGCCTAAATCTATATCACCTTCTACCCTATCAAATAAATCGTTATCCTCTCTAATGGCTTTTAATAAACTTGCTATGGTACTATGATCTTGTCCTACTTCAGCAACGAATAGCCATTCATTTTGTTGGTCGTTTTTTAGCGTTAGATCTGCGACCACAAAATAAGCCCCTTTCTCTGCACGAATTTCTACTTCCTCAGTTACTTGTCCTGTCTTATAAAACTGTTCAAGCTGCAAATTTGAGAGCAGATAGTTAGAGTTTTCTAAACCAACAGACCAGCATGTAGTAGCTTTAATTGCTTCATATGGTTCTGCTCTATCAACTATTTGAGCACTGAGAGAATAAATTGCACACCCAATATCTTGTATAAGCTCATTTTTCTTGTAAGCGTTTGCTAAGTTGGAAAAAGTGTTTTGCAATTCTGCGAGGACCCCAAAGGGCAAAATATTTTGTATTCCATCCAAAACCTTCAATACTTGAACATTTGGACTAAGATTCTCAACAGCAGATTTTTTTATTATCCCATACTTATCACTGGTACTCCACTGATAACTAAACCTAAGATTCAAGTCATGGTTGATTTCTTCGAATATGACTTTATTTCCATATTGATTTTTATACAGATTTCTGGTGTAGTTATATTTTTTGTAGTAATTCTCAGTAAAGGGAACCCAGGGGGAGATTTGACTCTTATTTTTAACTATTATAATTGTTTTACTTCCCGTATTCTCAGCGGTTTCTCCTATTTTATCTTCGGTATAATACGGAAAAAGTGATAGGTCACTATTTTTTCTCCCGGCGGTTATTCCTCCGTTTGAGGTAACGAACATCCAGTGATTGGAAGGGCTAACAATGCTGATAAAAAATGTTTTAAGTTGATCAATATTTGAAATTTTAAAGAATCTATCTCCATGTATTTCAACATTTTCCAACTTTACATTTTTTATATGTGATTTAATCATTTACCTGATTTTTCATTTTCCTGTTTCAATTGTATCCAATATAAAATCATATGTGGAAATTTGTTGAAAATACGGTTTAATGCAACAGACATCTACCTCCTTTCTAACAAAAATATCAAGAAAATAAAGGATTACTTGTACTACAATTTAATCTCTTACCTATAAACTGAATAAACTTAGTATATCCTGATACTCCCTTCGTTCAAAATTTAACATACATCATTCTAGTAATGTTTAAACTCAAAAATGGAACCTGGAAGTATCTTGAGACTGAAAATTAATTGGTGCGTTTTGGACACTCAGGACACTTTACAATTATGTATCAATATTGTTGTCTTTAGGGTAATTATTCTCCCAAATACCTTTCGTTTTTGCAAAATTCTAATTTTTTGTTACTTTGTGCATTGTTAACCAATGTCAATTAATTCATTATGGATTTAAAAGAAGAGGTAAAAAGACTGCTATTAGAATATAAGGATACCAAACAAAAAGGCTCGGAACTTCAAGAAGCTAATACTAAATCTTGGTTCATTAAACCCTTTTTAGAAGCATTGGGATATAAAGGCAAAATGTGCTACGTTGAATATGTTCCAGACCCTAATGCTAAAAAGCCTGATAAAGTTGATTATGCACTCCTAAAAAGTGAAAAGCCCATCATTTTTGTTGAAGCAAAACCCTTGGATGAAAACTTAGAAAAACATCATAGTCAATTAAAGAAATACTACAACTTAAACGGGGATGTTGAATTTGCCATTCTAACCAATGGAAACGAGTATCAGTTTTACACTGACATAAACGATAAAAACCAACTGGATGAAAAACCGTTCATAAAATTTTGTTTGGAGGAGATAGATGATGAAATTATACAACTACTTCTTCGGTTTTCAGTTGAAAAATACAATTCTGATGAACTTAAGAAACTTGCTTTCAAGATAAAACATTTATCCACCCTTGAAAAGCAATTAAAAGATCCTGACGATGAATTTGTAAGGGCAATTTCTAGATACATTTTCGGCAGTCAAAAAAAATTATCCTTGGATGTTACTGGAGAGATTATCCTAATGCTTGGTTCTAAATTATCAAAAACCCCACCGGCTACAATCATTGAATCCCCAAAACCTCCATTACCAATAACTCCATCAACTCCAATCCACAATACTTTAAATTTCTTTGAAATAGGTGACTTAGCAGGGAAAAAGATTGATTCTTATAGTTGGGAAGGGCAACTTAAAAAATGTGAATTTTGGCGCGATCTACTAGTAGAAATATTTAAAATGTTATATAGTCAAGACAAAGAAAAATTTATTAGGTTAAATAAAAAAATGAGACATAAGCTAAGTAATGATGACTCCATATTTAGACGTCCCAAACACATAAGTGATAACTTCTTTATTGACACTAATTCAGACACTAATAGTAAAAGATCCGATTTAAAACTTCTTTTGGAGCATTTTGAAAAGAAAGATTCACTATATATTACACTGTGTAATTAAGCCAAATTATATACAATAGGTGTACGAACAATTTAAGAATCACAACTAGTTCTTATCGGAGGATTCAATCAATAAATCAAGAAAACGGATGCAAATATGAATTTATATCGTATTAGAAAAACAGTAGGCTTCACATAAAATAAAATCATCTCTACTTCTTTGACTGTGGTGAACTTTGGGTTATAGCCACTCAAATGTGGAAATTACGCCGATGATTTGCTTGATGAATTCTTTTCAAAAACCAAAATAAAATCCTATTGAAAAAATTTATTGAGATCATCATTTTCGCTATATCAGATTTTTTTGATAGATTTTATCCTTGTCCACCATTTTTGTTATCAGATTGTTGCATATCGTCTCTTTACTCTGTGAACGATTTACCCTGAAGCAGAACTCGTTGAAGTATCTATCCAGATGGAAGTCGCTCACCCAGGAATAAGTGGTACGTATCCAAGACTTTATCTGGTGTATCATCGTATGAAGAGCCTTCAAGTTGAGTCCATTGTTACTCTCATTCTGCTTAATGTTATAATCCTTGGCTATTGGTTTATATCCTTTCCACCCCGTGACGGGGAGCAACAGATTGTCAGCGGTTATCTGGGCAAACTTACTGATTAAAAGGAAAAAAACAACCTTAAAATGACTATATTTGTCTTAGAAAAACAATAAAATTATACCAAATGAAATTCATTCATTTTATAGAAAACAAAATAGCACGAAACCAATTAACTTTCACTTTAGATGAAGTGAAGAACGCTTGTAATCAATCTTCAACCGATATAAAAAAAGAAATTGAATTTTATGCCAAGAAAAAACACGTCTTTCCGCTTTTAGAAGATTTTTGTCTTATTGTACGGGAAGAAGATAGGGACTTTGTCCAGATGAACATTTGCAATTACATCGAAGATTTAGGACAGTTTTTAGATAAAAACGAGAATTACTATGTCAGTATGCTCAGGGCATCGGAGATGCATGGTGCTAGCCATCATGCGGTATTCGTTGATTTCTTGACCGTAGATGAACTCAATTACCCCTTTTCTAAATTTTATAAAAAAGAGGAATTAACAAAAAAAATAAAACGCTTATATGAATTAGATGATAACACGATTCCATTGCATAAGGGGTACTATCGAACAGATATCATGGTCAATCAATACTTCCCTCCGGAACGAGAAGTGCCGATACCCCCTAAAACCAAACCACCTGAAGCTACGCATCGCACCTATGAACTTCAGTTCCCTTTTCTGAAAAAAGAGTTTGAGCCATACCCCGAATACAAAACAAACCGAAAAAACATCTGGAGAAAAGAATACATTGAAGAAAAAAAAGGGTTTTATTTCTCCAGTCCTAGTTTAACCGCAGTAGATTTGATATACGAACATGCTCACTGGGGGTGCATGAGTAATGTTTTGCATAATATTCAGGAATTAGCCGAGGTAATGACAGCAGATGACATCTGTGAACTTATCAGTTGGTATCCCAACAACCAGGTGCTTCAAAGATTTGGGTTTTTGTTGGAACTGCTGTCCGGAGAAAGAACTCTAATTGAACCCTTGGAAAACCATTTCAAAGGGGTAACACTCGAAAAAATAAGATTGTCCGATATCCCCCCTGATGATGATGGTACAAGATTTATTGATGCGGAAAGAAATGAACAAATAAAGATGCTCGCTAAAAAATGGAACATAGAAATTACTTTTGTTTTGGATAATGATTTGGATTTCCCTGATTATACATTAGACAATTTAGTTGAATTCCATGCTCATTAAAAAAGAACAAATCATAGAATGGCAAAAAGCAGAAAGATTCCAAAGAAGCGAACATGCCGAAAAAGATTTATACATATAATTTCTCTTGAATCTTTTTTCGTTCAGCAAATGGCTTTTGAAGCATTTGACATTCAAAGGAGGAACTGCATTGCACAAGATGCATTTAGAGAAAAGTTTGAGGTTTTCCGAAGATATAGATTTTGAACACAAAGGAAACCAAGATATAGGACGCACCTTAAAGGCGATAAAATTGATTTTTGGAAAAGCGAATTTGAACATAGAAATAAATCGCAAGAAAAACAATTATGAGATTTTATTTTTATATGAATCGCAAACCGCAAAAAATCCCGGGAAGGTAAAAATTGAAATCAGCGATAGGGAAGATTTCAGCATTTTGGGGTATACACAAAAACCGATTCATCTCGATAATACTTGCTTTTTATCTGATATCATGATGAACACCTACAACATCAATGAAATACTATCACAGAAAACACGTGCTTTATACCAACGAGATAAAGGGAGGGATTTATATGATTTGTATGTTTCTCGTTTGCATCCGGATTTCGATATGAAGAAAATAGCCCAGTGTTTTATCCGGCATATGACAGTAAAAAAAGATGGTAAAGCAATAACAAACATCCCCACAGCAGAAAACTTCATCAAAAGATTAAAGAGAAAAGAAAAAGCACCCCATTTTTTAAGAGATGTGCATCGGGTTTTAAAAATCGATGTTGAATACAATCAAGACGATGCTTTCGAATGGGCGAAAAAAGATTTTGTTCCGAGTTTAATCAAAGAGGGTATAAAACAGCGTGGTCCTGTACCTGGGGTGGGTATTATATAAAAAACCATCCCTAAAACTAATATATTCGTTAAAATAGTAATTTAATTATAAAAATTAAATTCATTGATTTTACGAAGTCAGGATAAGTTTATTGATTAAATTAAATTCTGATATCGTGAAAGAAGTTTTGGGATAAATAAACAATAATCGAAAGATATTTTCAGATCAGATTCTAAGTTTTTGATTCATCTATTACAAAATTAAAAAACTAGCATAGCCCTGATTAGACATCAAATTGATATTGTAGTTTGAAGTAAAAATTAACTTGATTTATCTTGAAACTATTAAAACTATCCACATAAGAAAACCCATTGGTACCCCCTATATAAAAGATAGTAAATGGATTGGGATTCCACTTTAACAAGGTTTGTACAAAGGACTTATTGTTAAAAGAATTTGCTTCACCAATTAGTCGAAAAGACAGAGTATTGTTGAATTGGTAGTTTAATGTTGAGCGAAAAATGTAACCTTCAAAGAACTCTTCGTTCGATACCCTATCCCTCAGTCGAGAATATCTTATGCTGGGTCCAAAACTGAGATTTGGGCTTATCTGAAAGGAATTAAACGAACCCATGAACAAGCTATTACCAATTTCTGGATCATCTGAGAAATGTAGGTTTTGTCCCCATTCAACGAATACCCTGAAGTTTAGTTGTTCAGAAGGGTTAAACCTTATAAACCAGCTCCACTCATTGAGATTTTCAAACTTTTGCAAATCATATACACGATCAAATGTTTGGATGTACTGAAATTCAGAATAGATATTTTTAGCAAGTTCTCCGTCAACTGACATTCCTAAAAGGGATCTTTTTCGTACATCATCAAAGTTGAAGAGAAATTCAGAGAATGCATTTGTGCTTAATCGTCTCACAAAACTATTTTCTTTGAAATAGTGTGTATATCCTTGATAGAGAAATATTTCGCGCAGATTATTTTGGGTAACAAATCCAAGTGGTGTTTGGTAAAACGGACTAGACTGTTCGTATCCTATGTAGGTGGTCCAATTCTGTGTGGTACGTCTAAATTGCACTAATAGAGCATCCCCTTGGTGTTTTTCACCATCTAATCGAAGACTCTTATTATCTATTATCTTGTCCGAATCCACCCAATCAGCAATTGGTTCAACGCTAAAGTTTTTATTAAATTCAGCATGAAGCATATAATTTTTATTAAATCTCCAGGTTGCATCTATGCCAAATAAATTGCCTGAACCACCACCTTCAAAGTATCTATTAGTGCTGAGTAAGCCAATATTTGAACCACCACTATAATTTCGTTGGTACCTCAGCACATTTATATAAGAGGTGTTGTCTCCTTTCTCCAAGATGGAAGATTCCTCACCAGCAATCAGATAAGGAGAGTTCTCATCAATGGCAGTAAGGTGGTAGATTCGACTTTTTTCTCCTTGCGAAATTATTTTTGAGGAGACAAGAGGCTGATTTATTGACCGTGTGTAAACCGTAGACATCGAATAGTCAATAATGTCATTTCCCTCATTAAAATAAGGTCTTCTTTCAGGAAACTGGATGGCAAAAGTGTTGTTTACAGTTACTTGGGAAACATCTGCTTCAACTTGTGAAAAATCAGGGTTGAGGGTATATTCCAATGAAGTTGTATTGTTTAAATCAAGTAAGCCACTCAGACCAACGGTGCCTTGCAAATCTTGGTATTGAATCGTTCCGTCAGTTCTTTCCCCAACGGCACTACCTACAATATTTGGAATCAATGTCACTCGATTTTTTGATTCTATACCTTTAAGTTCAAGAATACTGGGGACTTGGCAAGGCAAGCAGGGATTATTTCTATCTATTGCAAAATTTAAATTTTGACTCCTAGTTTCCCCCGTGTATGTCGAACGGTAAAAGGCTACATTCCAAAGATTCGTTTCAGCTTTTTTAAATTGAAGTACGCTAAAAGGAATTTTTAATTCAACATGATAGCTGTCTTCGTGTTGGGTGGCTTTGGATTCATAGTTCAAATTATAAGCACCATCTTCACCGGTAGGCGACAATTTCATATCCAATTGACTGGCATCTGCGTTTGCTCCAAAGCACATAAGATATCGTCCATCTCCGTAGGTATCAATACAAATCATCACAAAATCATCATTCCAGGCTTCATCTCTATTTCTAACAGAAGTTCTGAGTTTTGCCATATCAGCAAAGGCTTTGAATCCAACGTAGAGTGCATCTTTATCATAACCTACAAAAACATCTGTCAAATTAGCTGATGGAATGTTATTACCAGGTCCAATTTCAAAATTAATCTTAAATCGGGTACTTCCGATCCATTCTGAAGATTCTACGATACCATCGAACTTTGGGGGAATCATTTTATTGGCGTATCCAACCTGGAAACAAAGCAATATTGAAAGGACAGTTAATCGAAAAAGTTTCATTTTAAAGAGTTGAATGAAGGGTTACAACTAATTAGTCTGACTTAAAATTGAGATATTAGTTACAATAGTGTATTGAAAAATCCAATTTCAATCAGGAAAGAAATATTTTGAGCACGATTATTTTACCAATGGTTTGTTGTATTATAATACTTGATAAAACCGTGTTTATGAATGCTTTAACCGAGGGGAGATATGCAAATCCAGTGATTTTCTGGATTTACCTATGATAATTTAGATTTCACTAATTTCTAGTGAATTGCAATTATTCAGAAGAAAATCTTATGTCAGAATAATAGACTGACGGGGGGGGGGGGGGGGGGGGGGGGGATAACGGGAGTGTCCCAAAGACTGTGTAAATAGAAATCAGGTGGGTCTATGAAGACTCACCTGATTTTTTGTATTTTTTCAGTGTGGTTATCCAATCACATTTATTGAAAAAAATACATTGATGGATAAATTTAGAAAAATTATTAAAGACAGTGGCATCTTAGCTGATGTCAAAACTACTTCAGAAGGTGCCGGTTTGATGAGTGTTCTCTTCAAAGAAGTCATCGAAATGCTTTTGCTGGCCGAACAGGAAGAACATTTAGCGTATAAGAAGAGTGCCCGTAATGATTCGGACAATGCCCGCAATGGTTACACTTCTAAGAAACTAAAGTCTAAGTTTGGACTTTTAGATATTCAAGTTCCTCGTGATCGTAAGGGAACCTTTGAGCCGGAGATCTTACCCAAGCGGGTGAATAAAAGTCCAGATTTAGAAGACATGGTGATTTCTTTATATTCAAAAGGGATGAGCAATACGGATATAGAGAATTTCATGGCGGAGAAGATGAAGGTGCGCCTATCAAGGTCATCCATATCAAGAATAACAGAAAAAGTTCGGGATGAGATTACTGCCTGGCAAAACAGACCATTGGCTTCGGTTTATTCTATCGTTTATCTGGATGCGGTTCATTTTTCTTCTCGCGAGCATATAAGTTCTTCTAAAGTGGCGGTAAATTTGGTTATGGGCATTGATACCGAAGGGCAGAAGGATGTTTTGGGTATTTGGATAACCAACAATGAATCGGCCTCCTTCTGGCAAGAGGTACTGACGGATTTGCAGATGCGTGGAGTGGAAGATATTCTACTGACTGTTAGCGATAATCTTCCTGGCTTTACCCGTGCGATCCAAGCTGTTTTCCCTGAATCTAATCGACAGATATGTGTTGTTCATCAGTTGAGGAATTCTCTTCGACGAGTATCTTATAAGGACAAGAAATCGGTAGTTGATATGATGAAACCTATCTATAATGCCCCCAATGAAAAAGAAGCTCTTAAAAATCTTTGGAAGTTGAAAGAAAAATGGGGGAAGAAATATCCCTATATAATTAGTTCATGGGAGAGAAACTGGGAACACCTCACTACTTTTTTAGAGTATCCTCTGGAAATAAGGAAAATCATCTACACCAACAATGCTATTGAGAACCTCAATGGCAAAATCAGGAAACTGACGCATCACAAGATGTCTTTCCCCAACAATTATGCATTGATGAAGTCCATTTATCTATCGGTCATGGAAATCTCCCGAAAATGGAGTAAACCGATAAGAAACTGGGATCAGATTTATGTTCAATTATATAATCTTTTTGGCGAGAGGATGCATTCGGATTGAAGGCTTAGACTATGGATGGAATGAATGAAAGTTCCATTGGATAAGTTTAGTGATAGCCACCTGAAGAATAAGGGAAAGAAGAAACTCCATCGGTTGGTTTAGATATTTCTGATATATCATCTTTCTGGCAAGAGAATGCATCCAGATGGAAAGCTTTGACTATGGAATGAATGAAAGTTCTATTGGATAAGTTTAGTGATGGACACTTGGAAAATAAGGGAAAGAAGCTCCATTGGTTGGTTTAGATATTTCTGATTAAACTAAAAACGTAGAATAAGGATTAGACGATCGTTCAAAGATTTATTGCACGATTTTCTTTACCATTCCCCAATTGCCGCCAAAGAGATCTGGTCTGTGGCCTATGCAAAAAAAGAAATCCAACAGAATTTCTACTCCTAGTTCTTAAAACCCTCATTGCTCTCTTACTATCAGGCATAAATAAAAAACATGCTTCAAAGCAGGTCTTATTTCGTCGTCTGTAATCGGACACCGGGTAGGAGTTGCACTTCTGCAGAGCCCATACGAACCAAAAGTAATCTAAATTCTAATAGATTTGATCAGCTTTGCAATAAGCTTTGTGATTATTTCAGAGTTTGAGGAGGTTGTTTGGCAGAAAACTTTGGGCAAAGCCCCCCAAGCGTATATATAAGGATTAATTGCTGAAAAATCTAACGAAAAAAGAAACAAAAGAGTATTTAAAAATTTTCTTATCTTTGTAAACAAATCTGGTAACCCACTTTTACCTCTTTACACAGATTTTGGCACACTGTCGCATAAATGGATATGACAATTATTAAAGACCAATCCCACTCTTTTCAAGCTATACCTATAATAAACTATTAATCCATATTTCAACTGAAACTAAATATAATGGAGAATTTAAGTGAAAAATTTGATCGTCTTTTCAAACGAATATCTGATAAAAATTTTCTCAACACAAATTCAAATAGTGCGAGAACTCCATTTCTCATTTCCCCCTATAATGCAAAACAAGAAATAGAAATGTTAGATTCCATCGAATCACTCAAAAATAAACTTAGAAATCATAAAATTGAGATCTCCGAAATCAACCTATTTAACATTTGTTGTAAATTGCTAGAGAAAAACAATAGGATGGAGTTTGAAAAAATAGGGGGGGGGTAGTGAAAGACGACTAAGAGCACTACGGTCTTCACTTAATATCCAAGAGGTTTTACTTCCAAAAATCAGGGAAGTCATAGAATCCTCCTCCAAAGCACAAGCATATTTTTTGACGGGAATTGGACTTGTTTTTCCCTTCATTAGATTCTATAATATTTATTATAGTCTCGAATCTATAGCGAAAGAATCACCAATTCTGGCCTTTTTCCCGGGCGATTATAACGGAGATACATTATATCTATTCGGTCTGTTAAAAGAAAATCAATACTACGTTGGATACAATATAATTAAATAGAAGCTTAGTCATGAAAATATATTCAATCTTTCAAAAGGACATAAATCGAAATATTGAAACAGTTATTAAGGTAGATAGCCGTGATAACATCCGCGATGAAGTAGCGGAATACGTAATTACCGACGAGATTAATAAAAAGATTAAAGACTTTTTTGCAATCTACAAAAGCCCCTCCGGTGTTAATGGAGTATGGATTTCAGGATTCTTCGGTAGCGGTAAATCTCACCTTCTAAAAATACTTTCTTATGTATTGGAAAATAAAGAAGATGATGGGGATAAAATTGGAGATCTGTTTGTAGAAAAGATTGAGGGCAATCAGGAACTCAAGGGAGATGTAAAAGTAGCATGTAAGATTCCTTCAGAGTCTATTCTCTTTAATATTGATCAACAAGCTGAGTATAGTAATAATAAGGATATTGATAACCCTATTCTTAATGTTTTTTACAAAGAATTTTACAATCATTTGGGCTACTATGGATCTACACTACATGTTGCTGAATTTGAAATGTGGTTAGATGATAAAGGTATTTTAGAATTATTCAAGGCGAAATACAATAAAAGAAGTGGTAAAGATTGGATTAACCATCGAAGAGACTATTGGGAACCAAAAATCCAGGAGGAGGTCAGTATTGTATTAGGAGAGTTACGAAATACAGCTTCCGAGGATTATATAGATGTTTTAGAAAAGTTTGAAAAGGATCGTAAACAGTCTATTGATGATTTCTCGGATAAAGTTCAAGGATACATCTCAAAAAAAGAAAGAGATTTCAGACTAAATTTTTTTGTTGATGAAGTGGGTCAATTCATCAGTGAGAATACCAAGTTAATGTTGAATCTACAAACCATAGCCGAATCATTGGCTACGAAGACGGGATGTAGATCATGGATTCTAGTGACTTCTCAAGAAGATATGGAAGCTAAGGTTGGAGAACTGGATGAGTCACAACTTAATGACTTCTCTAAAATTCAAGATCGATTTAAGATTAAGATTCCGCTTACTTCTTCAAATGTGGAAGATGTAATCGAAAAGAGGCTTCTTAAGAAAAAAGTAGATGCACAGGATGAACTCATATCTGTATTTTCTTCACAAAGTGAACATCTTAAAACGATTTATTCATTCTCAGAAGGAGGAAAAGGAAAACAATTTAAGGGTTATGAAAATGACAGCGACTTTGCAAATAAATTTCCATTTATACCCTATCAGTTTAGTTTATTCCAGGAATGTAGGAGGTCTTTATCTATCCGAAACGCATTTCAAGGGAAACATTCTTCCGTAGGTGAGCGATCTATGCTCAGTGTATTTCAACATGTAACGAGACAGTTGGGGGAATCTGAGCTAAATAGTCTTGTGAGTTTTGATAGAATGTTTGATGGAATTCGAAATGAACTTAAAAGTGAGATTTTAAAGTCAATTTCACTTGCTGAGAACCAGTTGGGCAATCCATTTGCCATTCGCGTCCTTAAATTATTATTCTTAGTTAAGTACTATACAGATTTCAAAACCACCAAGAAGAATATATGTGTATTGTTAATTGACTCCTATTCAATCAATTTAAAATTAAAAGAACTTGAAAAAAAGATAAAAGATTCATTAGAACTACTTGAGAACCAAAGCTACATAAGAAGAAACGGAGAATTGTATGAGTTCTTGACTGATGATGAGAAAGACGTAGAACAAGAGATTAAAAATGTAGAAACTGATCCTCAAGCAGTAAACCAAGTTTTAAAAGATATTTTGTATGATAGCATCATTGCAAGTGATAAAATTAAGTATAAAGAAAATGGACAGAATTTCAGGTTTCACAAAAAAATTGACGGATCTGCATTTAACAAACAAGCAGAACTAGTAATTGAAATCATCACACCCAATTACAAAGATTATAAAAAGATTGAAGCGATAAGATCGCAAACTATGGGATCGTCTATTTTACGCATATATATTCCAGAAGATAACCTCTTCATAAAAGACCTTAAGTCATATGTTAAAACTGAAAAATACCTTAAACAAAAAGGATCCCTTTCTCAGAGGGAAGAAATAAAGAGAATTCATTTTGAAAAGAGGGTTCAAAATGAAAATCGCAAATCAGATTTAAAAGTACTTACCGATGGATTATTATCGAAATCTAAGGTTTTCGTAAACGGAACCATCAGGGACATTGGCACTTCATCTGACGGAAAAACACTTGTGATAAATGCCTTTCAAATACTTGTGAAGACGGCATACACATCTCTGAAGATGCTTGGAAACGAGCTATACAATCAGAGTGATATTCACAAAAGATTAACAAGTCAGAATTCCTCAATTGATGTTGAAAATGACACACTTTCAGAATCTGAAAATGCAATACTTGATGAGATCATACGAAGAAAAGGTCAATCCGAGAGAACCTCTTTAAATAACCTCAAAGAGCATTTTGGATTAAAACCTTATGGATGGGAACCCGAAAGCATTTGGTATTTAGTTGCTGGTTTATACAAACTTGAAAAAATTGAATTAAAACAGGACTCCAATGTTTTAGAAGACAAAGAAGTAGAGAAAGCGTTATTGAATAATAAAGAGCATGAAAACACCCTGATTGATGTATTTGAGGAAATACCCTCAAAGTTAATTAGTGATCTAAGAAATCTCTATTTTGAATTATTTGATAAAGAATATCCATACTATAGTCCACCCTATAGAAAAACGGAAGTTGCTCAATATTTCAATGCAAAATTGTCTGAACTGTCTGACGAAGTGAACGTGTTGATCCAGAAAAAAGATCGTTACCCATTCTTAACTCAATTAGAATCTATTAAAACTAAATTAGAATCTTTGACTAATAAAGACTATACCTACTTCCTAAAAAACATAGCTGAATTTAAAAAAGATTTATTGGATCCTAAAAAAGATTTATTGGATCCAATCAGAAAATTCATGACCGGAGAGCAAAAAAAGATTTACGATGATCTTAAGGATTTCGTCACCAAAGACAACTCTAACTTTTCATTTATTGAGGGTGATGAAATAGATCAACTAAAAGAAATGCTATCAAATAAACGACCATTTGAAGGATCGCTTATCAGGAATGCTAAGTCTACAATGGATACCCTTAGAGAAAAGGAAGAAAATAAAGTAAAGGAAGAAAAAGAAACCGCTGTAAATAAAGTGAAAGATCAAATTGATTACTTCGAGGGAAAAGAAGAGTTCTCAAAGCTCAAAGATGCTCAGAAAGAAGAATTACTAAACCCTTTCAATCAATCACTTAAAGATCTGAATAATGAGCAAATCATTTTAAAAATTCGAGATATTGCATCGAAATCTGAAAACACTTATGAACCAGAGCAGTTGACAATACTCCTACAGTTGACCTCAGAGGGGAAAAATCAACCAACATACATTAAGCAAATCGAAATATCTGTTTCCTATCATAAAAGAGAGTTAAAGACTGTTGAAGATGTAGATGAATACGTTGAAACTTTGCGAACAAAGTACAAAGAAGAAATCATAAAAAACCATAGGATTTCTCTTTGATTTATGAATACCAAACATCTAAAAACGTTTGCTCAAGAAGCTCGCAAAAAGCTGATTGCTGAAGTATCGGCAAAATTGGAGTATGTCTTAAATTCAGATTCAGCGGAGTTAAGAGAAATGCGTAAAGTCATTGATAATCTAAACCATGCAATCAAAGAAACATCAAAAGAGCAGGTAATTGAAAAAGCAGCCTACACTTGGTTCAATCGATTTATTGCTCTTCGATTTATGGATGCTAATGACTACCAACCCATTGGTATTAAAGTACTTTCCCCAATAGGTAATTTAAGTATCCCCGAGATTCTATATGAAGCCATAAGGGGGAACATCTCATATGTGATTAAGGAAATTATAAAGAATAAGATAAAAAATATATTAGACGGTAGACTTCCAAGTTCCAATCCCCATAATGAAGTATATAAATTGCTTCTTATAGGAGTATGCAATCATTACAACGAATACTTTCCGTTTCTATTTAAGCAAATAAATGACTACACCGAACTTCTTTTGCCCGATGATTTGAACTCTGAATTCTCAATCCTTCATTGTATGAGAAATGGAATGTCCAAGGTGGACTGTGAACAAGTCGAAATAATAGGTTGGCTGTATCAGTTCTATATTTCTGAACGAACTCGTGAACTAATAAGTTCAAAAAAGAAATTTAAAAGAGACGAATTAGCTCCAGCATCTCAGTTATATACACCAAGATGGATAGTGGAATATATGGTGGACAATACGTTAGGTCAGATTTGGACAGAAATATCTCCCAGAACAAAAATCACGGACTCTTTACGGTATTACATTAAGCCCTCTTGTAGGACTCATCTTGGTACCAGAAAGAAAAAAAGTATTAAAGAGGTTACATTTTTTGAACCATGTGTAGGTTCAGGACATATACTATCCTATGCATTTGATGTGTTCTATAGAATTTATGAAAAGGAAGGATATACCCCCTCTGAAATTCCAGAATTGATTTTAAAAAACAATCTCTATGGGATTGACATTGATCAAAGAGCAACACAACTAGCTTCTTTTGCCCTTATGATGAAGGCTATATCTAAGGATAAATCCTTTATTGATAAACGAGTTTCTCCGAATATTTCGTTTTATGAAGATTATAAAGATGATGCGAACTTCGAGTATGCTACAGGGTTCGGATCTCTCATAAAAGTTGATTATAAAGAATATAATAGTTTTAAGATAGACCATGGTACTATACCCGCCGAAAGTCAAACAGAATTAAAAAAACTATATCATCTCCTTTCACAAAAGTATGATATAGTTGTGACCAATCCTCCTTATATCAGGTCTTCTAAAATGGAAGACAAACTCACGAAATATGTCCACTCTAACTACCCTATAGCAAAATCTGACCTATTTGCTTGTTTCATTTTGAGATGTTTGGAATTGTGCAATGAAGACGGATTAACTGGTTATATGACGCCCTTTAATTGGATGTTTATCTCATCATACGAAAAGTTGAGAAAAGAAATTATCAACAAGCATTTTATAAACAACTTAATTCAACTTGAATACTCAGGTTTTGATGAAGCAACTGTTGCCATATGCACTTTTACCCTAAGAAAGAAAAATACAGAGGATGGTTTGGGAAGATATATTCGACTGAGCGATTTTAAAGGCTCGGAACTACAATCTCCAAAAACACTTGAAGCAATCCAAAATCCCGATTGTGGATGGTTCTATAGATCTGATCAAAAAGTCTTTTTGAGAATACCCAATTCAGTAATAGGGTATTGGCTAAGTGATTCTATGATTGAAATCATGGGCAATAATAATAATAGTTCTAAGGAACTATTCTTTAAAGCAGGTTTATCAACCGGAAACAATAATCGTTTTCTTCGACGTTGGTATGAAGTCGCAATCAATAATTCTGATTTTTCGGTTAATTCAAAAAAAAAGGGAATAGAAAGAAAATGGGTTCCCTATAACAAAGGAGGCGAATATAGAAAATGGTACGGTAATAGATTTTTTGTAGTCAACTGGACAAATTCAGGAGAAACAATAAAGAATTATAAACGTTCTACTTTCAGAAATGCTCGTTTTCAATTTGAAGAAGGTGGAACATATTCAAATGTAGGTAGTAAATCTCTTTCTGCTAGATATAGTGAAGATGGATTCGCTTTTGATGCTAAAGGACCGATGTTCTTTTCAGAGAAACGGCTTAAAACGGTCATTGCGTTTTTAAATTCAAAAGTATGTTCAGAAATGCTTAAAGCACTTTGCCCCACAGTAAGTTTTAACGTTGGGGAGCTTCAACAGTTGCCAATTATTGTTGATGAATCGATTGATGTTGAATCATCAATTGAAATAGCAAAAGAAGACTGGAATCAAAGAGAAATATCATGGGATTTTAAGCGAAATGAACTCATTTGTATCAACGGGCAAGACCTAGAGGACTCCTATAGCCTTTACCGAAAGTATTGGAGAGTAAAATTCTTCCAACTACACAAAAACGAAGAAGACATCAATCGGCAATTTATTGATATCTACGGGCTAAACAATGAGTTAACTCCCGATATTCCTTTAGATGAAATTACCATACTCAAAGAAGAAACTTCCATCGCCAATGGAAAGTTGGTGTTCGATCAAAAGGAAGTTCTATCTCAATTCATAAGCTATGCAGTTGGATGTATGTTTGGTAGATATTCCTTATACAGAGAGGGTCTTATTCTCGCCAACCAAGGAGAAACCCTTCAAGACTACCTCCTTAAAGTAGGAAAAAAAATGGATAAACTTTCCTTTGTGCCCGATGAAGACAATATAATTCCAATCTTAGATGATGAATGGTTCGAAGACGATATAGTTGGTAGATTCAATAAGTTTCTAAAGGTGTGTTTCGGAGAACATAACTTTGAAAGAAATCGTTTATTCGTAGAAGAGTGTATAGGGAAAGACATTCGAAAGTACTTCGTAAGAGACTTTTATAAAGAACATATTCAACGATATAAAAAGAGACCCATATATTGGATGTTCTCTTCACTAAAAAACTCATTTAATGTATTGATCTATATGCATAGATATACCTCTGACACTCTATCTCAGCTTCTAAATAGTTATCTGAAGGAGTATATAGAGAAGCTAAAAGCACGTATGGAAACCTTGAACAACACGATGAATTCATCAAGCCACTCAGAACACAATAAAGCAGCCAAAGAGAAAAACAAGATCCAATCGGCTCTGTTAGAATTGAAAGAATACTATAGTATTTTATATACCCTTGCCACCGAACGAATCTCTATTGATTTAGATGATGGGGTATTGGTAAACTATAACAAGTTCGGTAAAGCTATAGCACCTGTGCAAGACCTGAATAATAATAAAACCAAAGAGAAAGTACAAAGGTTTGATTGGATTGATAAATCCAATATACGATGAGCAAGAGCATTACAGAGAGTATAACAAAACTATTCGAACGACACAGAGTGGTTTTTTGGTATGATGAACAAGAAGAATTCCGTGAAGAATATGACGGTTTGTCTATTGATGGTATTGAAAAGATTGAAGGAAAAAACAATCCATTTAAAATAAAGGTAACCATCCGTAAAAAACTCACTCAGAAGTACCTCCTATACTTTCCTTATGAAAAGCCTTCACATGAAAACAATTGGTTGTTAGATATGGAACTTGCCTATTATGTTTTTCAAACAGATAAAGAAGCTCTCTATCTTCAAGAACTTGAAATAGACATCAATCAATACAAACCGCTTGTTTCTAATCACATTGATTTTTTCTCTTCAAAAGATAGACTTGACAAACTCAAAAAACGAATAGGTAAAGAAGATGATTATTCGACGATCAAATATAAAATGTTATCAGTGGTCTTTGGAACAGATCAGGTTACGCTTAATGCATTTTTACTCGCACATTTAAAGTCCTTTGCTATCGATAGTAAAAAAAATGATAGTTATTTAAAAAAATATAACCTTTCCGATTTCTATTGGAATGAAATAAAAAATGTATTTCCCATAGATGATTATCAACAAAATATATATGAGTTTATTATTGAGGTGTTCCGCTCAACTTCAAGCCTTGAATCAAAACGCAAATCAAACAATGAAGCTAAAGTTTTCCTATCTCAGTGGAAGGACTCGACTAAATACAAAGATGTCTATAAACAGTTGTCCAAAAAGATAGCTGAGGCTTTGAATGTTAAGGAAAAACTTGAATCATTGTCTTATCAGAAAGTACTTCATGAAGACCACTATGAATTGATTGATATGAAAATAATTACCAGTCTTAATCAAGAGATACTATGTAAGAGAATTAAATTTGATGCCGTTATCGCTCAGGTAAAACAACGGGAAAGTACTTTTTGGTTCATTGATTACAAATCATTCTATGATTGCCTAATATATGCGACTCAGATCTTTGATTTAGTGCCTATATACTCAAAAAAGAACTCTGCTAGTATTGAATCAGGTATAAAGTACTATCAAAAAACACTATTCAAAGTAGATCAGCTGTACAGAAAATTTATTTGGTCATATCGCGCATCCAATATGAGCGAGGTTCTTGAAAAACTTCATTCAAAAGTTGAAAAAGTATACTCCAACGATTGGCTATTGAAAATTAATGATCAATGGCAAAAAGTAATTGACAAAAGCAAAAACTGGCCAGTTAATAAACGTAACACGCAACAATCCTTCTTCAAAACTCACGTAAAACCATTCATAACCAAAAATAAAAAGGTCTTTGTGGTTGTCTCTGATGCTCTTCGTTACGAGTGTGCAGAGGAATTAACAACAATGATCCAAAACGAGAACCGATACCAAGCGACTATTGAGTACATGATTGGATCTATTCCCTCGTATACTCAATTGGGTATGGCATCCTTATTGCCTAGGAAAGAAAAAATAACACTTAAGCAAAATTCAGATTTGATATTGATTGATGGCATTTCATCTTTAGGGATAGATGGTAGAAACAAAATTCTTGAGGCAAATTCAGGCTGCAAATCCATAGCCATCCAATCAGAAAAGTTTATGCAAATGAATTCCTCAAGCGAAGGAAGAAACTTCGTCAAATCACATGATGTTATATATATTTTTTCCAATCAAATCGATAAAACAGGAGATGATAAATCGTCCGAAATTAGGGTGTTTGAAGCTATTGATAAAGAACTTCAACATCTTATTGACTTGATTAAAAAAATCACTTCAAATAACGGTAATAATATCCTCATTACATCAGATCATGGATTCCTTTACCAACATCATGAAATAGAGGGAAGTGATTTTAGTGAACCCCATATAAAAGGCAATGTTTGGGAGTCAAAAAGAAGATATGTGATCGGAACTTCATTAGAATCAAATAAAGCCTGTATATCTTTCAAAGGCATAGATCTGGGGATACATTCGGACGTAGATGTACTCATCCCAAAATCAATTAATCGCCTCAGAGTTAAAGGATCAGGAATACGATTTGTTCACGGTGGAGCAACTCTTCAAGAAGTAACCATCCCTCTTATTAAGGTTTCCAAGAAACGAGAAGATACAACCCGTAAAGTAGAAGTAGACATCATCCAAAATACAAATCGAATAACTGCAAACATATTGGTTGTATCATTTATTCAAATTGGAATAGTTTCAAAGGGCACACTTTCAAGACATATACGTGCGGGAATTTATGCTGAAGATGATACTTTGCTCAGTGATATCTTTAATTACGAATTCGATTTTTCAGGAAAATATCAGAGACAAAGAGAATTTAAATACTCATTTAGATTAAGTTCTAAAGCCAGGGAACAATACAATAACCAAACCGTAAAACTCTGGTTGGAAGAACCGGTGAATGGAACTTCGAAATGGAAAAAATATGACGAATTCTTCTTTTTCCTGAACATTTCTTTTGCCACTGACTTTGATGACTTTTAGATATGAAATCATTAGACAGAAAGATTAACGACCATTTTCCTGGGAAGGTAGTCCGTAAAGATCTGACCAAACTTATCAAGGGAAATGCCATAGTCCCCACCTATGTCCTTGAATATTTGTTAGGACAATACTGTGCGACCGATGATCCAAACACCATAAAAGAAGGGATCAAAACCGTGAAGAAAATTATCTCTAATCACTTTGTCCATAGAGATGAAGCACAGATCATCAAATCAACCATACGTGAAAAAGGATCTCATCGTATCATTGATAAGGTATCCATTCGACTAAATGATAGGGAGAATCAATACGAAGCATTCTTTGCTAATCTCGGATTGGTAAGAATCCCAATATCTGATCACATAGTTAGAGAGCATCCTAAACTATTGTCCGGTGGAGTATGGTGTATTCTTACAATGGGGTATGTAACCACTTATGAAAAGAAGGAAATTCCTTGGATCATAGAACAACTTAAACCAATCCAAATTTCGAGTATTGATATAGAGGAATATAAGTCAATGAGAGGGCATTTTACCACTGAACAGTGGGCTGATATACTTCTTCAGACAATGGGATTGAACCCTGATGAGTTTACAAGAAGATCTAAACTCCTTCAGATCACCCGACTCGTTCCTTTTGTTGAGAACAATTACAACCTCATTGAGCTAGGTCCCAAGGGAACAGGGAAGTCTCATGTGTTATCAGAACTATCTCCACATGGGATACTGATCTCAGGAGGTGAAGTTTCTAAGGCAAAACTATTTGTTAACAATAGATCGGGAGAAATTGGATTGGTAGGCTATTGGGATGTCGTTGCTTATGATGAGTTTGCTGGTAAAAGCAAAAGAACTGACCGCGGTCTCGTGGATATCATGAAAAACTATATGGCCAATAAATCCTTCTCAAGAGGAATTGAAGTTTATAGTGCATCGGCATCAATGGTTTTTGTTGGAAATACCGATCACTCAGTACCCTATATGATGAATCATAGTGATTTATTTGATGCACTCCCAAAGAATTATTATGATACGGCATTTTTGGATAGAATACATGCATATTTACCAGGATGGGAGGTTCAAAAACTCCGAAACGATATGTTCTCTTCAGATTATGGTTTTAATGTTGACTATTTAGCAGAGATACTAAAAGAGCTTAGAAAAGAGGATCGTACCAATGACTATTCCGAGTATTTTAAGCTGTCGGATACTATAACCACAAGAGACAAAACCTCAATTGCTAAAACTTATGCTGGTCTATCAAAAATCATTTACCCTAACGGTATTATATCAATTGATGAGGCAAAGGAGTTACTAAATTTTTCCATTGAGTGCCGAAGAAGAGTTAAAGAACAACTCAGAAAAATGGATGAAACATTTGAAAAAGTTGATTTTAGTTACACTATTAAAGGTAAAGTTGAGTCATTTGAAATCAAGACACTTGAAGAAATTGAATTCGGGGATTTCGTGGAAGAACATGAACTTCACAATAATGAACAAATTACCGAGTATGAAGATTATGATTCATCAGTTAAAACTCCAATTAGAGAACTACTTCATGAAGGTCAAAAGATTATCAGGGATAACCAATCAGGCATTTCATATGATAATCTCTTTGGTTCTTACCTATTGGATGCCATGAAAATCAAATTGATTGATCTATATATCCGGCTTCCTTATCAGCTGAGAAACTTTATGGAGTTTGTCCGATTAGTTTCAGAAAAGAAAGATCCAAAAAAGGAAATTGAACTTCATTTAGTAACCACCAATAGCGAAGATTACATTGAAGAAGTGAAAGAAAAGTTTAACCAGATGACTTACTCATTAGAATCAATGGGGATAAACTTTTCCTTTGAGTTTACTGAACACATTCACGATCGATCAATTGAGATGAATAATGGATGGAAGATAATTTTGGGAAGGGGAATTGATATCTGGCAAAAAACAGGCGGTTATGCCGATATCGCCGATTATATTCAAGAGAAAAGACTTTGTAAAGCATGTGAAATAACTTTTGTCAAAAATTAAATTCATGCTGAAATCGCCTTCCCTTTTGCAACTAGAGAAATCAACCAAGAGAAAATAGTAGAAAATACCCTTTCCTTAATCTGAAAAGTAGGCCTGCTGATGCCATGTCCACCGGCATAAAACTTTTATGTTTAATTTCGGGCAATTTAGCTTAACTGACAATGGATTTAAAATCGAAAATTAGTGCGTTGCAGACCAAATATGAAGAGTACAAGAACGATCAAATTGATGAAAGAACAACCGAATCGTGGTTTATTGAACCATTTTTGGTTGCTTTAGG
>Ga0209022_1001267_pt1 | contig 26833 bp, 27 predicted proteins | sample PinacodermPK_FD_187300 | JGI IMG/M metagenome (GOLD analysis project Ga0209022, IMG submission 187300) | Host-associated microbial community of the marine sponge Aplysina aerophoba from Gulf of Piran - sponge pinacoderm, lysed by proteinase... | ecosystem: Host-associated > Porifera > Sponge >...
GGTGGCCGGCAGGGCGGTGATGCTTCGGATGGTGAGGCGAAGGGTGCTTCTCTTGGGCATGGCGCTCCCCGGCGGCGGGCCCCGGATCGGGTCCGAAGCGTGGTATCAAGACGAACCTAGGTGGCATCATCTCGGTGCGCTACCCTATAGCCCGTATGGCCCCGTTGCAAGAGGGCGGGAACGCCGGAGAATTGAAAAACGCTAATCAATATAACCCGTTAGGCACCATATGGCCCCGCATGGCCCCGACTGGCCCTGGGAAGGAAAATGGCCCTGTCTTTCTGTCGGGCAGGTACAGTTTTCCCTCACGATAGAAGTGCCATTTCAGAGAGACGATTTCGCCCTTGCGGCATCCGGTAAGGAGAAGCAGTCGTATGATCGCTGTAGCCTGCGGGTGGTGAGCTTCATGGCGCGCCAGCACCGCGCCCAGTCGGTGGATTTCCGCTGTCGACAGGAAGCGCTCCCGCCCCTGGCGCCGATATCGCCTGATGCCCCTGCATGGATTGGTTCCTTCCGGCCGGTAGCCGTAGACCTCGGCCTGGCGCATGATGACAGACAGGATGGGGGCCGAGCGGTCTGCCGACACCGGGGTTTTGTGGAGCGACGCGAACCAGCGCCGTACGTCGTGGGCGTCGATGTCGGCGATCGGGCGTCCTTCGAACCACGGCAGAATATGGTTGCGGTAGTAGTTCTGGTTGACCTTGAGGGTGGAGGGTTTCCAGTTGCGGGCGTAGCGCCGGAACACCTCGTCGCCGACAATTTCGAAGATGGTTTCCTGTGGAGCCACGGCCTGCTCGTCGGTTCCATTCCGGATCGATGCAAGCATGACCCAGGCCCGGGCTCGTGCTTCTTCCACGCCGATAGACTCTGTCTGGCCGACGATCTTCCACACTCGCCGTCCGCTGTGCTGGCTGTGGATGAAGTACCGCTTGGCGCCAGAAGGCAGAATCCTGACGCCGAAGCCGGTGAGTTCGCGGTCGCGGACGTCGTAAGCGGACTTGCGGGGCTTGAACGTGTCGACACGGCGTTCGTTGAGGCGTAGCGTTGCCATCGAATTTCCTCCCACGTTCTGTTGCAGCCGGGGAGAAAACGCGGACCGATTCTGCGTCTCCCGGCTAAACCAGGAGGAAAAAAGCAACCTTTTATCAGTACGTTAGCACCGCAGGTGCGGGCCATGGTGTGAGGGCGCGGACGCCGTCCAGGGAGAACGAAATGATCACGCTTCATAATCCGGATACCGTCGTGGCGCCTGCGTCGTTCTACAGCCAGGCGGCGGAGGTGGGGCCGGGCAAGCGCTGGCTCCATATCTCGGGCCAGGTTGGCGTCGCGCCGGACGGGACGCTCGCGGACGGCTTCGAGGCGCAGAGCGAACAGGTCTGGCGCAACATCGCGGCCCTGCTTGCCGCCGCCGACATGACGATGTCGAACCTGGTGATCGTGCGGGCGCTGCTAGTGGACCGCGCCCACCTCGGGGCTTACCGGGAGATCAGGGACCGTCACCTGGAGGGCCACCAGGCGGCGTCGACACTCCTGATCGTCGCGGGGCTGGCCGATAAGCGCTGGCTGATCGAGATCGAGGCGCTGGCCGCCGCCGATACCTGATCGGGCGGCTATCAGGCCGCGTCGGCCTCCGCGCTTGCCCCGGTGCCCGCACCATTCTCGGCCGAGGTGATGGCGCATTCGGACTCGCGCCACCAGAGCGCCTCCAGATCGCTGACATCGACGCCACGGTCCCAGATTCGCGCCTTGACCGGGCCGATGGCGGTATCGAGGGTCTGGTCGAGGTACTTGCCCTTGTAGATCGTCGCCCCGCTGGTGCACGGCAGCGCGTTGACGCCGGGCTCGTCGACGGTGGCGCCGCGAGGTGCGAGCCTGATCCGCTCCGCCCGCACCGCGACGCAGGCGGGCGTGCCTCTCTCCGCCGGGCCGGCACCGCTCCAGGCGCCGCTGATCACGTGGCCGCCGATGCGCACGCTGGCCGTGCCGTTCTGTACGCCCTCGATGGTCCCTTCGAGCAGGTTCTCCACCCCCATGAAGTCCGCGACGAAGCGGGTCGCCGGCCGGTCGAACAGGTCGGTTGGCGGCCCCTCCTGCACGATCCGCCCGCGCCGCATCAGGATGATCCGGTCGCTCATTGTGAGCGCTTCTTCCTGGCTGTGGGTGACGTAGATGAAGGTGAGGCCGAGCTTCTCGTGGAGGTCGAGGAGTTCCACCTGCATGTCGACGCGCAGCTTCTCGTCGAGCGCGCCGAGCGGCTCGTCGAGGAGCAGGATGGCCGGCTCCGTCACCAGCGCACGGGCCAGCGCCACCCGCTGACGTTCGCCGCCGGAAAGCTGGTGCACGCGGCGGCCGTACTTGTCCAGGAGCCGCACCAGGGCGAGCGCGTCCTCCGCCCGCTTGCGGCGCTGGTCCTTGTCGATGCCGCGAACGCGCAGCCCGTACTCGACGTTCTGGCCGACCGACATATGGGGGAAGAGCGCGTAGTGCTGGAACACGGTCGTGCAGTTGCGCCGTGACGCGGGGATGGCCGAGACGTCCTCGCCGTCGATGGCGATGCGCGCGATCCGGGTGGGGCGCTCGAGCCCGGCGACGATTCTGAGCAGCGTCGTCTTGCCCGAGCCGCTCTCCCCCAGCAGGGTGAGGAACTCGCCCCGCCGCGCCGTGATCGACACGTCGTTGAGTGCGACCACATCGCCGAAGCGGTGGGTCGCATGCTCGACCTGCAGGATCTGATCGCCGCCGGCCGCAGCAGTGCGCGGTGCGGCTGCCTCACTGGTCGCCATGTCGGCCACCTCCGAAGGCAAGCTTGATCGAGAGGAAGGTCGGCCCGATGTTCATGATCGTCACCAGTATGCTCTGCGTTTGGTTCTGCGGCACGGTCGCGTTGTGCGCGCCCGATTGTATCCACAAACGGAGTGGCGGTGTGTCCTCTCCTGCACCCATGAAGATACTGAAGGGCGGCTCGAAGAACGACAGCAAAAGGGTGGAGAAGTCCGCCGCGCGGATGCCGGCTTCAGGATCGGCACCTCGATCACGCAGGCCGCCGATGTGACGATGGCGAGAATGGTCGAGAGCAGCAATGGCTCGCCGACCCGGACTCTGCTGCCATGGGCCTCGCCATCGTGCGTGGTGATGTCAGCGTAGATTACGTCCTCGCACCAAGTGAACGTCCGGTCGCCGCCAGCCTTGTTGGCCTCCCGCACCGCCGCCGACCAGCGCCGGACGGCGTCCCGCGCGTTCTCGAGCGCCTGCAAACCGTGCTCACGTCGTCGCGGCGCCTGGCCCCCTGGCTCCAGACTCCAGCAGACATGGCTAAATCGGATAACCGGAATTCGTGCCAATGCCCAGTATCAAGTGTCCGTGACAGCACCCAAAATGTCATTGACATGGCTATACCGTGACCACAGGATTGGATGCCGGTCGCGCAACTCAAGAGCGATCAAGCCAATCAGCGCGACAACTGGCGCAAGAATGGGAGGTTCGCGAGATTAAGATGGCACAGAATAGTCAGCGTCAATGCTTCGCTAACCGGACTGACTACGATAACCAATAGGCACCGACTCGCGAGCATTATGTCCCGTACTTGCGGCTGGTGGCGTTGGGGTCGCGCTGTTAGAGAGGCGGCTTGACGGGTTATTGGGAGGGCTCTGCATCTTGTTGTCACGTAACGAGAGGTCGCCCATTCAGCGAGCATGGAATGATGTTCGTTGATGGCCAGCGACCCTGTAAGCGGCGATTTCACGCTCACACGTTGCGCATTAATTAATTCGATCTTGGCCCCAGTAAAATGCGCTCCTCAACCACGATGATCCTAGGATACTCCCAAAGACAATGGAATCGAAAGGGCTTGGAATCTGAATTGGTTGAGTTCAATGAGTTGCATCGGGTGTGGGGACTGCGCGGCACAATTGAAGGACCGAACCCCCGGTTCTGTACACGGGGTTGGGTGTCTGGATGACGAACGCTACTCCAGATATTGTGGTATTTGACCGCGTTCAAAAGAGCTACGACGGCGAGACTTTGGTCGTCAAGGACCTCAATCTAAGCATCAAGACCGGCGAATTTCTTACGATGCTGGGTCCTTCGGGGTCCGGTAAGACCACCTGCTTGATGATGCTAGCCGGATTTGAGCCGGCGACTCATGGCGAAATCTACTTGAACGATCGGCCGATCAACAGGGTTGCGCCTCATCGACGCAATATCGGGATGGTCTTCCAGGATTACGCGTTGTTTCCACATATGACGGTGACGGAAAACCTGGCGTTCCCTCTGAAAGTCCGCAAGATTTCCAAATCGGAAGTCGAGGCGAAGGTCAATCGTGCGCTCGACATGGTTCGCTTGCCTGAATTCGGCAACCGACGGCCCGGTCAGCTATCTGGCGGGCAGCAACAACGCGTGGCGGTGGCGCGGGCATTGGTATTCGAGCCTGATCTGGTGCTTATGGATGAGCCACTCGGCGCCCTGGACAAGAATCTGCGGGAGGAGATGCAGTACGAAATCAAGCATATTCATGAAGAGCTTGGTGTCACAATTGTTTACGTCACCCATGATCAGTCCGAAGCGTTGACCATGTCCAATCGTATTGCCGTTTTTAATGATGGTGTGATTCAACAGCTTGCAAGCCCCAGCGCGCTTTACGAAGAGCCGGAAAATGCCTTCGTTGCGCAGTTTATCGGCGAGAACAACCGGCTCTGCGGTAAGGTTAATGCTGTCGAAGGAAATCATTGTCAGGTGGACTTGGATGGCGGCGGCACCGTTCGTGCCCTGAATGTGAGGGTCGAGGGAGCAGGCACTCGCACGACTCTCTCGCTTCGGCCCGAACGCGTCATCGTCGCTTGCGAGGACGGGGAGGTAGACAACTCGATCATGGGTCGTGTGGAGGAGTTGATCTATTTGGGAGATCACATCCGCGCGCGCCTGTCTGTTGGGGCAACTGACGAGTTCGTTGTGAAGATTCCGAATACAGAACGCCATGCGGCGCTGCGTGCGGGCATGGACGTCAACCTGGGCTGGGCCGCAAACGATTGCCGGGCGCTGGATGCTCCGGCTGAAGTCGATGAGCCCGGTTAGAGCAAATCAAGTCGCGTCGGTTTGGCCGATGCGAGGCTTGAGAACCCGCCGGTGTATCCGGCAAACGAGAGAGGAGTAAGCACAGATGAGATGGCTATTGAGCACAACTGTCGTTGCCGCTGGCGTCGCGTTGGCGGCCGGCAGCGCACAGGCGGTCGACCTTACGATCGTGTCGTGGGGCGGCGCCTATACGGCAAGCCAGCAGAAGGCCTATCACGACCCCTATATGGCGGCGAATCCTGATGTGAACATCATTAACGACGACAATGCCGCCGAAGGACTGGCCAAAGTAAGGGCCCAGGTCGAATCCGGCAACGTCAATTGGGACATCGTCGACATGGTCGCGGCCGACGCGATTACCGCATGCGACGAAGGCCTGATTATGGAAATCGATCCGGACACGTGGCTGGCGCCATCGCCGGACGGGACTCCTGCGTCGGAGGATTTCTTCGCCGGAACCCTGTCGCCGGGTGGCACCAACTGCTTCATCCCGCAGATCGTCTATTCCACGACCTTCGGCTATCGCACGGATGCCTTCGAGGGTGAGCAGCCGTCCACGATCGCCGACGTGTTCGATCTGGAGAAGTACCCGGGCAAGCGGTCGCTGGAGCGCCGGCCCATCAACAATCTCGAATGGGCGCTGCTCGCCGACGGCGTGGCGCCGGCAGATGTCTACGCCTCGCTGAGCACGTCAGAGGGTGTGGCTCGCGCCCTCGCCAAGCTGGATACCATCAAGGATCAGGTGGTCTGGTGGACCAAGGGAGCCCAGCCGCCGCAGCTGCTGGCGGACGGCGAGGTCGTCATGGCCTCGGCCTACAACGGCCGCCTCTTCTCGGCCATCGCCGAAAAGAATCAGCCCATTGCCATGATGTGGGATCGTCAGGTGTTCGATCTCGATGGCTGGGTTGTGCCGATGGGCGTCAAGGATCTCGACGCGGTGAAGCAGTATCTCCACTTCGCCACCGACACGCAGCGCTTGGCGGACCAGGCGAAGTTCATCTCCTACGGTCCGGCCCGCTATTCGTCGGCGCCATTGGTGGGCAACCATGCCGATCTCGGCATCGACATGAAGCCTCACATGCCGACCGATCCCAACAATGCCGCGACCATCTTCGACTTCGACTACGTCTGGTGGGCCGACCACCGGGCGGAACTCGACGAAGTGTTCAACACTTGGCTCGCCAAGTAGCAGAGCCTGAGTGGGACGGGACGCTCCGATGCGTCCCGTCCCCATTTCTCCGAGGCCCTTGAGCGAGATGTAGGCCCGCGCGCATGTCGACGGTCGACGATAGCGTCCTTCGAACCGCCGATGGCGTGCCATTGAAGACCAGCCTGCGGCGGGCGACGGCCCGCAGGCGCGTTCGCACATTTCTGTTGGTCGTACCCATTCTGGGGTTTTTGCTGATCACATTTGTTTTTCCCGTTATAGATATGCTGTTTAGAAGCGTCGACAATCAAATTGTTTCCTCCGTCCTTCCCCGCACGACACTGGCAATTCAAAACTGGGACCCTGGGAGCGGAGAGCTCCCGCCGGAAATCGTCTACGAAGCTCTGGTGCTGGACATTCAAGAGTCATTCAAGGACAAGAGGCTGGGCCGTGCCGGGCGACGCTTGAATTACGAAAAGTCCGGGGTGATGAGCTTGTTCCGAAAATCGGGACGGCGAGCAAAACGCATAACCGAGGCCCCCTTCAAGGACCAGGTCATAGCGGTTGATGAACGATGGGCGGACCTGGCAATCTGGCAACTCATTTATCAAGAATCGAGCAAAGTAACCGAAAGTTATTTCTTGTCGGCTGCCGACCTTCGGGTTGACTACAAAGGCGAAATATCCTGGAAGGCAGAAGAACGACGAATATACCTGTTCTTATTCTACCGCACATTGTGGATGAGTGGGCTCATCACGATATTCTGTTTGCTACTCGGCTATCCGATTGCCTTCCTCCTGGCGACGTTACCGCCACGCCACAGCAATCTTTTGCTTATACTCGTCCTGCTGCCGTTCTGGACCTCTCTGCTGGTCAGGACGACTGCGTGGATCGCACTGCTTCAGTCTGAGGGCGTGTTGAATGACTTGATGGTATTCACAGGCATTATTTCCGAAGACGGCCGATTACAGATGATCCACAACAAGATCGGTACGTTCGTGGCGATGACGCATATTCTCTTGCCCTTCATGATTCTGCCGCTCTACTCGGTGATGAAAACCATTCCGTCCTCATATATGCGCGCCGCAAGGTCTCTGGGCGCGGCGCCATTCACTGGCTTTATCAAGGTCTATATGCCCAATACCGTGCCGGGGATCGGTGCCGGTTGCATTCTGGTCTTCATTCTATCGATCGGCTACTACATTACGCCCGCGCTTGTCGGAGGACGAACCGGCACGTTCATCTCGAACATCATCGCGCTTCATATCAGCGAGACGTTGAATTGGGGTCTGGCGGCTGCGCTGGGCGTGATTTTGTTGGCACTCGTCCTGTTGCTCTATTTCCTCTATGACAGGATCGTCGGTGTCGCCAACATGAAGCTCGGATAACTCCAATGCCGCCGCCGCTGCACGCAACGCACTCGGAACGGGTTTGGTACTATTCGTTTCGAACGCTGTGTGTGCTGATTTTCATCTTCCTGGTCGGACCTATTTTCGTCATTATCCCGCTCAGCTTCAACGAGCTTCCCTACTTTACGTTCACGCCGGAAATGCTTGCCTTCGACCCGGCCGGATACAGCACGAAGTGGTACCAGGAGTTTTTCACCGAGGACTCTTGGCAAAGAGCGGTACAAAACAGCTTCCTCATAGCGGTATTTGCCACGCTCATTTCGACATTCCTCGGTACCCTGGCGGCGCTCGGGCTAAGCAGGCCCGAAATGCCTTTCAGAAAAACTATCATGGCGTTGTTGATATCGCCGATGATTGTGCCGCTTATAATCTCGGCTGCGGGCATGTATTTCTTTTATGCGCGGATCGGACTGGCGTCGACGCACATCGGCGTCATTCTCGCCCATGCCGCGTTGGGCATCCCCTTCGTCATCATCACTGTGACGGCGACCCTGGTCGGCTTCGACCACTCGCTGACGCGCGCGGCCGCGAGCCTGGGATCGAGCCCGACGCGCACCTTCTTCGTGGTGATCGTGCCGCTGATCCTGCCCGGCGTCATATCGGGCGCACTGCTGGCGTTCATCACCTCCTTCGACGAGGTCGTCGTCGTGTTGTTCGTGGGCTCCGTTGAGCAGCGAACGATCCCCTGGAAGATGTTCTCGGGGATTCGAGAGGAGATCAGACCGACCATCCTGGCGGTCGCCACGCTTCTGGTCTTCATATCGATCGTGCTCTTGACGATGGTCGAGCTCTTGCGCCGACGGAGCGAGCGGCTGCGCGGGATTCGCTCGTAACGCAGCGCACGAGCCGGGCCGATCGCGAAGCACTAACGGAACTACCTACGTGTTCTTGTAATGTTCTTTATTGCCGCTTATGCTGTGGCGATGAGGGACGTGCGCAAGGGGCGAGGGGCGGCGAGCAACCCGAGCGGGCGCTACGAGCGCCACCGGCGCGATGCCTTCGACGACGGTTGGGACACCATCGACGAGGCACAGGCGCCGCTTCGAACCGAGGTGCGGCCCGACGCCAGCCGCACGGTGATCACCCGCAACAACTCGCCCGATCTCGGTTTCGACCGTTCCATCAATGTCTATCGCGGTTGCGAACACGGCTGCGTCTATTGCTACGCGCGCCCTACGCATGCCTATCTCGGGCTCTCGCCGGGGCAGGACTTCGAGAGCCGCATCTTCGCGAAGTACGAGGCCCCGGCTCAACTGGAGCGCGAGCTGGCCCGCCCCGGCTACGAATGCCGGATGATCGCGATGGGCACCAACACCGATCCCTACCAGCCGACCGAGCGGCGCCTCGCGCTCACGCGGGGCGTGCTCGAAGTCCTGGACCGCCACGATCATCCCGTCGGCATCGTCACGAAGTCGGCGCTGGTGACGCGCGATGCGGACATCCTCGCCCGCATGGCGCGGCGCCGGCTCGCCACGGTCGCGCTCTCGGTCACGACGCTGGACCGCGACCTCGCTCGCACCATGGAGCCGCGCGCGTCGACGCCGGCGAAGCGCCTGGAGGCGATCAAGGCGCTTAGCGATGCCGGGGTGCCGGTGGGCGTGATGGTGGCGCCTATCGTCCCCGGCCTCACCGATCACGAGATGGAATTGATCCTCGACGCGGCCAGCGATGCGGGCGCCGGGCGGGCAGGCTACGTCCTCCTGCGGCTGCCACTGGAAGTCCGTGAGCTCTTCCTGGAATGGCTCTCGGTCCACGCGCCCAACAGGGCCAAACGCGTCGTCTCTCTGTTGCAGGGAATGCGCGCGGGCCGGCTCAACGATGCCAACTTCGGCTCCCGCATGACCGGCGCCGGCCCCTACGCCGACCTGTTGGCTGCGCGTTTCGCCGCGGCGACGCGCCGTCTCGGGCTTACGCGACGCGGGCCGAGCCTCGACACGGGGCGCTTCCGCCCGCCTTCCCGCGACCCGGCGCAGCTCACTCTATTCTGAACCGACGGCACGTGCGTCATGCGTGTTAGAAGGGTTTCATGGCAGGGAGGCGCAAGCCGCGGGAGCAGCCCGATCTTTCGCTGGAGCGCGCGGCCGGCGGGCGTGTGGCCGGCGTCGACGAGGCCGGGAGAGGCCCGTGGGCGGGGCCGGTGGTCGCGGCGGCGGTCGTGCTGAATACCGGGGACTTGCCGCCACAGGTGCGCGCGACGATCACCGATTCCAAGCTGCTCACGGTGGAACGGCGCGCAGCGCTCCAACCGGCAATCCTGGCCTGCGCCGATGCTGCCCTCGGCATCGCCAGCGTCCCCGAGATCGACAGCATGAACATTCTTCAGGCTACGCTGCTCGCTATGCGCCGCGCGGTCGCCCGTCTCGCCCACGCTCCCGACCTGGTGCTGGTGGACGGCAACCGAGCGCCCTGCCTGCCCTGCGAGGTTCAAACGGTGGTGGGCGGCGACCGCAAGAGCCTCTCGATCGCCGCGGCCTCGATCGTGGCCAAGGTCGCGAGGGACCGTCTGATGGCGCGCCTCGCGGCAGACTATCCGGGCTACGGCTGGGAGCGGAACGCCGCCTACGGCACGGCGGCGCACCAGGCCGCGCTCGCCCGGCTCGGGCCCTGCGTGCACCATCGGCGATCCTTCCGGCCGATCCGTGAACTCTTGGAAGCCCAGGCGTGAGTAGCCGCGCGTCCGACGACGACCTCGTCGTCCATCCGCCGAGTATTCTGCGCTGGCGTGGTCGCCAGTTCGCTTGCGCCATCGGGTGGGGCGGGGTGCGGAGCAACAAGCGCGAGGGCGACGGCGCGACGCCCGCCGGCCGCTTCCCCCTCCGCCGGGTTCACTACAGGCCTGACCGCATGGCGCCGCCGCGCACGGCGCTTCCCATCGCGCCGTTGAGCCCTCGCGACGGCTGGTGCGACGATCCCGGCCACCCGCTCTACAACCGGCCGCTGCGCCTGCCCCACGATGCCCGCCACGAAGAGCTGTGGCGGTTGGACCGCGTCTACGACTTGATCGTCATCCTCGGCCACAACGATGCTCCTGTCGTACCGGGGCTCGGCAGCGCCGTCTTCCTGCACGTGGCTCAGCCAGACTACACGCCGACTGCGGGGTGCGTCGCCGTGGCGGCGGGAGATCTTCTGGCGATCCTGGCCGGCGTGGACCGCATGACGTGGCTCCGCGTGCCGCCAGTAGTGGCTCCACGTTAAGGCGAGGGCCGGGTCCCGAATATCGCCGTGCCGATCCTGACGTGGGTGGCGCCGAGCGCGATCGCGGTGCGGTAATCGGCTGACATGCCGATGCTGAGTCCTGCGAGCCCGTGGCGCGCGGCGAGCTCCCGCAGCAGCGCGAAGTGAGAGGTTGGGTCCTCGGCAGCGGGCGGGATGCACATAAGCCCGATCACGGGCAGCATCAGGTCATCCCGGCACCGCGCGACCAGCGCGTCGACGCCATCCGGCAGCACGCCGGCTTTCTGTGGTTCGGCGCCGGTGTTGACCTGAATGAAGCAGTCCGGCCGCTTTTCCTGGCGATCCATCTCGCGGGCTAGCGCCGTCGCGAGCTTCGGCCGGTCGATCGCGTGGATCGCGTCGGCGACCGCCACCGCGTCCCGCGCCTTGTTGGTCTGTAGCGCCCCGATATAGTGAAGCAACGCACCGGGCCATTCGGCGCGGAGCGCTTGCCACTTCTCGCTCGCCTCCTGCACCCGGTTCTCGCCGAAGGTCGCGTGACCGGCGTCGAGCGCGGGCACAATTCGGCTTGCAGGGTGTCCCTTGGAGACCGCGATCAGCGTAATCTCGCCCGCGTCGCGTCCGGCAGCGCGCGCCGCGTCCTGGACCTCGGCGGTGACGGCAGCCAGATTGGCCGCGACGTCGACAGCCGGCGGGCCGTCTCGTGCGGGAGCGGGAGATGCGTGAGCCATGGGAGCCTGAGTCGACCGAGCGATGGGAACGCTAGCAGAGGCAGCGGCGAGCCTCAAACGATCGGCGGGGAGCCCCTTGCCCGCGCTCATCCTGATGACCGACGAGGCGCGTCTCGCCGATCCGCTGCCGGTTGCTCGCACGCTGCCGGCGGGGAGCGCCATCATCTTCCGCCACTATGGCGTACCGGAGCGCGCAGTGCTGGCCCGCGGGCTGGCCGCCATCGCACGTCGACGTGGGTTGGTCCTGCTGGTAGGGGAGGACCCCGTGCTCGCGCGACGCGTCGGCGCGGCAGGTGTCCATCTGCCGGAGCGCGCCATTCGTCGAGCGGGTGCGGTGCGCTGGCAGCGTGACTGGCTCATCACTGCCGCCGTCCACTCCCACGCGGCGCTGGTCTCGGCTGCGGCTTGCGGTGCGGACGCGGCCCTGCTTTCCCCTGTTTTCGCCACGGCGAGCCATCCGGAGGCCGGCGCCCTCGGGCTTCAGCGCTTTGCGGCTTTCGCGCAGGCGAGCCCGCTCCCGGTCTATGCCCTCGGCGGCATTGACCGCGCCCATGCGAACCTGTTGCGCGGCAGTGGCGCCGTCGGCATCGCCGGCATCGGCGGGCTTATTCCCGAGGCGCGGCCCGGCAGGTGAGCACCCAGAGCCGAGCCGAAAAAGCCGCGTTATAGAGCCGGTGGTCCGCTTTCGAGGGGGATGATGTCCACTGCTGTGCCGCGCTCGGCTGTCGGGGCGTGGGGCGGCCGGATGACGAGGCACTGCGCCTTCACCAGCAACGACAGCATCGAGCTGTCCTGCTTCGCGAAGGGCGTGGCGATGAGCGCACCGCTCTCGCCGCGGGTGAGTGTCGCGCGAAGATAGTCCTCCCGCTCGTCGTTCTCCCCGATATCGGCGCCGAGGCTCGCCTGCTGAACCATCGGATGCGCGCCCGCGTCGGTGCCGAGCATGCGCGCCATTGCGGGCCTCAGGAAGATCAGCGCGCAAACCAGCGAGGAGACCGGGTTGCCGGGCAGGCCGAGCAGGCGGGTGCCACCCACGGTGCCGAACATCAACGGCTTGCCGGGCCGCATGGCGATCTTCCAGAAGTCGAGGGCGAGCCCTTCATCCTTGAGAGCGTCGCGAATCAGGTCGTGCTCGCCCACCGAGGCGCCCCCAGTGGTGACCAGCAGGTCAGCGCCGCGCGCGCCGGCGGCGTGGCGCACGAGGGACTCCGGGTCGTCGCGGGCGATGCCGAGGTCGATCGCTTCGCCCCCGCAGCCATCCACTACCGCCCTGAGCGCGTGCGTGTTGGAGCTCACGATCTGGTTGGCGCCCAGCGGCTCGCCGGGCATGACGATTTCGTCGCCGGTTGCGAGCAGGGCAATGCGTGGCTTGCGGCGGACCGTGAGCCACGGCTGGTTCATGGCGGCGGCGAGCCCGATGGCGCGTGCATCCAGCCGCCGCCCCGCCGGGACTCCGACCTCGCCTGCCCGAAAGTCGAGGCCGGCGGGGCGGATGTAACGGCCCGCCGGCGCGCCCGCGCGCACGGTAATCGCATCGCCGTCGGCTTCGGTGTTTTCCTGGATCACGATGGTGTCGGCGCCGTCGGGCACCGGGGCACCGGTGAAGATGCGCACCGTCTCGCCCGGGCCGACCGTGCCCTCGAATCGCGCACCGGCCGGCACGCTGCCAATCTGGCGCAACGTGGTGGGCGGATCCGCAACGTCGGCAGCGCGGGCCGCATAACCGTCCATCGCCGAGACGGCGAAGGGCGGCTGCGTGATGCGGGCGACGACATCCGCTGCCAGAACCCGGCCGTGGGCCGCAGCCAGCGGCACGGTCTCCGCCGGCAACGGCGAGAAGGCGGCTGTGATGCGGGCAACCGCGTCTGCGACCGGAATCATCGGTCAGGGCGCCCGGAAATCGCCTGACCGGCCGCCCGCCTTGTGGGTGAGCCGCACATCGGTGATGCGCATGCCGCGGTCTGCGGCCTTGCACATGTCGTAGACGGTGAGCGCGGCGACGCTGGCGGCGGTCAGCGCCTCCATCTCGACCCCCGTGCGCGCGGTAATGCGGCAGCTTGCCTCGATGTCCACGGCGCCCGCCGTCTCCTCGCAAGTAAGCGTCACGTCGACGGCGCTCAGCGAGAGCGGATGGCAGAGCGGGATCAGGTCTGCGGTGCGCTTGGCGGCCATGATGCCGGCGAGGCGGGCGACTCCGAGCACATCACCCTTGGCGACGCCGCCTTCCTCGATCAGGCGCACGGTCTCGGGTTTCATCAGCACCCGTGCCCGCGCGGTCGCCCGGCGCTCGGTCGCCTCCTTCTCGGTCACGTCCACCATGCGCGCCTTGCCCTCGGCGTCGATGTGAGTGAGACGGGTCATTGCTCAGCCTTCTGCCGCCTGAGGGGCCGGCGCAGTGTCGGATACGGACGCGAGAAACGCCGCCGTTGCCGCCGCCACGTCGGCCTGGCGCATGAGGGATTCTCCGACCAGGAAGCGGCGCACGCCGAGCGTCGTCATGCGCGCGATGTCGCCCGGGCCGTGCAGGCCGCTCTCGCAGACGACAGGCGGCCCGCCGGCCGCGAGCGGCGCGAGACGTTCGGTGGTTGCGAGATCGACCTCAAGGGTCTTCAGGTTGCGGTTGTTGATGCCGAGAAGCGAGGCCTCGAGCCGGAGCGCCCGCCAGAGCTCGTGCTCGTCGTGGACCTCCACCAACGTGTCCATGCCGAACTCCGCTGCCGCTGCCGCGAGCTCGGCGGCCTGGTCGTCGCCGAGGGCAGCCATGATGAGCAGTATGCAGTCCGCGCCCAGCGCCCGCGCCTCCACCACCTGATAGGGGTCGAGCATGAAATCCTTGCGTAGCAAGGGGAGCGAGACTGCCGCATGCACCTCCGTAAGAAACCGGTCTTCACCCTGGAAGTAGTCCTTGTCCGTCAGCACCGAGAGGCAGGCTGCACCGCCGGCGGCGTAGGCGGCGGCCAGCGCCGGCGGGTTGAAATCCGCACGGATCAGGCCCTTGCTCGGCGATGCCTTCTTGAGCTCGGCGATGAGCGCGGGGCGGCCCCGTTCGGCCACTGCGGCGAGCGCTTGAGCGAAGCCGCGCGGTGGCTCGACCGACTGCGCGCGATCCGCCAGCGCCGCCTGGGAGACGGCCCGCTTTCGCGCCGCGATGTGATGCCGCTTGTCGTCGCAGATCTTGGCGAGGACGTCGCTCATCGGCCGGCGGCTCCCTGGGCCTCGGCGCGCGCGCCCCGGCCGCTGATCTCCACAAGCCGGTCGAGCGTGGACTGTGCGTTGCCGCTGTCGACCGCCTCTGCGGCCGTGCGCACGCCCTCCCGCAGGTCGCCGGAACGTCCCGCAACGACGAGCGCTGCGGCGGCATTGAGCAGCACGATATCGCGCGCCGGGCCGGATTCGCCGGCGAGCACGGCGCGAACGATGCCGGCGTTGTAGTCCGCATCGCCGCCCTTCAGGTCTTCAGGCGCGGCGCGCGGCAGGCCGGCGTCCTCCGGCGCGACCTCGAAGCGGCGGATCGTGCCGCCGTCGAGTTCCACCACGGCAGACGGACCCGTGGTGGTGAGCTCGTCGGTGCCGTCGCTGCCGTGGACGACCCAGACCCGCTCGGAGCCGAGATTGCGCAGCACCTCGGCCATGGGCGCCGTCCACTTGGGGTCGAACACGCCGATCACCTGGCGCCTGGCGCCGGCCGGGTTGGAGAGCGGGCCCAGCAGGTTGAAGACGGTGCGCGTGCCGAGCTCGACGCGCGTCGGCCCCACGTGGCGCATGGCGCCGTGATGCCGGGGCGCCATGAGAAAGCCGATGTTGGCCTTCCACAAGGCTTCGCGGACCAGTGCCATGTCCGCGTCGATGGTCACGCCGAGCGCAGCGAGCAAGTCGGCCGAGCCCGAGCGCGAAGAGAGCGCCCGGTTGCCGTGCTTGGCGACCGGTACGCCGCAGCCCGCGGCGACGAGCGCCGCAGTGGTCGAGATGTTGAAGGTGCCCTTGGCGTCGCCGCCGGTGCCGCAGGTGTCGATGGCGCCCTCGGGCGCCTCGATGCTGAGGGCACGGGCGCGCATCGCCTGCGCGCCGCCGGTGATCTCGTCGACCGTCTCGCCCCGCACGCGGAGCGCCATCAGGAAGCCGCCCATTTGCGACGGCGTTGCGTCGCCCTCCATCATCGCGTCGAAGGCGGCCCGCGACTCTCCAACGGTGAGCGCCGCGCCGCTCGCGACGCGCCCGATGAGCGCCTTGAAGTCGGTCGAGTCCGTCATGGAGGTCAGAAGCCCGCTCGCTCGCCCACCACTATCAGGCGATACCGCCCGGCAAATTCGCCCCGTGTTATAGCCGGTTCTCCATCAAACGCCATGCGGCACGCGATGACGTTCAACGATTGCTCCCGGTATTCCGCAATGAATCCAGATTTCCGCCAAATTATGAAGGGCAAGAGCAGGCACCCCCACCGTGTATCTCGCCTTGCGTCGTCGGTCTTGTTCCGAGAGCGCCTCAATGCGACGGGCGGCTTGCCGCACTCCGCCGGGGTGATTAGCCTCGCCCTTATGGAAGGGGGGACGCCCACCCATTACGTGGTCGTCGAGGGGCTGGCGGGCGAGGGCTCAACCTGGCGTGTCGTCCGGGCCGAGGAACACGCACGAGGGCGAAGGCTCTACGCCTTCGTCGGCACCTGTCAGACCCGCCGTGCGGCGCTTTCCCTCGCCCGCGCGCTCAACGAGAAGCGTGCCGTGGACGAGGAGACGCTACGCGCTGCGGCCCTGCGAGGACAGGCGCTCGCACCCGGCCGTGCGGATATCGCGCCCGCGCCGGACCCCTACCGGCTCAGACCTTCCTGTTGAGGCGGGAGTTTGGGCCGCTCTCAGGCGTTTCGCTTCCTGATCTCGTCGAGGTAGTCGAGCACGCGCTCGGACGAGACGATGTCGGCGTAGCGGCGGCCGACATCGCGTAGATTGTCCCGGTGCGGGCGCTCGTCGGCATCGCCGACGCAGTCCTCCGGCACAATGGTGCGAAAGCCGTTGGAGAAGGAATCGATCACCGACGCCCGGATGCAGCCGCTGGTCATGCAGCCCATCACGATGGTCGTGTCCACGCCGTGCTTGGTGAGGAAGGTAGTGACCGGCGTCTGGAAGAAAATCGAAGGACCCGACTTGCGCAGGATGTAGTCATAGTCGGGGTCGGAGGTGCGGGGCTCCATCTCGGCGCAGGGGTCGCCCTCGAAGAAGTGCTCGCGCACCGGTGCGATCTTCCAGTAGGGCATGTCACGCTCGGAATGATAGGCGGTGTAGCAGTTGGCGACCGGCACACGTGCCGCGCGGGCGGCCTCGAGCACCCGCGCCGTGTTCTCCACGGCGCGATGCACCAGGGAGCAGTTGCCGAGAGGAAATTGCGGTTGGGTGAAGCCGGTCTGGAAATCGACCACGAGGATGCCCGGCCGCTCGCCGAAGCCGATCTCCATCGTGCCGTAGCCGATGTCCTGGTAAGTGTCTTCGCTCATTGCCTCCCCCTCGCTCCTGCGCCGATTGCGGCTGCTCAGGCGATCAAAGCGGTTCCGATGCCGTAAGGCTCGAGCCAGCCAAGGCCCTCCAGCGTGCCTCCCTTGGGTCGGTACTCGCAGCCGATCCAGCCCTCGTACCCCGCCGCGTCGAGCATGTCGAAGAGGTAGGGGTAGTTGATCTCGCCCACGTCGGGTTCATGGCGGCCGGGGACGCCGGAAACCTGAATGTGGGCGATGATCGCGCGATGCTGGGCGAAGCCCGCTGCCAGGCTCCCCTCCATGATCTGGCGGTGGTAGAAGTCGTACTGGAGGAAGAGGTTATCGCTTCCCACCCTTTCGATCACCCGCTGCGCCTGGCCAGCAGTCGACAGCAGATAGCCTGGATTGTCGATCGTGTTCAGCGGTTCGATGAGCGCACGGATGCCCTCGCGCCCCAGTGCCTCCGCCGCGTAGGCGAGGTTCCCGGCGAACGTCTCCTCGTAGGCCCGCACGTCTGCCCCTTCCGGCACGAGACCGGCCATCACGTGAAGCTGGCGGCAGCCCAGCGCATCGGCGTAGCGCAGCGCGTTGTCGACCGCGCGGCGGACATCGTCCTGCCTGCCCGGCAATGCTGTGATGCCGCGCTCGCCGGCCTGCCAGTTGCCTTGCCCGAGGTTGAAGAGCACCTGGGCGAGCCCGTTGTCGTCGAGGCGGGACGCGATCTCCCCCGGAGACGCGAGATCGTAGGGAAACAGGTATTCGACCGCCTTGAAGCCTGCACGCTGCGCCGCCTCGAAACGGTCGAGAAAGTCGTGCTCCTGGAAGAGGAAGCTGAGATTGGCAGCAAAATTCGGCATAGTCCCTCCGGCGCCCGGCGGCTCCGGCGAGGCTGCGCGTTAGAAGCAACCGAGCGCGGCGCCCGCCCGCTCGATCCACATGACGAGGTAGGAATCCGTGACGCTCTGGTAGGCCTCGGCGGCGAGCGCGTAGCAGGTGTCCGCGTGGGCTGCGACGAGCCCGACGCCGAGCACCGCCGCCGCCCCGATCAGGAGCCCGCGGCGCGCGCCGCGCCGAAGTCTGCGTTGCTCAACCGTTACTGCCGACATCACGGCGCCATTATGCGCCGCCGAAAAGTTTTATCCTATCCCTCAAGCGCCGGGCGCTCGCTCCGCTCGCTTGGCTACGCGCCGTTGGCGCGGCGCGCGGTCGCGCGCTCCGGACCGCTTTGCGGCCCGGCCCTCTCCGCTCCCGGCAACGGGAAGAGACGGGGGCGGCTGTGCTATTGGTGCATCAACCGAACTGAGGCGCGGGGAGCAAGCGGTGATGGAAGGCAAAGACCGGTCCCGCGACGGGCCGGCGCGGGTGACGGAACTGATCGGCGGAGTCGAGGCGCCTGCCGTCGTCGTCGTGCCCTACCGCCAGGAATGGCCCGAGACCTTCGACCGGCATCGCGCGCGCATCGCCGCCGCGCTGGGCGCGGGCGCGGTCGGGATCGACCATATCGGCTCCACCGCCGTGCCTGGCCTCGCCGCGAAGCCGATCGTCGACATCCTGGTGGTGGTCGCCGATTCAGCCGATGAAGAGCCCTATCTGCCGGCGATGGAGCGGGCGGGCTACGTGCTTCGCGTCCGCGAGCCCGATTTCGAGGAGCACAGGATGTTCCGCACGCCGGAGCGCGACGTGCATGTCCATGTCCTCTCCGCCGGCTCGCCGGAGATCGAGCGCTATCTGCGCCTGCGGGACGCGCTGCGCGCCGCCCCCTTCCTGCGCGCGCGATACCAGGCGCTCAAGCAGACCCTCGCTGCGCAGGACTGGCAGGACATGAACGCCTATGCTCAGGCGAAGTCCGGGATGATCGAGACGATCATCCTGTGGTCGAGACGGACGGATCCCGGCGGTCCGGAGCTCGCACCCGGCGGTCAGGGCTGAGAGAAACAGGGAAAGAGGAGCAACGCATGGGCACACGCGAGTGGCTGATGAGAGAGCGCAACCTGGCCGACGAGCCGATCGAGAACCTCGGCGACATGAGCGAGAGCGAGCGGGACAATCTCGCGCTCCTCGTCCGGCAGTGCCGGGGCTGGTCGAGCCAGAATATCGACGAAGTGGTGGCCGTCATGGCCGAGGATGGGGTCTATCACGACATCACCCTGCCGCCGGCGGTGGGCCATGACGCGATCCAGAAGTTCGGCGCGGGCTGGCTCGACGCGGTGCCCGACCTCTCGCTCTACATCGAGGCGTTCTGCGTCCAGGGCAATGTCGTCTGCGACATGGGCTGGATGAGCGGCACCATCACGAAGGATTACTTCGGCCTTGCGGGCACCGGCCAGCGCTTCGACTGCCAGTTCTCCCAGATCTGCTTCGTCGAGAAGGGCAAGATCAAATACCTGCGCGGCCTCTGGAACGCACCTGACATGTACAACCAGGTGGGCTGGGACTTGGCGAGCCTGAAACGCTAGCGCGGCCCGCCCCGCACCTGCCCCGCCGCGCGACGATCCGGGGTAGGATGAGGCGGTCGGAGGGCAAGTCCTGGAGCATGGCGAGGTATGGTGGCGGCTGAAGCGGGGGAGCGGATCCAGGTCGATGTCGTCATCGCCGGTGGCGGCCTCGTCGGGCTCACCCTGGGTGTCGCGCTCGCCGGCGCCGGGATCGAGACGGCGGTGGTTGACGGTGCGCCGCCAGAGGCGATGAAGGAGGCCGCGTTCGACGGCAGGGTCTCGTCGATCGCGCTCGGTTCCAGGCGGGTGCTGGACGGTATCGGCGTCTGGCCCGCGCTCGTGGACGATGCGCAGCCGATCCTGGAGATCCGCGTCTCCGACGGCGATGCGCCGCTCTTCCTGCACTACGACCACGAGACCGTGGGCAGCGATCCGCTCGGCTACATCGTCGAGAACCGGAGCATCCGTAACGCCTTGCTGGAGCGGGCGGCAGCATTGGCTCCGCTCCGCCACCTCGCGCCGGCCTCGGTCGAGGCGCTAGCGCCCGCCGGCAGCGGGGTGGAGGCGAGGCTTGCGGATGGCCGGTGCGTGCGTGCGCGGCTTGCGGTCGCCGCCGACGGGGCGAATTCGGGCCTGCGGGCCGCCGCCGGGATCGAGACCGTGCGCTGGTCCTACGAGCAGACGGGGATCGTCTGCACAGTGCTGCACGAGCGGCCGCACCGCGGCATCGCGCACGAGCGCTTTCTGCCGGCCGGTCCCTTCGCGATCCTGCCGATGACCGGCGACCGCTCCTCCCTGGTCTGGACCGAGAGGGCGGCGCTGGCGCCCTCCCTGATGGAGGCTTCATCCGAGGTCTTTGCCAGGGAGCTCGGCGCGCGCTTCGGCGATTTCCTCGGCGCGCTGGAGCCGACCGGCCCGCGCTGGAGCTATCCCCTCCGGCTCACCCATGCAAAGCGCTATGTCGCGCCGCGCCTCGCGCTCGCGGGCGATGCCGCGCACGCGATCCACCCGCTGGCAGGCCAGGGCTTCAATCTCGGAATCCGCGATGCCGCGGTGCTGGCCGAGCTCGTGGTGGACCGCGCACGTCTCGGCCTCGACGTCGGCGGAGACGACGTGCTCACGCACTATCAGCGCCGGCGGCGCTTCGACTCAGTAGTGCTGATGGGCGTGACCGACGGGCTCAACCGCCTCTTCTCGAACGACAACCAAGGGCTGCGTCTGGTCCGCGACATGGGCCTCGCGGCGGTCAACGAGATGCCGCCGGTCAAGCGCTTCTTCATGCGCCACGCCATGGGTCTCGCGGGCGACCTGCCGCGCCTCGCGCGCGGCGAGCCGCTATAGCCAGCGCGAACGCTCGAACTAAAGCCACTCGACGTAGCGCGCGCGCTCTGTTTCCGGCACCTGGCGCCGAAAATCGTCGTACTCGTAACGCTTGACCAGGGCGTAGTTGCGGCAGAACTCCTCCCCGAACCACTCCTTGGCCCAGTCCGAGGCCTCGAACTTGGCGAGGGCCTCGCCCCAGTCGTCGGGCAGCCGGGTCACGTCCTGCTCGTCGAGGTCGCCCTCCGCCGGCGGGCCCGGATCGGTCTTGTTGGCGATGCCGTCGAGGCCGGCCGCGAGATAGGCGGCGAGGGCGAGGTAGACGTTGACGTCGCCGCCGCAGACGCGGAGCTCCGGCCGCGTGGCAGCCGGGCTCTCGTTGATCAGGCGGATCGCCGCGGTCCGGTTGTCCACGCCCCAGGCGAGCGAGATCGGCGCGAAGGCGCCGGGCACCAGCCTGCGGTAGGAGTTGGAGTTGGGGAAGAAGACGGCGGTGAGCTCGGGCAAGCGGGCGAGCACGCCGCCCATGAAGTGCCGGCAGGTGTCGTTGATGTGCTGCGGCTGGTCCGGCGCCGCGAAGGCGTTGTTGCCCTCGCCGTCCACCAGCGACATGTGGATATGGCAGGAGTTGCCGGTCATCTTGTCGAAGGGCTTCGCCATGAAGGTGATGCGGCGACCCATCTGCATCGCCGCCTCCTTCATGGTGGCGCGGAAGAGGTGGCCGTCGTCGCCCATCTCGCGCACCGGCCGGTGGCGGATGCTCACCTCGTACTGGCCGGGGCCCCACTCGTAGTGGCTGCATTCGAGCTCGCCGTGGGCGGCGACAGCGTCGAGCAGCGAGTATTCCTCGGCCAGGAACTGTGTGCGCTTCTGCATCGAGTAGCACTGCAAGCCGTCATCAAGCCTCTCGTGCTCGCTGTCCAGGAGGAAGAACTCGAACTCCGGCGCGCAGCGGGCGCCGTAGCCCATCGCCTCCATGCGCTTGGCGACCCGGTGCAGCACGTTGCGGGGCTCGCCGTCGACCAAGCGCCCGTCGGGCCATTTCATCGTGCCCATGACCAGCGCCGTGTCTGGCTCATGGCGCAGGATGCGCAGGCTCGAGAGGTCCGGCACGGCGAGGAAGTCGGCGTAACCGATGTTCTCGCCATAGTCGGTGCCGAGAACCACGTTGGCGGCGATGTCGAAGGCCATGACCGTGGCGCAGAAGGCGATGCCGTGGTGCATCGTGCGCTCGAAGTGGGCGATGTCCATCGCCTTGCCGCGGGAGACACCGCCATAGTCGCAATACTCGACGCGGACGCGCTGGACGCCGTTGGCCTGCAGCCAGTCGATGACCTGATCGCTCGTGCCCGTGAAGCGCACAGGCCCCGTTGCCGCCTCGCTCATCTCTCGACGCTCCTATTGGTCGGCTCGCGGGGCCGTAACATAGCGGCAGAGGCGTGTGCCTCAAAGCGGCCACGCGTTCGCGCGAACCGACTTGTCTCCGTGCGGCGGCCGGACTACGATGCGCATGAAAATCGTTCGCGTTTGCAGTTCCAAATGTACGGGGAGGCACGTCTATGCGTGGGATTGCGGTCGATGCTCCTGGCGAGCGGACGGCTCGCGTGGGGCGTGGGTTGCTGGCGCGCGTCGGGTCCGCGATGCGGTCACCGGCACATGTCAGTGTACTTGGAATGCTCGCAGGCCTTGCCGGCCTCGCCTGGGCGGCCGCGGAAGCCCAGGCGGCGGACGAGCTCAATCTTTATTCCCACCGGCAGCCCTTCCTCATCGAGCCCTTCCTCGAGGCCTTTACCGCCGAGACCGGGGTGACGGTGAACGTGGTCTACGCTTCCAAGGGTCTCGCCCAGCGGCTCCAGGCCGAGGGCAAGAACAGCCCGGCCGATGTGGTGCTGACCGTGGATATCGGCAGGCTCGCCATTTATGCGGACAAGGATCTGCTGGCGCCGGTTGAATCCACCGTGCTGACCGAGGCGGTGCCGGCCCATCTGCGCGAGCCCGACGGGCGCTGGTTCGCGCTGTCGAAGCGGGCGCGGGTAATCGCGGTCTCCAGGGACCGCGTGCCCGCCGGTGCGATCGAGACCTACGAGGATCTGGCGGATCCCGAATGGGAGGGGCGCATCTGTACGCGGCCCGGCAGCCACGTCTACAACCGGGCGCTCATGGCCTCGATGATCGCCGCTCACGGGGAAGAGAAGGCCGAGGAGTGGGCCACCGGCCTCGTGGCCAACCTGGCCCGCCGCCCCCAGGGCAACGACCGGGCGCAGGTCAAGGCGATCTACGAGGGCCTCTGCGACGTGGCCATTATCAACAGCTACTACTACGGCAAGCTCGCCTCCTCCGACATCGAGGAGCAGCGGGCGTGGGCCGCGGCCATGACCATGGTCTTTCCCAATCAGGATGACCGCGGCACGCATATCAACATCTCGGGCGGCGGCGTCGCCAAGTATTCCAGGAACAAGGAGACCGCCGTGGTCTTCCTCGAGTTTCTGACGCGGGAAGCCGCGCAGTTGCTCTACGGCACCGTCAACTACGAGTACCCCGTCAATCCCGCCGTGGCGCCGGCGCCTAAGGTCGCCGCCTGGGGCGCATTCAAGGAAGACTCGCTGCCGATCGTGCGCATCGCCGAGCTCGCGCCCACGGCGCAACGCGTGATCGACCGCACCGGGTGGTAAGTCACACGGCGGCGTTGGCGCACCGGGCCGTCCTCGCTTGGTCGAACCGGTGGTCGCTCCTCGCGCTCCTGCTCGCGCTGATCATGGTGGCGCCGATCCTCTCGGTGATCGCAGCCGCGACCGGGGACAGCGAAGGCCTCTGGGCGCACCTCTTCGCGACCGTGCTGCCCCGCTACGTCGCGAACACGCTGGCGCTCATGGCGGGCGTCGGCGGGCTCAGCCTGGTGCTCGGCGTGAGCACCGCCTGGGTGGTGACGCGCTACGAGTTCCCGGGACGCCGGGTGCTGGAATGGATGCTGGTGCTGCCCTTCGCCGTGCCGGCCTATCTCATCGCCTACGTCTACACCGATTTCCTCGACTATGCCGGGCCGGTGCAGGGCGCGCTGCGCGACGCCTTCGGCTGGCAGACGCGGCGGGATTACTGGTTCCCCGAGATCCGCTCCATGGGCGGCGCCATCGTGGTCATGGGGGCGGTGCTCTACCCCTACGTCTACATGATGGCGCGGACGGCCTTCAAACTGACGCCGCACACGCTCTTCGAGATCGCGCGGGTGCACGACCGGGGCCTCTTCCGCACCGTGGGCCTGCCGCTGGCGCGGCCTGCCATCGCCGCCGGCCTCGCGCTGGTGCTGATGGAGACGGTCTCCGACTTCGGCACCGTGGACTATTTCGCGCTGGAGACGCTGACGCTCGGCATCTTCAACGTCTGGCTCGGTATGAACAGCCTGCCGGCCGCCGCGCAGATTGCCTCGCTGGGCTTCCTCTTCGTCATCGCGATGCTGGTGCTGGAGCTCATGTCCCGCCGCCGCCGGCGCTACGTGGACACGGGCCGGCGCATGCGAAGCCTCGCGCGGCTGCGGCCAGGGCCGGCGGGCAGTGCAGCTTGCCTCGCCGTCTGCCTGCTGCCGGTGACGGTGGGATTCTTCATTCCCGTAGGCGTGCTGCTGAGCTTCGTGGTCAAAGGCTACGCGCTGCCGGATTACGGCGACGTCCTCATCGTCACCCTCAACTCGGTGGTCGTGGCGCTCGCCGTAGCTGCGCTGGTGATGGCGGCGGCGACGCTGATGGTGGTCACCGTCGCCTACCGTCCGAGCCGCCCGCTCACGGTGCTGGCCGGCATCGCGTCCTCCGGCTACGCCTTTCCCGGCACGATCCTTGCCATCGGCGTTGTCACCTTTGCTGGTGCGGTGGATCGCGGGCTCGACGGCCTGATCGCGGGCGTGATGGGGCTTTCGTTCGATGGCTTCCTCACCGGCGGCATCGGCCTCGTGCTCTTCGCCTGCATGGTGCGCTTCCAGGCGATCGGTTACGGCTCGCTCACGTCGGGCATGAACCGCCTGCCGCGCAACGTGGTTTCCGCCGGCCGGGTGCTCGGCCTGAGCCTGCCCGCGAACCTCGTCCGCGTGATCCTGCCCTTGCTCGGCACGTCCTTCCTCGCCGGCGGGCTCCTGGTGTTCGTCGACGTGATGAAGGAGCTGCCGATGACGCTCCTGCTCCGCCCCTTCGGCTTCGATACGCTCGCGACCCACCTCTACCAATACGCCAAGGACGAGTTGTTGGAGCAGGCGGCGGTGCCGGCACTCCTCATCGTGCTCGCCGGCACCGGCCCCGTAATCCTGATGAACGAGGCCCTCCGCCGCCTGGGCGAAGGAAGGGCGGGGAACAGGTGAGGGGTTCTGCGCCCTGTCGAATGCCCACCTTCAGGGCAATCCGAACGGAACCACAGCAAGCTCGGTGGGCGCTGTCCGATCCCGAGCGCCTCAAGCCTGGCGAAAGTCGGCAGGCGCTCAGCGAGCGCGCGGCGGCGACCTTAGGAGAGTGTACATCTAGGACCAGGCGGTCCGTCGCTGGGTCACGGTCTCGGCCACCACGCGGCCGCGCTTGATGACGTGGGTGCGGTCCGCCCGCCGGGTCAGCGCTTCCAGCGGATCGGCCGCGTCGATAATCACCAGGTCGGCGACGCAGCCGGGCTCTGCGCCATAGTCGTCGAGCCTCATGGTGCGGGCGGCGGCACCGGTCGGCATGTCGAAGACTGTCTCGATCTCGTGCGGGCGGCTCATGTGCGCGGCGTGGCTCGCGAGGAACATCACCTCCAGCGGATCCCCCCGCCCGTAGGGGTAAAAGGTATCGCGGATGCAGTCCTGTCCGCAGGAGACGTTGACGCCGGCCTCCAGCAGCTCCTTCACGCGGGTGATGCCGCGCCGCTTGGGCTGAGCATCGCCCCGCCCCTGGAGCATGAGGTTGGTCGCGGGATTCACGATCATGTGGATGCCCGCGTCCTTCACGAGCCCGATCACGCGGTTGGCGTAGTCCTCCTCGTAGCCCGCGAGCGCGCAGGTGTGACCGGCGGTAACACGCCCCTGCCAGCCCTTCTCCATGGTCTGCTCGGCCAGCACCTCGAGAGTCTTGGCGTCGGGATCGTCGGTCTCGTCCACGTGCATGTCGATATCGGCATCGTGATGCGCCGCGATCTCGAAGGCGAGCGCGATGTGGCGGGCGCTGTCCTCCGGCGTCGCCTCGTTGAAGGGCATGCCGCCCACCAGGTCGGCGCCCGCCTCCATCGCCTGCCACATCAGGTCGTCGGTGCCCTTGTCCTTGAAGATGCCTTCCTGTGGGAAGGCGACGATCTGCACGTCCGCGATGTCGCGGGTGCGCTCGCGCGCTTCGAGCACGCCTTCCAGCGGGCGGAGGCCGCCGATGCTGTCCACATCGACATGGCTGCGGAAGCGCGTGACGCCGTTGGCCACGGCCGAGCGGATGGTCCGCACCGCGCGCGCGGCGATCTCGTCGACGGTGTAGACGCGCTTCCGCGCCCAGATGATCTCGATGGCCTCGTCCAGAGTGCCGGACCGGTTGGGCCTGACATCGTCGTTGATCTGCGCCTTGTCGAGGTGGATGTGCGGCTCCAGGAAGCCCGCCACGCAGAGACGCCCGCCGGCATCGATGGTGCGTGCGGCCGCGGCCGAGCCGCCCGGGGGCGCGGGCACGAAGCGGCCGTCCTGCACGAAGAGATCGCGCGGCCCGTCCTCCCGCCAGAGATGCGCGCCCGTAATCGCGAGATCGACCCGGTCATCCGTCATCCTTCGCTCCTCCCTCAACCCCCGGCGTCCAGCTGTACACACCCCGAACTTGGGTCGTAATGACCACTATATCGGGATAATTCCCGGACATTGCTGGATATAGGCGGACATAGACGGACGGTGCGACGCATTGGCCCCACAGAAATGGGCCAGGCTGTGCCACCGACGCCGTCTGGCGCCGCCACGCGCAAGCGCCCGGCGCCGCCAGAAAGTTCCAGGCTTTGAGCTAGGCGACTTCGTGCCCTGCCGCGCCTTCGTCGGCGGCCACGCTCTCATCGGCGGTAGCGGTGATGTCGCTGGCCTCGATGGCGTCGCGGCCCGCGGCTTGCGC
>Ga0209022_1001270_pt1 | contig 26801 bp, 20 predicted proteins | sample PinacodermPK_FD_187300 | JGI IMG/M metagenome (GOLD analysis project Ga0209022, IMG submission 187300) | Host-associated microbial community of the marine sponge Aplysina aerophoba from Gulf of Piran - sponge pinacoderm, lysed by proteinase... | ecosystem: Host-associated > Porifera > Sponge >...
CCATCTTTAAGCAATGAGACTTTTTGTCGTTTTCAGCGTTCACTTTTGGTGTTGTCTTTGTTGGTGGTGTCGTTGCTGGCACCAATCGCTAGCGCGGTTGGGGGATACGGCGATGTTGACGACGACCAATATTTCGCTGAAGCTGTGCAATGGTCAGTCGACAATAACATTACAGGAATAGAAGGCAACTGTTTTTTGCCTGAGGCGTTGGTGTCCCGCGGTGAAGCAGCGGTTTACTTGCACAATATGCAGCAACGCCCAGCAGCTCCCGCGCATGGGTTTGTTGATATTGTTGATGAGTCTCAGAACGCGGCGGTGTCTTGGTTGTATCACAACGAGATAACGACTGGCACGTCAGAGACCACTTTTGGCCCTGACGCGAAACTAACGCGGGCTCAACTGGTGACGTTTTTGTGGCGTTTGGCTGGCGAACCTGTGGCGCCGAAGCATTCTTTTGTTGATGTGAAAGCGTCTTGGCAACAAAATAGTGTTTCCTGGGCTGCTGACCGGGGTATAACGAGGGGCACATCACCAACCATGTTCGAACCTGACGCTGAGTTGACACGCGCGGAAATAGTCACGTTTTTGTACCGCTACCAGAATGAACCCGAAGTCACCCTAAACCCGAGCACTCCCAACTGCGACCCCGCAAATCCAACCACCACCACTCCGCCAACAACGACCACGACTACAACGACCACGACCACAACGACCACGACCACTCCGCCAACCACGACCACAACGACCACGACAACCACGACGACACCGCCCGTAGTCGTCTTGTTCACCCCTCCACCACCGCCACCACCACCCTCCACAACGACTACCACGACAACCACCACTCCAACAACTAACGAGGTTTTGGTTCCGGCTGAGGACAGCACCCCGGTGGTTGCGGTGACGCATGAGTGCCAAAGCGATGAACCGCCTTTCGTGATCCAACGTGGACAAGCCCGACCGTTCAAGAAGACCGCGAACCACGGGGATACGAATTTCAATGCAGATGAGGAGGCAAACTTTCGGATAACTGGCTTGGAGCCGAGCGAGGTCCGCAAAATCACAGCAATCACAGGTTCTGGCTTTCGTTTCTTTTACGGCAGCCGAATTTTCCTGTTGAGTATTTCTGCAACAGCCCCAGTAAATGTGCCGGAAGGTACTCAGTTCACGGTGTGGTGGGGTGACAACACCGAGACTCAATGCAGAACAGTGTTGGTCGGTCCCCATCATCCTTCGTACACGCCGCCCAGCGACGTCTGTGTGGTCGAAGGGAATGCTAAAGGTGTGCTCCCAGAGAATGCTGATAATCCTAAATGTGTCAGGGTCCCTGTTCCTTTTCTGATACCGTGACGCAACACACGAGAATACTCATTGCGAACCCACCACAGAGAACCGCGAAACTCATCAATCCTCGGGTTGAAAGCGTCTGGATACTTGGCGGTGAGTGGTGAGCATATCGTCTACGTGCGGCGAAGTTGGTTCTCCATTATGCACGATCAACGATCCATTATCGCGACGAACCGGCCCGTGGAAGCTGATCTTGACATTACCATTGAAGCACTCGGCTCAAGCGCTGCGGTCAAAAACGCAATCCACGCGGCAGGCATAACCGAAGGCTGTGGCAGTGATCCGTTGCGCTACTGCCCCGACGGTTCGGTCACCCGCGCCGAGATGGCAACCTTCCCAGTAAGGGCATTAGACCTACCAACCTCACCACAACCCTAAGACCCGTCTCCTAGACCCATTAGCTCGGCCGACGGCCAGAACCCGGCGCGCTCAGCGGTGAACTCGGGAATTGTCCTGTCGGAACTCGACACCGTTTGTGTAGTCCGGAGACAACATCACCTGAGATACTGTATGATGTGGCCTGCAAGCAACAAACAGCAACTCGGATGGGATTGTAGCGTGCAGACTACACAACCAGAACCTCTACGTAGACCCAGCACAGCGGTCACGTCGCCTCACAGACTAGGACGAGCCATCAGACAAGCCCGCACCGAACTCGGCTGGACCCAAGCCGAACTGGCAAACAGAACCGGTGTGGCGCGAGCACAGATATCAGCAATCGAAACTGCCCGCGCCAACCCCAAAGCAGCGACACTCATAGAACTGCTGCGGGCATTGGACTGCGAAATAGAGATCCACCCCATAGACCGTTCACAGTTCAACCTCGACGACCATCTGAACCAGCATGTCCGATGACCGACCTTGACGTGCTGCTCCACGGTCGGTTGGCAGGAACCGTTTCAGAAGCCCGCGGCAACCGGGCGACGTTCGTTTACAGCGACGAATACCTCGCCTCGCCGTTACCTGCTCCGCTGTCGGTGAGCATCCCGCTCGGTGAGGGCACCCACGACGTCGAAGCGTGGCTCGACGGATTGCTGTCAGACACAGCGGAGCGGATCGGTGATCTCTCCGAGGGAATCGTTGATGCTTTCACCGAAGCCATCGACACGCTTCCTGCCCGAGCCAGGGCGTTGCCTTGCGTCGCGGACCTGCGTCAAGGGGTTTCGTTGCGGAGCATCGAGGGGATGAACGTCTCGAAACTAGCAGCGAAGACGCCGCAGAAGCATCCCAAGAACCGTTCGGTATCGGTTAGAAGTTCCCCGCTGGACCGTTGCACCCACATTGGAGTCAGGTCGCGTGAACGATGCAAGCTCACAAAAGGGCACAGATCAGCGCACCGATATCACTAAAGCGGTGTTGGTTCGCTCCAGCGAAACCGATCAATCCACGGGTTGAAAGCGTCTGGATACTTGGCGGTGAGTGGTGAGCATATCGTCTACGTGCGGCGAATTTAGTTCTCCATTATGCACGATCAACGATCCATTTACGATGGTGTGATACGCGCTCAGTGGGCCACAACGAAGCCAGCCCTCTACCAAGTCATCCAGCACACCCGCAAAACTCGGGCCTTCAAGTTTCCAAACAGCAATGTCTGCTACTGCGCCAAGCGACAGTTCACCAAGTTCACCGAAACGGCCGAGGCAACGCGCCCCACCACTAGTCGCCATCTCTAGCGCCGTGCGAGCGGGCATCGCCGCGGCTCCGTAGCGCAGTTTGCCAAGCAACATCGCCAAGCGCGCCTCTTGCCAAAGAGAGCCACTATCGGCCGAAGAGGAACCGTCACAACCCAACCCAACAGGGGATCCAGCATTGCACAGATCAACGACCGGCGCGATACCAGAACTAAGGATCAGGTTGGAACTAGGGCAGTGGGCGACACCAACACCAGCGCTACCCAAACGGGTGATTTCGGCTGGGTTTGGCCGCACGCAATGCGCCACCCAACTCCTCTCGCTCAGCCAACCACAATGCTCAAAATGTTCAACACAGCGCATCCCATAAGTGGACATTGAATAGTCGTCATCCTCTGAGTTTTCAGCCAAATGCGTATGCAAGCGCACATCTAACCGCTCAGCGAGTTCAGCCGACTGCCGCATAAGCGACGTAGAAACCGTGAACGGTGAACAAGGAGCCAACGCAACCCGAATCATCGCCCCGTGGCTGCGTTCGTGGTGGCGAGCCACCGCACGCTCGCTTTCGGCGAGAATAAACTCTTCGTCACGAACCGCATTATCAGGCGGAAGTCCACCATCTTTCGCCGACAAACTCATTGATCCGTAAGTCGGATGAAACCGCATCCCGAGGTCTTGAGCGGCAGCTACTTGAGCGCTCAACAAATCACCCGCACCAAGCGGATGCAAGTAGTGATGATCGGTCGACGTGGTGCATCCGCTCAAGGCCAGTTCTGCCAACCCGACCCAAGTAGAGACCCGCACTGCTTCTTCATCCAACGCAGCCGTCCACAACGGATACAACGCCTTTAACCAACCAAACAAAGGTGCCGAAGTCATCGGCGTGTAGGCCCGGGTCAGGTTTTGAAAAAGATGATGATGCGTGTTGATCAAACCTGGGGTGACCAAACAACCATCGGCGGAGATGGTTTTCGTGGCTTCGGGACGGGGTTCATAGTGATACCCGACACCTGAAATCTTGCCGTTGGTGCAAGCCACCCAACCCCCAGAAATCTCTCGACGCGAAGCATCAACAGTAGCTACCAATGAAGCGTCAACAATCAACAGGTCGGCGAACACGAATCAACGTTCCTCGCGGCGGAAAGGCACACCAAGCGCGGCTGGAGCATCAGCCGGTCGGTTCCTTAGGATTAACGCACCAGCAATCATCACGGCAATAGTAAGCAAATACGGCAGCATTGACCACAAAATCGGATGCCACGGCAGATCGAAGCTCTCGGTACGACTCGGCAAAGCCATAGCCAAACCAAACAAAAACGCTCCCAAGGCAACCCGACGCACCTTCCAAGCCCCAAATATCACTAGCGCAACCGCGATCCAACCGCGTCCGGCCACAACCCCTACCGTCCAGCCAGGGCTAATCGAAAGCGACAAATAAGCACCGCCCAAAGCGGCCAGCGCACCACCAATCGCCACCGCGAACAAACGCAAACCGACCACCGAATGACCCGCAGTATCGGCAGTTGCCGCGGATTCCCCGGCGGCGCGCAACGCCAACCCCCCACGCGTTCGGTTCAAACCAAACCAAGCAACGCAACCCAGCGCTAACGCCAAGTAGGCGAGCGGAGACTGCTGGAAAAATATTCGGCCGATCCAGGCAATATCGCTCAGCGGCCCTAAGTCGACATCCACGAACTGCACATCGGGCCGAAGCCCCTCATAATCCGTACCCCAAAAGTTGGCTAAACCAACCCCGAAAATCGTCAACGCAAGACCACTCACCACTTGATTAGCTCCAAGAACCACCGCAAACAGGCCGTGAATCATTGCCACTAAGGCACCAACAATAGACGCAGCGAGCAACCCCAACCAAGGACTACCGGTCTCAATCGCGAACACGAAACCGCCGACAGCACCCATCGCCATCATTCCCTCAACCCCAAGGTTCAGAACCCCAGCACGTTCGGCGATCAACTCCCCGAGGCTCGCCAAATAAATCATCGCACCGAACTGAATCGCCGCGAACAGCAAACCAATCAGCGCCGTTTCAGGAAAAGCTAGACCAACAATCACAGGCTATGCACCTTCGCCTTAGCCAACTCCAAGCGATAAGCAACGAGCACACCAGCGGCGATCACACCAAACAGAATCAGCGCTTGCAGCACTGTAGAAACCGCATCGGAAACACCGATTGCTTTGATGGATTGACCACCAACCTGAACCGCGCCAAACAACACCGCCACCAACGCCACACCACTCGGACGCATCAAAGCTAAAGCCGCAACAATGATGCCCGCAAAACCATAACCATTGGAAACAGTCTCGGTCAGCCGAGTAGCGTTACCAGTTAGTTCAATACCGCCAGCGAGCCCTGCTACCGCACCAGACAAAACCAACACCGCCAAAGTTTTCCGTTTCAGTGATATGCCTGCATAAGTAGCAGTCGCACCAGAAGACCCAGCAATACGCAGTTCGTACCCCCACGAACTGCGCGACACCATCAATCCGACCACAGCCAACACCGCCACCGCAACCAGCGCGCCAATGTGGGCTCGTTCAAACAAGCCGGGCAGTTCCGACTGGTCAGGAAGAGCCGGCGCTTGCACGAAACCGAACCCCTCAGGGTCTTTCCAAGGGCCGTTAATCAGATAACGGACAAAACGTACGGCTATCTCATTGAGCATCAGCGTAGTGATGATTTCGTTCACACCAATTTGTGCCTTCGCAATCGCTGGCCCCAACGCCCACAAAGCCCCACCGAACGTAGCGCCCACCAGCATCGCCACGATCAGCAACGGACCCGACCAAGCGTTACCGATTTGAGCGACCCAAGCCGCGGCTGTTGCCCCAAAAAGAATCTGGCCCTCAGCGCCGATATTCCAAAGGCCCATTGTTGCGGCAATTGCCACCGCCAAACCAGCGAGTGCTAACGGAATCGCACGATTGATGGTTGCAGACAACGCTTCTAGGTCTCCAAATGATGCCGACAGCATCCGTTGGTAGACCTCCGTGGGATCGTCACCAGCGACCCACAACAACGCTGCGCCCAAGAACAAAGCCACCGATGAACCAAGCACGAAAGCCAACGGTTGCCCGCCAGGCAATGGTTTTTCGCGGCGCACCAACAACGGCCGTATCATGCGGGTTCTCCAGCCATAGCCAAGCCGATCGCGCTACGGTTCGCGTCAACACCAACGTATTGCGCAGCGATGCGACCGCCATGCATCACCAAAATCCGATCCGAGATGGCCAACAGTTCGTCAAGGTCTTCAGAGATCAGCAACACTCCGAGGCCCCGATTGCGAGCGTCTATCAATAACTCTTGAATCGCTGTCACGCCTTGCACATCCAAACCACGAGTCGGCTGCGATGCCACGATCACAGATGGCTCAGCGGTCAACTCACGCCCAACCAAAAGGCGTTGCAGGTTGCCTCCAGACAACTCAGCAATTCGTTGATCTAGCGACCCGGCACGCACCTTGAACGCAGAGACAATCTCAGCACAAAAAGCTTTAGCCCGATCGGTGGCGATCAACGGCCCGCGTCTGTGCTGGCGGTAAGACCGCAGAATTGCATTATCAGTGATACTCAGTTGAACAGCAAGCCCCACACCAACACGATCCTCAGGGATATACGACAATCCGGCACGAAAACGTTGCCGCGCCGAGGCGTTAGTGATGTCACGGTCAAATAACCTCACCGAACCGGAAAGAGCGTTCCGAAGCCCAGCGATTACATCAGCGAGCTCACGTTGACCGTTACCAGCAACGCCAGCAATACCCACAATCTCACCCTCATGAACCGACAAAGAAACATCTCTAAGAGCAGGCAACTTACGGTTGTTGAGCGCATGCAGGTTCTCCACCATTAACAGGGTTGCGCAAGCTTGTGTAGGTTCGGGTCGGCGGATGGTGTGCGTGGCATCACCGACCATTAGCTCCGCGAGTTGTGGAGAAGTTAGATCTTCAACCTTTAACGAACTAGCAACGGTCTTGCCACCTCGCAACACCGTAGCCTCGTCGCAATATTGTTTCACTTCATGCAACTTGTGACTAATGAAGATCACCGAACGTCCATCGTTAGCCATTTGCCGGATGATCGAGCCCAGTTCATCTGCTTCTTGGGGTGTTAGAACCGCTGTCGGTTCATCAAGGATCAGAATCTCGGCAGCGCGCCACAGAGCCTTGAGTATCTCAACACGTTGCCGTTCGCCCATCGACAACTGCCAAACTTGGCGTTGCGGATCAACATCAAGAGAAAACCTTTGAGCCAAGTCTGCGACCTGCTTCTCAACCGTGCCCATATGCAGCACCCGAGTGGCGGCCCCAAGCACAACATTCTCGGCGACAGTGAATGTGGGCACCAAACGAAACTCTTGGTGGACCATGCCCACTCCAGCCGCTAATGCAGCAGACGGACTAGCGAACACTCGGCGCGCACCAAGAACCCGAACCTCGCCGGCTTCTGGACGGTACACACCGGCCAAGACGTTCATCAAAGTTGATTTGCCAGCACCGTTTTCACCCAAAACCGCGTGAATGCTGCCCCGCTTGACCTTCAACTCGGTGCCCGCGTTGGCGACAACGCCGGGAAAACGCTTATGAATCCCGATGAGTTCTACCGCAAGCGGGTCAGCTAGTGGGTCAACAAGCGGGTCAGCATCCACGATTGAAACTGCGGTTTGGCGCTAACCGATATCGCCGATCACCCCTTTCACGAAGAATGCCTCACCAAGCAGGGTGCCGAAATCCATAACCTCTCCATCGGCGAGCAACTGAGTGTCGTCTTGACCAAAAAGCGGACCCTCAAACACATTGAAAGTGCCGTCAATCATTTGTTGACGAACCTCGTTGACTTGGTCGACAATATCGGCATCAACATCGTCCGCAATCGAACCTATGTCCACTATTCCGTCACTGTAGTCGCCCCAATACGGCACCGGGGTGTAGGTGCCGTCAGCGGCACTCGAAATAATCTCGGCATAGCGTGGACCCCAATTCCAGATTGCCGACGCGAGGTAGGCATCTGGTGCGAACTCGCTCATATCAGAGTTGTAAGACACCCAGCGCGCCCCAGCAGCTTCTGCCGCGAGCCCCGCAGCAGTGGTGTCTTGATGCATGGCGATGACATCCGCGCCGGCTTCGAGGAGTGCATCGGCCGCGTCACCTTCAAGCGCCGGGTCAAACCAGGTGCTAGTCCAGTTGACGTGTACCTCAACGTCGGGGTTTACTCGCAAGGCACCTAATGTGAATGCGTTGATTCCCCGTGCCACTTCAGGAATCGGAAACGCTGCCACGTAACCGATCTTGTTGGTTTGGGTGGTGGCTCCGGCGATCATTCCAGTGAGGTAGCGTGGTTGGTAGATTTTGCCGAAGGTGTTGCCGAAGTTCGTGTCGTTGGATTTGAAACCAGAGACGTGCTCAAAGACCACATCAGGAAACTCTTGGGCCATTTCTTCCATGGTGTCCATGTAGCCAAACGAGGTGCCGATGATCACGTCGTGGCCGTCGGCTACGAGCGTGCGGATTGCCGCTTCGGTGTCGGCGGGTGAGCCATCGTCAATGTTTTCTACAAACTCGGTGCGAACACCGGTGACTCTTTGTGCATGGAGCCGTCCTTGGTCATGCGCCCAAGTCCAACCAGCTTCGCCAATCGGGCTGATATAAATAAACGCCGCAGAGAAGTCTTCACCATCGTTAGCGTCTGCCGAACTGTTTGCGTCGCTGCCCATCTCGTCTGCGTCCATGTCGGTGCCGTTGTCTGTGCTGTCGGCAGCGGTGGTTGTTGGTTGATTGGTAGTGGTGGTGACGGGTTCGGTGCTGCTGTCGTTAGCGCACGCAACCGCGAGTAAGGTAAGCGCAAGCAACGGCACGAAGAGCCGTGTAAGCATACATCTCACAGTGGTGTTTTTCATTTTGCCCCCCATAGGTTTAGTATCCGAGTACATTTTTCTCGGTCGACAGTTAACCTAGCAGCTTCGTGGCCGATAGCTAAACACGGCCGACTAAGGTGAAGCGCGCCAGACCTAGGGGGGTGACCAAAAGCGTGCATGACGTGCAACTACCGGCAATAAAACCCGACAGTTACGTTGCGCCAACAAGCGTTGAGGAAACTCTAGAGCAACTTGCAAACGGCGGACGGGTCTTAGCGGGTGGCACCGATCTTCTCATTGAAATGGATCGCCGAACCAGCGGCCCAGTTGAACGTTTGATCGACATCACTAGGATTGCTGGGCTAGACAAGATTGCGGTATTCAACAACCGTGTGCGTATTGGGCCGCTAGTAACCCACAATCAATGCGTCAACAGTCCGGTTATTGTTGAACATGGTTTGGCGTTAGCACAAGCGTGCCTTGAGGTTGGTGCGCCGGCTTTGCGCAATCGAGCCACCGTGGTGGGCAACATAGTCACCGCAAGCCCCGCGAACGACACCATCAGCGCGCTCAGCGCGCTTGAAGCAGATATTACGCTTTGTTCGAAGGGCCACAAGCGCACCGTGCCCTTGGCTGACTTTTTTATCGGTGTGCGTAAAACGGTTCTGCAACCCTACGAACTTGTCACCGACATTTCGTTCCCGATTCGCTCCAACGCTAGTCGCTCGATTTTTTTGAAGCTGGGGCTGCGCGGCGCACAAGCAATATCGGTTGTGCATGTGGCGCTTCGCTGCGACTTTAGCGAAACTGGCGCAGTCGTAGCTGCGGCGATTGCGTTGGGAAGTGTTGCACCCGTGATTGTGAGACCCAGCGAAGCCGAAAAACTGCTGGTAGGCAGTGCGCTCAACCCAGACATTATCGATTCAACTAGTAAGCAAGCCAGATCAGCCGTCTCACCAATAGATGACTTGCGTGCCCCAGCCGATTACCGAAGCGAATTAGTGCAGGTGATGGTGCGCCGGGGTCTAAATGCGATCGCCGAAAACGCCCACCGTGATGCTTGGCCAGAGGTAACGCCGTTGCTTGGTGGCCCTAACCTGGGTGCCGATGCGCTGGCCGCCGAATTTGCTACCAGCGACACGATTACAACAACAATCAACGGCCGTTTAGTGGAAGCGCCGTGGTCTGAGGTGTCTTTGCTTGACTGGATTCGTAGAGAAACTGCGTTCAGCGGCACCAAAGAAGGGTGCGCCGAAGGAGAATGTGGTGCCTGCACGATCTTCTTGGATGGTGTGGCCGTGCTGAGTTGCTTAGTGCCAGCCCCCAGAGCCCATCAAGCACAACTCACAACCATTGAAGGGCTCGCCGAAGCCGACCGGTTGCATCCGCTGCAACAAGGTTTTGTCGACTGCGCCGCGGTTCAGTGCGGCTATTGCATACCCGGCTTGTTGATGGCCGGTGCCGCCTTGCAGAGCAGTCACCCCGACCCCGACAACGCAACAATCAGCAATGGCCTCAGTGGCAATTTATGCCGCTGCGGTGGCTACTACGCCATCGCCGCTGCCTTCAACGAGGCGAGCGTTGCGCCAAGCACGCCAACCATTGAGGAGGCCAAGCAGTGACACTTGGCGGCACGGTCAGTAAACTTGACGCGCACGGCAAAGTCACCGGCGAGGCAATTTATGCGGGCGACATCGCCGCCGACATGTTGGCTGCCAAGGTCGTTTTCACTAACCAAGTTCACGCTCGCATTACCGCACTTGACGTGTCTGAGGCAGCCGCGCTAAAGGGCGTGCATTTGGTTCTGACGGCTGCTGATGTGCCAGTCAACGAGTATGGCCTTACCAAGTTTGACCAGCCGGTTTTGATAGGCCCAGAGTGTACCGGCCGAGCGCAAGTAGCTAGCGATGTTTCACGTTGGGAAGCCGACCATCTCGCAGTGGTGGTAGCTGAAACTGCCGAGATAGCCGAAAGCGCAGCCCAACTGATCGCAACGGAATGGGAGCCCCTCGAAGTCGTGGCCGATATTGATGCCGCGCGCAGCGAGAACGCGCATATCATCCACCCCGAAGACGGCACCAACTCCAACACCTATGCACACTTAAAGACTCGCAAAGGAGACATCGCTAAGGCTTTCGCTACCGCTACCCACATTGTTGAAGGTACATACGAATTCCCTTACCAAGAACATGCTTACCTGCAAACCGAAGTGGCAGTCGCCTACATCGACAGCGAAGGACGGGTCACCGTAGAAACCGCGGGTCAGTGGGCGCATGAAGACCAACAGCAGGTAGCTCACGCGTTGGATCTAGCGCCTGAGCAGGTGCGGATCATTTATCGGGCGATAGGTGGAGCGTTCGGCGGGAAAGAAGACATGAGTTTGCAGGTGGTGATGGCCTTAGCGGCGCTGCGTTTGGCTGAAAATGGTGTTTTACGTCCGCTGCGTTGCGAATGGAGTCGTGAAGAATCAATTGTGGGGCATCATAAGCGCCATCGGGGGAGAGTTCAGACACGCTGGGCAGCAGACCAAGAAGGCCGCCTCCTCGGTGTGCAAACTGAGGCTTATCTTGATGCCGGTGCCTACAACTACACGTCCAATAAGGTGCTCGGTAATCTGCATTTATGCGTGTCGGGTGCTTATAAGGTGCCGAACGCTCATATTGATTCGCAAGCGGTTTATACGAATGCTCCGCCGGGTGGGGCCTTTAGGGGTTTTGGAGCGCCGCAAGGCACCTATGTGGCCGAGATGCAGATGAATAAGCTCGCGGTTCAAATTGGTATCGACCCGGTTGAGTTACGCCGCCGTAATGTACTGCAGGATGGGTCAGTGGGTATCACTGGAACGGAAATGCCTCTTGGGGTGAGCCTCACCGAAGTTGTTGAAGCTGCCGCAAGTCACGCCCGCTGGCAAGACGCAGCCCCGCAACCGAAACCTCTGTCGGTGTTCGCTTCGCTGGCCCCGTCTACTCAAGACATTAAACGTGGCCGCGGTTTCGCCTGCGCCTTCAAAAACATCGGCTTCTCTTTCGGTTTTCCAGAACGCAGCGAAGCCCGCATCGTCTTACATGGCGACCCAGAATCCACCGCTGGCCTAGGCGAAGCGCAACACGCGGAGTTGTATTTGGCTGGTGCTGATGTGGGTCAAGGTGCCCACACGGCATTCCTGCAGATTGCTGCCGAAGCCACGGGCTTACCCATCAAGGCAATCAATCCAGTGTTCTCAGACACCGCAACAAGTGGCGATTCGGGTTCCGCATCGGCATCTCGGCTCACTTGGATGGCTGGTAACGCTATCTTGGGTGCGGCTGAGGAAGCGGCCAAGTCGTGGCTCAACGGCGACCGCCCGGCTATCGGCGAGTTTTGCTATGTCCCGCCCCCTACAGAACCCCTTGATGCTGCCGGTTTCGAGCCCACCACACCGAACTTTGCTTATGGTTATGTGGCTGAAGCAGTGGATTTGTCGGTTGACACAGCAACCGGTCATATCAAGGTCCACGATGTGGTTTGTGCGGTCGATGTGGGACGAATAGTGAACCGGGATTTGCTTATCGGCCAAGTTGAAGGTGCGATTATCCAAGCGCATGGCTATGCCTTGTCCGAGAACTTGCATGTGGTTGACGGACGAATTCTCAATCCTCGCTTCAGTGGCTATCTAATACCCGGTATTGCCGATATCCCTGAGCAGGTTCGTTCTGTGCTCTTGGAGATTCCAGACCCTCGTGGCCCGTTTGGGTTGCGGGGTATGGCCGAGATGCCGTTTATTCCCTACGCACCGGCGGTGGCCGCGGCGCTCCATGATGCCACTGGGGTCTGGTTTGACACCTTCCCGTTGACACCCATCCGGGTGTTGGCGGGTCTCAACGCTGCGGTTCCGATAAATAAGAAAGTGGTTAGGTCGTGAAACCTCCGATTTCTGGTTATGCTCTCTTATTCGTGGGAGAGCATAGAATAAGCGTCACTCGCTGATGCATCTTATTCGTCGGCTGAGTGGGAGCCTTATCCCCTTCGTAGCGGCATTTGCAGCGTTGTTAATTGGTGCGGTCATTATTTGGGTGCTGGGTGCGAACCCGTTTGTTGGTTATTGGGAACTCTTGAAGGGTGCCTTTGGCAGCGGTGATGCGCTGGCCGACACCGCGGTCCGAGCGATGCCGTTGCTTTTGGTGGGTACTGGTATTTGTATCGCGTTTCGTGCCAGTGTCATCAATATTGGTGGCGAAGGCCAGATTGTTTGCGGCGCACTATTGTCGACAGTTACCGCATTGGCCTTACCAGACCTTCCGAGCGTCATCTTGATACCTATGGTGCTGTTTGCCGGGGTTATTGGCGGGGGGTTCTGGGGTGCTATTCCGGGCGCGTTGAAGGCGTATCTTGGGGTCAACGAAATCCTCTCAACGATCATGTTGAACATTGTTGCCATCCAAGTGATGAATTATTTGCTGCGTGCTCCTTTGATTGATCCGTTAGAGATACAGCGTGGCACGCGCATCCCACAAACTGAGCGCTTGTCGGAGAATGCGGATTTGCCGATTCTTATTGCTGGCACCCGACTGCATCTTGGTGTGGTAGTGGCTTTGTTGGCTTCGGTGCTGGCTTGGGTATTTTTGTGGCGCACTACTGTGGGTTTCAAGACCCGTGCTGTGGGTCACAACTCGGCGGCTGCCAACTACGCGGGGATGCCATTCAAACGCATGACTATGCTGGCGCTCACGTACTCTGGGGCGATGTGTGGTCTGGCTGGCGCGGTGCTGGTGTTTGGTAGCCAGTCACACCGTTTTATCACTGACGGTTCCTCGTTTGGGTTCACGGGTTCGGCTGGCTTCAATGGTATCGTTGCGGCGTTGTTTGGGGGATTGCATCCCTTGTGGACGATTCCTTCGTCTTTCTTGTTTGGGGGGTTGCTCGTTGGTGCCAACGCCATGCAGCGTGCGATCCAAATTGATTCGGCTTTGGTGATTGGCCTCAACGGTTTGATTGTGGTGTTCGTGGTAAGCAGCACTCGGGTTCGCACTCGCCTGCGCCAAGCGTTGGAGATGACGCGCATCCGCAAGGCCGAAGATGATTCCGTACAAGTGGAGAGAGCACCTAACCATGAGTGAGTTCTTTACTTTGCCGGTTTTGGTGCTTACCTTCGCTTCGGGCGTGCGTTTCGCTACGCCGTACTTGCTTGCTTCGCTTGGCGAGACGGTGGGTCAACGCAGTGGCGTGCTGAACCTTGGTGTTGACGGGGTGATGCTGCTGAGCGCCTTCTTTGCTTACTGGACGGTGCTGGAAACCGATTCGCGCTTGCTTGGGGTGGTTGTCGGCCTCGGGGTTGGGATATTAATGGGCGTTGTCTATGCGATCGTGACACTGATTTTCAAAGCTGAACAAGGCATCAGCGGCATCGGCATTTTTTTGTTCGGTTTGGGGATGAGCGAATTGTTGTTCCTCAAACAGGTCGGCACCCCCCGCGGCATTCCTTCTTTTGATGACCTGAAAGTTCCGCTGCTAGGCGATATCCCCCATATCGGAGACATGTTCTTCAATCACAGTATTGTGGTCTATCTTGCTGTGCTGTTGGTGCCGGCATTGACGATCATGGTCAACCGCACAACTTTGGGGTTGAACATCCGCGCCGTGGGCGAAAGCCCGGAAGCCGCAGACTCGTTAGGGGTTAGTGTCAACCTCACTAGAACTGTTGCGATACTTATCGGCAATGGGCTAGCTGGCCTCGCCGGAGCAGCCTTGACAATCGAACTTGGAACGTTCCAAAATAATCTCACCAACGGCATCGGCTTCATTGCCGTGGCGTTGGTTTATTTCGGTGCTTGGCGTCCGTTGGGTGTGCTAGCCGGGTCTTTGCTGTATGGCTTAATCACGGCAACCGTGACACAGTGGAAAACATTGGGTATTGTCACGGGTGCGGCAGCAAGTTTCACAACCATGGCACCTGCTGTCCTAACGGTGATTGCTTTAGCGATCATCGCTCGCCGTTCGGCTGACCAACCTGCAGCGCTTACGGTTCCATTTAGTCGAGACGGGTGAATTCCGCTCTGTCACGAGTACCCAGGAGGGAAAAATGAAAAAATCAATGTTGTATCTGGTGGCGTTGCTAGCCACCTTTGGCCTTGTGGCGGCTGCGTGCGGAGACGACAGCTCGTCCACACCCGACCCCACCACAACCACGGCAGCCCCAACAACCACAACCGCAGCTCCACAAGAAGATGATTCTTCGATGGACACGCCGGAGATGCCGGAGACGGTTGTTCTCGCTGAACGTGATTGCGATGAGGGACGCGACACTGAAGGGATCACGGTTGCGATTGTGGCTCCGAGCGCCGAAAACGATTTGGCTTTCACGCAGAGCATTGTTGATGCGGTGGATTGCCTCACCGGAGTTACCGATGTGGCGACCACGCCGGGAACGTTCATCGTTGAAGATGCCGGTGTGGCCTTGCGTCAATACGCTCAAGAAGGCTTTGATTTGGTGATTGGTCACGGTTCGCAGTACGGTGGTTTGGTTCAAGAAATAGCGCCTGATTTTCCCGAAACAGCGTTTGCTTGGGGCACTGCTGTAGACACCTTTGGTCTGCCCAATGTGTCTGCCTACACAGTTGCTTCTGATCAAGGCGGTTACGTGTTGGGAGCGATGGCAGCGGAACTTGGAACCAATGTAGGCATTGTCGGCCCGATTGAGGTGGGCGATGCGAAACTCTATGTAGACGGTTTCAAGCTTGGTGCTGAAGCGGGTGGCGCGGAAGTAAGTGTGGTCTACATCGAATCGTTTGCGGATGTACAACTTGCTTCTGAGACCGCTACTGGTTTCGTCAGCAACGGTGCCGACATCCTCACTGGTACCGCGCAGATGACCGTCGGCGCGATCAGCGTTGCCGAAAACGAAGGGATTTTGTGGTTCGGTACGCAGTCCGACCAGACTGAAGCCGCCGCCAATGGCGTAGTTGCGGCTAGTCAGGTTTACCGTTGGGAGGTTGCTTTGCAGCAACTCATCGACGACATCAACAATGGTGAGCTCGGCGGCAAGAGCTATGAGATCAACCTCGAAAACGGTGGCCTCGGTATCGAATACGGTAACTGGGATGTACCAGCCGACATCACCGATTTAGTGAACACGACCGCTCAGTCAGTGATTGCTGGGGATGTGGCAACCCGCGTCGATGCCGGTTGATCAATGATCGTTGTCGGGGGCGTGCCTGCGTGGCGCGCCCCCGATGAATGCCCTCAGTAGTCGGCCAAGTTCGCCGGGTTCGCCCAGTGCGCCTTCGCCAGTGTGCCTTGAATGGAGATGACCGATTTGATGCTTGAAATGAAGGGGATAACTAAGCGGTTCCCTGGTGTGCTCGCCAACAGCGATGTTGACTTTAATGTGCGTGCTGGTGAGGTGCATACCCTTTTGGGTGAAAATGGTGCCGGCAAAAGCACCTTGATGAAGATTTTGTTCGGCCTGTACAAAGCCGACGAAGGCAGCATCCATTTCGAGGGCAAACCGCTGGTGATTAACTCGCCAGCGGCGGCGATCAGCGCTGGTATCGGGATGATCCATCAACATTTTATGTTGGTCAATACTTTCACGGTTACCGAAAACGTGGCTTTGGGGTTGCACACATCCGATTTGGTAGCGGTGCGCAAGCGTCTCACCGAACTCACCGAGACGTATGGTCTTGACGTTGACCCAGATGCTCTGGTCTGGCAACTCGCGGTGGGGGAACGTCAACGGGTGGAGATACTAAAAGCGCTTTATCGTGATGCGCGTTTGTTGGTGTTGGACGAGCCAACGGCGGTGCTGACCCCTCAAGAGGTCAACGATTTCTTCGTCACCTTACGCCAGATCGCTGATGATGGACGGGGTCTCATCTTTATCTCACACAAGCTGCATGAGGTGATGGCGTTATCGGATCGCATCACCGTGTTGCGAGATGGCAAGGTGTCTGGGGCTACCACACCAGCGGAGACCTCCCGCCAACAACTCGCGCAGATGATGGTCGGTCGCCCGGTAAAACTTGCCCCCGATAAGCCGGAAGTCTCCATCGGTCAACCGAGGCTTACGATCAACAATTTGAGCGTCATGGGTGACCGTGATGTGCTGGCCGTGAAAGCAGTCGAACTGTCGGTTCATGGCGGTGAAGTTGTGGGTATCGCTGGGGTTTCTGGCAACGGGCAGCGGGAGCTTTGTGAGGCGGTAGCGGGTTTGCGGATGCCGGTGGCTGGGTCGGTAAGCCTTGATGGCGTTGATGTTACCGCGGCTTCACCGAGGCGTTGCCGTTCCGCTGGGCTGGCGTTTGTGCCCGAAGAACGCATGCTGCACGGTGCGGTTGCGGAGTTTACTGTCAATGAGAACTTGATGTTGCTCAACCATGATTCCGAGGAGTTCTCGCGTTGGGGGTTTCTCAAAATTCCGGCTTTGCGTAACCAGGCAGACCATTTAGTCGGTCACTACAACGTCAAAACTCCTTCCATCGACACGCCCACTAGTGCGTTGTCTGGGGGCAACATTCAAAAACTAATCATGGCTAGGGAGTTGTCTTCTAAACCAGCAGTGCTGGTGGCTGCACAACCCACCCGTGGGGTTGATATCGGCGCGGCCGAGTACATTCATGAGCGTTTGATTGCCCAGCGTGAGCAGGGAACCGCGGTGCTAGTAGTGTCCGAAGACTTAGATGAGGTGATGGCCTTGGCTGATCGGGTGGCGGTGATGTTTGAGGGTCGGATTGTGGCGGTGATAGACCGTGCCGATTGCACCGTCGAAGGTTTAGGTCTACTAATGGCCGGTGCCGACCCCAGCAGCAACTAAACTAGACGCTATGCACCACAACGAAGGCGTTGTGTCGCCGCAAGCGCGTGTCCTCGTCAACAACGCCCTCCAAAACCGATGAGCAGAATTGTTGTCAACGCCTTGAGCCGTGTGGTCGCCCATCGGACCTCCCGGCGTGGCCTCCTCGCTAGATCCGCCCTTGGAGCGACTGCGCTGGCCGTGGCGCCAGTGGCTTTCACGATGCGGCCGGTCTCCGCACACGCGGCGATCTGCTGGTGCTCCGGTTCCTCCTGTCGTTGTGGTGATCTTTGTTGTGACGGTTTCACCGATTTCTGCTGCAAGTTGACTGGTGAGAACCTGTGCCCGCCCAACACTGTGGTTGCCGGCTGGTGGAAGGCCGACGGCACGGGATTCTGCGATGTCGGTGACAGTCGCCGTCCGCGCTATTACCTTGACTGCAATCATCTTTGTGACGATGGTTGTGGATGCGGTTGGAGCGGGATTTGCCGGTCATCTTGCACGGCCGCCAATTGCCGGTGTCTGGAGGGTTGCGACTCGCGTTCGGTGGACTGCACTCGGTTCCGTTACGGGCAGTGCAGTCAGGACATTGCTTGTGTAGGGCCGATCGCCTGTCGCATCGTCACCTGCGTCCCGCCCTGGCAGTGGGATGGGTCATGCAGCGAGTGGCCCGCAGCGACCGACAATTCCACCGGATCGCACGACCGACCCTGTCTGCACGACGGTTTCACAGACCTGGCACCGAACGCCTACTATGTCGACGCGGTGGCTTGGGCGTTTGAGCAGGGTATCGCCACTGGTTACAGCAGTGACATTTTCGGACCTCACGAGCCGATGTTGCGTTGGCACATGGCAGTGTTCTTGTGGCGATATCACGGCGAACCGGAACCGCTGGTGTCGTCGCATTTTTCCGATGTGGAGGGCACCTGGTATGCCGATGCGGTGAACTGGATGGCGGACGCTGGGATCACCTCCGGAACCGACGGCGGGTTGTTCGATCCTGAGGCTCCTGCCACCCGCGGTCAGGCGATCATTTTTCTGTGGCGTTTGAGCGGTCGTCCCGAACCCACGGATGGTCCCCCACCGAATCGGGAGTATCCGTACCCGTTCGACGATGTCAACGAGAATGCCTACTACCGTGAAGCGGCTCATTGGGCCGTGCAGGTTGGGATCACCAACGGTGTTGGCGAGCGCACCTTCGGTGGTGAAAGTGTGGTTGATCGAGCGCAGGCGATTACGTTCCTCCATCGCTACGACCGTTACGACATGCTCACAAGACCTCAAGCGACCGCTGAAACCGAGGAACCCGAGAACGGCGACCTGCATGGAACCGAGGATTCAGAACGGAACGCCGCAGCTGAGAGCGAATCGGGGGTACCTGTATGATCGTGTTGCTGATTGTTGCGTTGATAGCGATAGCCGTGTTGACGCTCATCGTTTTCGGGCTGCTTCGAACCCACGCCGATATTCTCCGAGCGCTTAACCGTGCGGGTATTTCGCTGGACGATAGCGCCGCCTCTTCAACGGTCGGCCCTGTCCCGGTGGGAGGACCAACCCACACACAGACGGCGCTAGATATTGCGGGAACAGTCCCTGGAGGCGGACCGGTCTCGGTGAGCGTGGGAGGCGCCCACCACACGCTGCTGGCATTTCTGTCCTCGGGTTGCAGGACCTGTGCGGCCTTCTGGTCGGAGTTCAAATCGCCTGTTCTCGAAATCGGTGGTGAGGCGACACGTTTGGTGATCGTGGCTCAAGACCCGGCCCACGACTCCGAGAGCCAGCTTGTCGAGTTGGCTCCGAAAGGCGTGCGGACAGTCTGTTCCAGCGCCGCTTGGGAAGCCTACGGTGTGCCCGGTTCGCCCTATTTTGTGCTGATCGACGGACGAAGCAAGTCAATCGTCGGAGCAGGCACAGCAACGAACTGGCCTCAGGTCCGCCGTCTACTAACCCAAGCAATAGGTGACGCCAAGTCGAGCGGTGCCCATTCAGGCGGTTCGCGTTCGAGCGGTGCCCAGCCGAACGGTGGTCAGTCAAAGAATGGTGTCGATGCGGAACTGGCCGCGTTTGGTATCGGGCCCGGGCATCCGTCGTTGTATCCACCCGAGGTCGGCTCACCCCCGTCGCCGGAGGATGACACGTGACCCTTCTGTTTCTGGCGCTTGCAGTTTCGCTGCTTGCTGGCGTTCGCGCCGCTTGGTCGCCTTGAGGAACCTCGATGCTCACCAGCATCACCCCGCTCGGGGAGCGGGGCAGGGGGAATCGATGGAGTACCACCTCCGCCTGGCTGATCTTCGGTCATGTCTTGGGAGGAGCAGCCCTCGGGACGGCACTGGCCGGGGCTGGGGCGTTGGCCGCACTGCTGAGACTCGACCCGGCACCGCCGGCGTCGGCTGCGATCGTCGGTGCGGCCGTGCTCGGTTGCGCGGCTTTCGACCTGAGCGGGCGCCGAATACCGGGCCGTCGACAGGTCGATGAGCGCTGGTTGGGCAGGTATCGTGGTTGGGTCTACGGGTTGGGGTTCGGGGTCCAGTTGGGTTTCGGGTTTGTGACCGTGGTCAACACAGCGCTGTTGGTCGCTGTCTGTGTCGCCGGTGTGCTGCTGGGTGCGACCGAGGCGTTGCTTGTCGGCGTGGTCTACGGGGCGGCGCGGGGTCTCAGTGCCACCGTCACCGGCCGGATCCGCGACACGGCTTCCTTGAGACGGATGCACCGGCATCTCGACAGGCTTGAACGCCCGGTTCGTTGGGGAGCAGCGATGGCCCTCGCAGTACTGGCTCTCGCGACGATGGCCGGCGGTTTGATCGTCGCGTGAGCAGTACCTCGCTCAAGGCCAATGGCGTCACCGTCGCGGTGCTCGACGGTTGGGATGTCGAGATGAGCGCGTTGTCCGCCACGCCGTCACGTTCGCTGGTTCATCTGGGCAACTTCGCGTTGCCCGTAGAGAGGGGTGACTACGGTTCGGGCGCGGTCGAGATCATGGGCTCAGCGGGGATTTTCATGGCGTTGATGGAGTTCGATACGTCTGCCGCCTCGACCGCCCTGTTCTCCGGTGCGGTGATGCCCACGAACCTAGCAATCGCCGACTTCTCGCCTCAAACCCTGCAAAGAAGGCTGCCCAACCAACTCGGAACTCAACGTTTCTTCGTGGCTTCCGATCGGCCGTTTGTGCTTTATGCAGTCCTCGGTTCAACTCGCATGGCATCAGTGCTCGTCTCAGAAATGAACCGCGTCCTGCGAGGGATCAGCATCGGTTCAGCAGCGTAGAAGGCACGCGGACTGCACCTGGAGATCGCGCCCAGGCGTGTTGCTTCCCGCTCATTTACACTTCGTTCACGGCCTGCTCAGGCCTCAATCAGGCGATCAAGCAGACCGGCGAAGTCGGAGTTGGCGAGGCACCAAACGGCGATGAATGCAACGCTGAACGGGCTCGTGGTGGTGCCGCAATTTGATGACACAAACAATTGGCCGTTGGTCGAAAGTTTAGATAAGCTGACAGGAAACATCCGCGAGGGGGCGTGAATGAACAGGGAGGTAGACCTGTATAAACTTCGTATCAACATCGACCGGTTGCTTGAGCGGCTTGACGACTTGGCGAAAATCGGGGCGATTGAAAATACCGATGGTTGCTCACGCTTGGCACTGACAGACGAAGACAAAGAAGGTCGAGACCTAGTAGTGACCTGGATGCGAGACCTCGGCATGGACATCACCATTGACGGTATCGGGAATGTGGTGGCAGTCTGGACTGGCCCCCACACAGACCCCACTCTCAAACCGGTGATGACCGGCAGCCATATTGATACCGTCAAAACCGGTGGCCGATATGACGGCAACTTGGGAGTGCTCGCTGGCCTTGAGGTTGTGGAGACGCTCGCAGAGGCAGGCATCTCGACGCGCCACCCGCTGGCCGTGGGCTTTTTCACAGACGAAGAAGGGTCGAGGTTCCCACCCGACATGTTGGGAAGCCTCGTTTATGTCGGTGGGATGAGCTTAGAGGACGGGCTCGATACGGTAGGGATCGACGGAGCGGTTCTCGGCGATGAACTTGAACGCATCGGTTATCGGGGTGGCGCGCCTTGCCCAGCGGTAGCGCCCCATGCGTTTGTGGAGTTGCATATCGAACAAGGGCCGGTGCTTGAAGCCGAAGGTGTCACCATCGGAGCGGTAGAAAGTGTGCAAGGCATTAGTTGGACCGAGATTACTATCAAGGGCCAATCCAATCACGCGGGTACCACGCCGATGCATCTGCGCCGCGACCCTGGTTATGCTGCCGCTCGAATCGCCACGTTTGTGCGTGAACTCGCTCTGGAGTTGGGTGGTCGCCAAGTCGCTACCGTAGGCCAGATCAAGCTGCATCCGAACCTCGTCAATGTGGTCGCTGCCAACGCCACTATCACAGTCGATTTGCGCAACACCGAAGAAGCCATCCTGCAACAAGCCGAGCAGCGGCTTGTGGAGTTCTGCGATCGGTTAGCAGAAGACGAAAAAGTCACCATCACCACAAGGTCGCTAGCCCGTTTTGAGCCAGTCGTTTTCGATCCTGAAGTTGTTGACCGGGTTGCTCACACTGCCGCTGAGCTTGGCTATTCAGTGAAACGTATGCCTTCAGGTGCGGGGCATGACGCGCAGATGCTAGCCAGAGTGTGCCCCACCGCGATGATTTTCACGCCCAGTTGGGAAGGCCTGTCACACAATCCGTTCGAATTCACCGCTCCAGAAGACTTAGAAGCCGGAACCAACGTGCTTTTGCATGTTTTGGCTGCATTGGCGAACGAAAACGGCTATAACAAATAGAGCGGGCGCAACGAATAGGTAGAGGAGAGTAACCATGACCACTTTTGAACTCAACGGAACCAACGTCACTATCCGGGGCAACCATCCGCACCTGCTGAGCGCCCTGCGCGAGGAACTGGATGTCACCTCACCCAAAGACGGCTGCTCTCCCACCGGACAGTGCGGTTGCTGCACCGTGCTGATCGACGGCAAGGCTCGGGTTGCGTGCCAGGTCAGCCTCGACAAGGCCGCGGGAAGTTCCATCACCACGCTTGAAGGCATGGACCCCGACGAGGTCGACCGCATGGCCCGTGCCTTCGCGGCCTGTGGTGCTTTGCAGTGCGGCTTCTGCACCCCGGGAATTGCGGTCCGGGCCAAGGCACTGATCGATCGCAAGGGGTCGGCGCTGACCCGCGAGGAGGCATCACGGCATCTCGGCGGGCACCTGTGCCGCTGCACCGGTTACATCAAGGTGCTTGATGCGGTGGAGGCGCTGGCTTCGGGCAACATCCCCGAGCCGCAGATCCCCGGAGGCATCGGCAGCAGCGGCATCAAGTATGAGGGGCTCGAACTGGCGGTCGGCCTGCGCCCGTTCATAGACGACATGCGGCCTCAGGGTCTGCTCCACGGCGCGTTCAAGCTCTCCGATCAGGCGCGAGCCGACATCGTGGCAATCGACACCAGCCGTGCCGAGGGGGTCGAGGGGGTCGAGCGGGTGCTGACCGCGGCCGATGTGCCCGGTGTGCTGCGCGTAGGTCTGATCCACAAGGACTGGCCGATATTCATCCCCGTCGGCGGCCGGACCAGCTATCGCGGTGATGTCTTGGCGATGGTGGTCGCCGCTGACCGTGAAACGGCCCGGTCCGCGGCGCAGCTCGTTGAGGTTGTCTATGATGCGTTGCCGCCGATTGTTGAGCCAGCGGCAGCGGTTGCGTCCGATGAGGATGCCGTGTGGGGGCTCGACGGCAATGTGTTGTCGCGGTCGGTGTACGCGCGTGGCGACACCGAGGCCGCTCTGGCGAACGCTGCCCATGTGGTGCGGGAGACCTTCCAGACTCAGCGCATCGACCACGCTTTCGTGGAACCCGAATCCACCCTCGCAATGCCTGGCGACGACGGCGGCTTGATGGTCTACAGCGGGGGGCAGGGGATTTGGGACGACCGCAACGACATCGCCGCGATCCTCGACATCGACCCCGAGCGGATCATCGTCGAACTGGTATCCAACGGCGGTGCTTTCGGGGGCAAGGAGGACATGTCGAACCAAGGGCAGACGGCGCTTGCGGCATGGTTGTTGCAACGTCCCGTGAAGACCACCTTCTCCCGTGAGGAATCGCTGCTCGTCCACACCAAGCGTCATCCGATCCGCATGGAGTATCAGGCCGGCTGCGACGCCGACGGCAAGCTCGTGGCCCTGCATGCGCGGATGCTCGGTGACTCCGGGCCGTACGCGTCGGTGGGGATGAAAGTGCTTGAGCGGGCGGCGGGCCACGCCAGCGGCCCCTATGTCGTTCCCAACATCGATGTCGAAGCGATAGCGGCCCGTACCAACAACTCGGTGGGCGGTGCGTTTCGTGGTTTCGGGGCGAACCAGGCACAGTTCGCCATGGAGGGGGTCATGGACCGGCTCGCCGATGCGGTCGGAATCAGTGCTTGGGAGATGCGCCAGCGCAATGTTGTCGAACCCGGCTCGGTCTGGGGCCCCGGTCAGATCATGGACGACGGCTGCCTGGGCGCACAGGCCTGCTTGGACGCGATCAAGCCGGCTTTCGACGAGGCGGTGACCGCAGGCAAGCCTGTCGGGCTGGGGCTGGGTCTCAAGAACTCCGGCCTCGGAAACGGTTTCAAGGAGATCGCCAAGGCGGTGGTGCATTTCCGTGAGGACGGTCAGGTGGAGGTGCGGCATTGTTGGACCGAGATGGGCCAGGGTGTTCACACGGTGGCGTTGCAGGTGGCGGTGGAGGAGCTTGGCATCGACCCAGACCGGATCGAGGTGATTGTCGACACCACCCGTGAACTGGGTGCGGGCCAGACAACCGGTTCACGGGGCACGTTGATGGGTGCGGGCTCGGTGCAGGACGCTTGCCGTGCCGCTTTGGCGGACGGTTGCAGAGTCGGTGTCGATTACGAGGGTGAGTACCGAGTGGATTGGACCAACTCATTGTCGGACGGGGTTGAGAACCCGATCATCCACTCCACTTTCGGCTACGCCGCGCAGCTCGTTGTGCTCGACCCCGACACTGGTTCAGTGGAACGGGTTGTTGCTGCACACGATGTGGGGCGAGCCGTCAACCCAGTGTTGTGCGAGGGTCAGATCGAAGGTTCTGTGCACATGGGTCTGGGCTATGCCCTCACGGAAGGATTTCCCTGCGACGAGGTCGGTATGCCGAACAATATGACCTTGCGCAGCTTGGGGATCATCCGCCCCAAGGACATGCCGCCGGTGGATGTGATCCTTGTCGAGTCGGCCGAGCCCAACTCGCCGTATGGGATCAAGGGCGTTGGTGAGATCGGTTTGGTTCCGACCGCGGGAGCGGTGGCCACAGCTCTGCACAACCACGACGGCCAGTGGCGGACCGAACTGCCGATGGCGGCCGACTCCAACCGTGAGCGCGCACTGGCGTGGCAGTAACAGCAGGGCTTGCGGCCAACCAGACCCACGGGATGGTCTGCGCGCACCATCACCTGTATTCGGCTTTGGCTCGTGGCATGCCGGTGCCGCCCCGTACACCGGGATCGTTTCTCGACATTCTGGAGTTGGTCTGGTGGCGCCTTGACCGAGCGCTCGATCTCGACACCATCGAATGGTCCGCCAAACTCGGGGCTCTTGAGGCTCTGGAACGGGGCACGACCTGCATCATCGACCATCACGAGTCGCCATCGGCTATCGAGGGTTCGCTTGAGGTGATCACCGCGGCCTGCGCCGAAGTCGGCGTTCGAGTCAACACCTGTTACGGAGTAACCGACCGCCACCCCAACACCGCCGGTCTGGGCACTGCCGGTTCGGCCGTTGTTGGTTCGGGTGCTACGGGTGCGGTCGACTCGGGCGGACCGGGTTCGGTTGGCTCGGGTTCGGGGGGTTTCGACACGGCGGGCCCTATGACCGAAGGCGCCCGCAGGGGGCTGGAGGAGAACCGCCGTCATCTTGAGAGTGGGGCGGCAGGGATGGTCGGCGTGCATGCCGCCTTCACCTGCACCGACGAGACGCTTGCCGCGGCGGCGGAACTGGCCGCGGAGTTCGGCGTGGGCGTGCATATCCACGTCGCTGAGGGTGCCGCTGATCGGGATGCGGCGGCTCGGCTTGCCCCGTTGGCCACTGAAGATTGGCTTATCATCCATGGAGTACACCTTGAAGACGACCACGGTCTGGCCGGCACGCTGATCCACAACCCCCGTTCCAACATGAACAACGCAGTCGGGTATGCCCGGCCCGTGCGGTTCGCGAATCCCACCGGGCTCGGAACCGATGGGATAGGTGCCGACATGATTGATGAGTTCCGGGTCGCGTACGTGCGGATGCGAGAGGATGATGTGACCACTAGCCCCGACCCCGCTTGGCGCATGTTGGAGGTGAACCAAGAACTGTTTCCCGAGAGTCGCAACGATGTGGTGACCTGGAATTATGAAGTCATGGACCCTTGGCGGCTGGCATTCACCACGGGTGTGTCGCCACTGCAAATAACTGTTGACGGTGAAACCGTGATGGAGCACGGCCAATTGACCAAAGTTGACGCGGTTGAGGTTCGGGCCAAAGCCGCCGAAGCCGCGCAACGCCTTTTCAAGAAACTGGAGAAACTGACATGACCCAACCCGTTGCTTTATATATGCAGGATGCGCGCAGCATCCGTGATGCCATGTCCCATGTGCAGTACGCCGAGGAACGGGGGTTCGATTCCGTCTGGCAGGCCGACTCACGCCTGGTTCGGGAGGTGTGCGTGCCGATGGCAGCGTTCGCGTCCACAACCGACACCATCAAGATCGGCAGCGGTGTGGTCGACTGCTGGACTCGCAATCCAGCACGGCTGGCTTCGACCTTCTCGACCCTCGACGATCTCGCTCCCGGCCGGATCATTTTGGGTTTGGGTGCCTGGTGGGACCCTCTTGCCGCGAAGGTGGGGATCGACCGGGCACGTCCGCTGCGAGTGATGCGCGAGGTGGTCGAGTCGTGCCGGGCCCTGTTGGCCTGCGACGGGCCGGTCGACTACGACGGCTACTTCGTGCATCTCGACGGTGTTGAACTCGACTATGTGCATCAGGAACGCCGCGCCAAGGACGTGCCGATCTATATCGGCGCTACGGGCATGAAGATGATGGAACTGGCCGGCAAGATCGCCGATGGAGTCGTGCTGAACTACATGGTCGAGCCCGCCTACAACGACAGGGCGCTGGCCGCGTTGGAGGCGGGGGCCAAAGC
>Ga0209022_1001272_pt1 | contig 26770 bp, 29 predicted proteins | sample PinacodermPK_FD_187300 | JGI IMG/M metagenome (GOLD analysis project Ga0209022, IMG submission 187300) | Host-associated microbial community of the marine sponge Aplysina aerophoba from Gulf of Piran - sponge pinacoderm, lysed by proteinase... | ecosystem: Host-associated > Porifera > Sponge >...
GCGCGCGGGCGCGCTAGGGCGCCGCAGGAGCGGCGGGCCGCGGTCGCGGCCTGTCGCGCGTCCGTCAAAGAGAGACGCGCTCTACCCACCGCCCCGCTGGAAGGAAGTGTCGAGCCGGGCGAGGTGCCCCTCGGGATCCTCGTAGCCGCTGTAGCGGAAGCGCGCGGCGAGCACCGGCAGCGCGAGCAGGCCGATGCGTCGCTCGGGCCTGGGCGAAAGCGTGATCTCCAACGTGCCGGTCCCTTCGCGGATCGTGATCGTGTCGCCATCCTCGGAGATGCCGGCCTTCGGGAGCGCGCGGCGCAGCGTGCGCCGGAACTCGTGGCGCTCGATCGCCATCTCCTTCTCGACGGTCAGAGTCTTGGGCACGAACGCGGCCGGAACTCGGAGTTGAGACGGGGACTGGTGCCGGCTTCGCCGGCTCAGCCGCCGGCCACGGGTGGCCAGATCGCCAGCGTGTCGTTCTCGCTCAGCGCGTGGGAGCCGCGCTCGCTCGGCTCCACGTAGATGCCGTTCACCAGCACGATGGAGCAGTACTGGCGGGGCAGGTTGAACCTGGCGAAGACGTCTTCGGGCGTGGTGCCTGCGTCCAGGTCGAGCTCGACCTGGTTGTCCGCGGCGCCGGCCGGGAGATAGTCGCTCAGCAAGGCATAGAGCTTGACGGTCACCTTCATGGCGGGTGCGCGGCGTCGTGGCGCCGTGATCGCGGCCGTCGTTGCTCAGGTCTGGCTGTGGGCGACGTAGGCCTCCATCACGCGGTGCGGGTTCTCCTGCAGCCTCTCCTTCCAGTCGCCGAGTGCGGTCTGGTTCTGGATCAGGCCGCGGATCACGCCGACGTGGTCGGTGAGCCCGATGCCGAGCGCGCCGACCAGGTGGTCGCCGTCGAATTCCAGCCGGAGGTACTTGTAGCCCTTCTCGTCCACGGCGACGCCGCTATCGCCGCCGGCGACGCCTTCCCAGCTTCCGAACGAGCTTGAGACGAGCCCGACCGTGGCGAGCACGTTCATGTTGAGGCTGCCCTTGTAGTGCGCGTGGCGGCCCAGCATGTTGAGCGCCGCGATGCGGCCGTGCTCGGTCGCGGTCGGCTGAATCGCGTGCACCGAGTATTCGCCGGTGGAGAAATCGAGGCCCTGGGCCACGTCGCCGGCGGCGAACACGCCCTTGGCGCTGGTCTCCAGGTGCTGATCGACGAGCACGCCGTGGTCGGTCTCGATCCCGCTCCCCTCCAGGAAGCCGATATTGGGCGCGACGCCGACGGCAAGCACGACCAGATGGGCGTCGATCCTCTCGCCGTTGTCCAGCACCACGGCCTTGTCGCCGCCCGCGCCGCTGGCGGCCTCGATTCCGGCGACCCGCGTCGAGGTGAGCACGCGGATGTTCTTGGCCCCGCACCAGCGTTCCAGCATCCCGCCAGCGGTCGCGTCCATCATGCGCGAGACCATGCGCTCTTCCATCTCGATCACGGTGAGATTGCCGCAGCGCTTGGCGAGCGCCTCCAGGATGATGCAGCCGATGAAGCCTGCGCCGATCAGCACGACGTTGGCATCTTCGTTGAGCAGCTGCGCGATCCCGCGGCAGTCTTCGAGGGTCCAGCAGTTGTGCACGCCGGGGAGATCAAGGCCGGGCACCGGCGGGCTGAGCGGGGTCGCGCCGGTGGCGATCAGCAGGCGGTCGTAGGAAACCGTCTCGCCGCCGCTGAGGGTGAGCGTGCCGTCCGCCGATGCCACGGATTCCGCCCGCCCCTGCTGATACTGGATGCCGAGGCTTTCGTAGTGGCCTTCGGTCTTGCGGAGGTAGGTCCCGCCTGGCTCGATCATGCCTTCCAGGACGTAAGGGATCGCCATCCGCGAATAGGGCGGCTCCGGTTCGTCGCCGATGAGGACGATGTCGGCAGCCCGGTCTCCCTTGCGCAAGGTTTCGGCTGCGACCACACCGGCCGGGCCGGCACCCACGATCACATGCTGCATGTTGGCTCCCGCTTGGCTCTTTTCGCCGCTCCTGCGGCACGCGCACCTGCGCGGCCCGGCCCGGCATGTTTCGTCTCGTTTGTTCCCGTCACCCCCGATACAAGCCGGGGGACCGGCGCCCTCGTCGGTGCGCGCGGCCCCCCGCCGTCACGAGAATGACGAACGATGCGGGCTAGAGCGCGAGGCGCTCCACCGTCTCGTTGCTGGGTACGCCGTCGTCGGTCCAGCCGCGCACCTCGTAGTATTCCGGCAGCATCTTGTCGAGGCCGTTGGTGAGCCCCTCTGCCGGGCCGGTCTTCGCCGCATCCTTGAGCAGACGCGCGGGCAGGTTGTCGTCCTTGCCCGTGAAGCCCGCCGCGCAATTGTACTGCCGCTCCAGGTTCCAGACCCGCTCGCCGACCTCCAGCAGCTTCTCCGTCGTCCAGTCGCCCTCGCAAGCCGCGTTGATCTGCGGCGCGATGTCGTCGAGCGACCATGCGAAGGTGGTGAAGACGCAGAGGCCGGAGGAATCGACCGCCGAGGTCGCGTCCTGGAAGGCCTTGACCAGACCGGCCTTGCCCTCGGTTACGTGCGGGTCGGTCTTCTCCGGCACGCCCAGGATCTCGGACGAAACGGTGTAGGCCCGCAGGTGGCAGGCGCCCCGGTTGGCGGTGGCGTAGGCGAGGCCCATGCCCTGGATGCCGCGCGAATCGTAGGCCGGGAACTCCTGGCCCTTGACCGACATCGAGAGCTCCGGCCTGCCGTACTTCTCGCAGAGCCGCTTGGAGCCGAGGCCGATCTCGGCGCCGAAGCCCTCGCCCTTGCCGGTGAGCTCGGCGAGATCGGTCAGCGCCTTGGCGGAGCCGAACTTGCACTCGATACCGCCGGTCTCAGCGTCGCCGATGGCGCCTTCCTCATAGAGCTCCATGGCGGCGCCGACGGTGGCGCCGAAGGAGATCGGGTCGATGCCCTGCTCGTTGCAGATGAAGTTGGCGAAGGTCAGCGCGTCGAGATCGTCCACGCCGGTGGCCGCGCCGAGCGCCCAGGCCGCCTCGTATTCCAGGCCGCCGGAAGCGATCTGGTACTCCGGCCGCTCGGCCACGGTGTAATGGGTGCGCTCGACCGTGGAGATGCGCCCGCAGGCGATGGTGCAGCCGAAGCAGGCGGCGTTGGTCACCAGGTTGGGCTTGCCGTCGGCGCGGGGCTCGGCCATCGCCTCGGCCGAGATGTTCTTCGCGCCATCAAACTGCACGTCCCGATGGTTGTGGGTGGGCAGCGCGCCGACCTCGTTGATGACGTTCATCAGCACCTGGGTGCCGTAGGCCGGCAGGCCCTGGCCGGTGACGGCGTTGTCCGCGAGGGTTTTCTTCCCCTCCGACGTCACCTGCATGAAGGCGGCGGCATCTTCGACGTTGACGCCGAGGGTGCCGCGAAGCGCCACCGCCTTGAGGTTCTTCGAGCCCATCACGGTGCCGACTCCGGAGCGCCCGGCGGCCCGGTGCATGTCGTTCACCACGCAGGCGTACTTCACACCCTTCTCGCCGGCGACGCCGATGGAGGCGACACGGATCAGCGGATCCTGGTGCTTGGCCTTGATCCCCTCCTCGGTATCCCAGACCGACTTGCCCCAGTATTCGCTGGCGTCGATCAGCTGGGCGTCGTCGTTCTCCACCAGGAGGTAGACCGGGTTCGGTGACCGACCCTCGAAGATGATCATGTCGTAGCCGGCGTTCTTCATCTCGTTGCCGAAGAAGCCGCCGGAGTTCGAGCACGCGATCGCGCCGGTGAGCGCGCCCTTGGTCACGACCGAGTAGCGCCCGGCCGTCGACGCGCAGGTGCCGGTCAACGGGCCGGTGGTCATGATCATCTTGTTATCTGGCGAGAGCGGATCGACCCTCGGGTCGGTCTCCTCGACCAGATACTTGGTGGCGAGCCCGCGTTGGCCCAGGTACTTCTGGGCCCATTCCATGTTCAACGGTTCGTTCGTGCAAGTGCCCTCGGTGAGGTTCACCCGCAGCACGTTCCTTGCCCATGCCATGACGAGTCCTCCCTAGGCCTCGGCCTGCGCGCCGGCGTCGGTCTTGGACGCCCACTGACGCATCCGGTCGAGGCCGGTCCAGTTCGCGTCCACATAGGTGATCGCCGCGGTCGGGCACGCCTTGGCGCACTCGGGATCGCCGCCGCAGAGATCGCACTTGATCACCTTGCCGGTGGAGGCGTTGTAATTCACGGTCCCGAAGGGGCAGGCGATGGTGCAGACCTTGCAGCCCACACAGAGCGAATCGGAGACCACCTTGGCCCCGGTCGCGGCGTCGAGCGTGATTGCATCGACCGGGCAGGCCTGCATGCACCACGCCTCGTCGCACTGAGTGCAGGTGTAGGGGACCATCCGCCCCTGATCGTGGAAGTTGAACACCTTGATACGAGACTTGGCGGGGTTGAATACTCCCTCGTTCACGTGGGAGCAGGCCAGCTCGCATTGCAGGCATCCGGTACACTTGTCCGGGTCGATATGAAGCGATTTCAGCACGTTCGTAACCCCCCTACGCGCCACTCAGGCGCTCACTGACACTCTACGCACACACTACACCACAAGACGCCCGCCTTGCACCGGGCGATGTGAGCCTTGGTATGACAGGCGGTCATATGACTCAATCCCCGAGCCGCCTAGCCTGCCATCGCCTCGGCGCCCGCGGCGATGGCCTTCACGATATTGTGGTAGCCGGTACACCGGCAGAAGTTGCCCTCCAGATAGGAGCGAATCTCCGCCTCGCTCGGCTTCCCGTTGCGCTTCACCAGGTCGAGCGCGCACATCACCATGCCTGGCGTGCAGAAGCCGCACTGCAGCGCATGGTGCTCCTTGAACGCCGCCTGCATGGGATGGAGGGTGTCGCCCTCGGCCACGCCCTCGATGGTGAGCACGTTCGTGCCGTCCGCCTGGACCGCCAGCAGGGTGCAGGCCTTCACGCACTCGCCGTCGACGTGCACGTTGCAGGCGCCGCACTGGCTCGTGTCGCAGCCGACATGGGTGCCGGTGAGGCCGAGATCGTAGCGCAGGAACTCGACGAGCAGGGTGCGGGTCGACACCTCGCGGGCGACCTCCTCGCCATTGACGCTCATCTTGACCTGCGCTTGGGGCACGCTGACTCCCCCGGACCATTTGGTCACATCCGGCGGGAAGAATAACCGCGACCGCTATGGTGGACAAAGCGTTTGTGCCGCGTGCCCGCGCGACCTCTCGTCGGTGGCACTGCCACGGCGCTGTCGGTATAGGATGGCCGGCACGTGACCAGAGGGTAAGCGAGGCGCAGGCATGAACATCGCAGCGCTACTGGCGAAGACGGCCCGGGTCCTGCCCGAGCGGCCGGCGGTCTCCCTCGGCGACGCTGTCGCGGCGCGTTACGGCGAGCTCCACGGGCGTGCCGGCGCGATCGCGGGCGCGCTCAAGGCGGCGCACGGGCTCGAACCCGGTGAGCGGGTGGCGATCTTCATGGCGAACCGGCCGGACTATCTGGAGGCGCTCTTCGGCATCTGGTACGCGGGCCTGGTCGCGGTCCCGGTCAACGCCAAGCTGCATCCGCGCGAGGTCGCCTACATCCTGGGCAATTCGGGCACCCGGCTCTGCATCACCGACGAAGGCCACGCAGACGGGATCGAGAGCGTGCGCGGCGAGGTGCCGGGCCTTGCTGCGCCGCTGGTGGCGGGCTCGGACGACTGGCGCGCCATGCTGGGGCACGACGCGGAAGGCCCCGCCGCGGCCCGTCCCGACGACCCCGGCTGGCTCTTCTACACCAGCGGCACCACGGGCCGGCCCAAGGGCGCCACCATCACCCACCGCAACCTGCTGCTGATGACGCTGAGCTATTTCGCCGATCTCAACCCGATCACGCCCGACGATTGCGTGCTGCACGCGGCGCCGCTCTCCCACGGCTCGGGCCTCTACGCGCTGCCCTTCATCGCCAAGGGCGCCAACAACGTGATTCCCGAGAGTGGCGGCTTCGAGCCGGCGGAGGTGCTGAGCCTGATCGAGCGGCACCCCGGCCTCAGCATGTTCGCCGCGCCCACCATGGTGGTGCGGCTGCTGGACAGCCCGGCGCTCAGCAGCGCCGACACCGCCAACCTGGACCTCATCATCTATGGCGGCGGCCCGATGTACGTCGCCGACGTGGAGCGCGCGCTCGCGGCCTTCGGCCCCAAGCTCGCCCAGATCTACGGCCAGGGCGAGGCGCCCATGACCATCACAGCGCTGTCGCGGGCCTGCCACGCAGCGAGCGGCCATCCGCGCTACCGCGAGCGCCTGGGCTCGGCCGGGATCGCACGGACGGATGTCGAGGTGCGGGTCGTCGACGAAGACGACCGCCCGCTGCCCGCAGGCGAGAGCGGCGAGATCGTCGTGCGCGGCGATGTCGTGATGCCGGGCTACTGGGAGAACCCGGAGGCCACCGCGAGCGCGCTCAAGGGCGGCTGGCTGCACACCGGCGATGTCGGCCGCTTCGACGAGGAGGGCTTCCTCACCCTGCTCGACCGCGCGAAGGACATGATCATCTCCGGCGGGACCAACATCTACCCGCGCGAGATCGAGGAGGTGCTGCTGCGTGACGAGGCGGTGCGCGAGGCGGCGGTGATCGGGCGTGCGCACCCCGAATGGGGGGAGGAGGTGGTCGCCTTCGTCGTGCCCTACGACGGGCAGAGCGTCACCGAAGACCGGCTCGACCGGCTCTGCCTGGAGAGCATCGCTCGCTTCAAGCGCCCGCGCGCCTACCGCATCGTGGGCGGCCTGCCCAAGAACAACTACGGCAAGGTGCTGAAGCGCACGCTGCGCGAAGAGCTGGAGGCGGGGGGCTAACCCGCATTTCTCACCACGGTCATGGTCTGCGCGGCGTTCTCCGGCCGACAGAGTAGGAGCGGCGCGCAGCGCGATGTGGTGCATCGGGCAAGGGTCGCGACGCACGCTGTCGGCCGGAGAGCGCCGCCCTTCGGGTCGCGCCCAGGCGTCCGCCCGCGTCGTCGCGGGCCTCAACCGTATTCCCTGATACGCTTTTCGACCCGCTCCTAGCGGATCGAACGCCTGGGCACGACGCAGGCCGTGACCTTGGTGAAAAATGCGGGCTATGAGCGCCCTCCCGGCACCATGATGCGATGCACGGCGCACGAGCGCTGCGCCACGATCACGCCATGCAGTGCGAGAGCCAACCGGTCGCCGCTGAGGGCGTGCACGAGCGTGCGGGACTTCAGCGTCCGCGCGCAGCCCCCGCGCCCGTGCAGACCCATTACCTCAGCGCGCACGATCTTGCGGGCGTGCACCACATCCTGCTTGTCCCGCTTAATCCCGGCGAATCCCGCCCAAATTTTTCTCATCCGGCGAAGACCGCTCCGGGTCCGGCGTTCGGTGCGCTCCGCGCCTGCGGCGACCTCAGTCAGTCTCGTGCCCTATCCTGGCGCGTAGGGGTTCTTGCCCGCGCGCAGCATGAGCCGGATCGGAACGCCGGCGAGGCCGAACTCGGTGCCGATCCCGTTCACGAGATAGCGGCGGTAGCTCTCCGGCAGCGCTTGCGGCTTGCTCGCGAAGAGGGCGAAGGTCGGCGGCCTGGCCTTGACCTGGGTGATGTAGCGGAGCTTCAGCCGCCGGCCGGATGCGAGCGGCGGTGGATGATGGGCGACCGCCCCTTCCAGCCAGCGGTTGAGTGCGGCGGTGGGCACGCGGCGGTTCCAGGTATCGAAGGCGGCGAGCACCGCCGGCATGATCGCCTCGGTCCCCTTGCCGGTCAGGCCCGAGCAGGTCACCACCGGAACGCCCTTTACCTGGGCGAGCGCGGCCTCCAGCCGGTCCTGAACCGCGGCGCGGGCGGCGGCGCGGTTTCGCACCAGGTCCCACTTGTTGTGGAGGATGACGAGGGCCCGGCCCTCGTCCGCCACACGGGCGGCGATGGCCATGTCCTGGCGGCCGGCGGGCTCGGACGCGTCCAGCACGACCAGCACCACCGCCGCCTGCCCGAGGGCGCGCTCGGCATCGCGCGAGGAGAGCTTGTCCAGCGCTGCCACGGTCTTGGCGCGGCGGCGCATGCCGGCCGTGTCGACCAGCTCGACCGCGCGGCCTTCGTAGGACCAGCGCACCGCGATCGAATCCCGCGTAAGCCCCGGTTCCGCGCCGGTGATGACCCGCGCCTCGCCCACCAGCCGGTTGAGCAGCGTCGACTTGCCGACGTTGGGCCGGCCCACGATGGCGAGCCGGAGCACGGCGTCCGCACCCGGCCCCGCAGCTGCGCCCTGCGGTGCCTCGGAATCGAAGGAGCTGAGCGCGTCGTAGAGGTCCGCAAGCCCCTCGCCGTGCTCCGCCGAGATCGGGATCGGCTCTCCCAGCCCGAGGGCATGGCTCTCGGCGATGCCGCCCGCGGCCGCGCTGCCCTCGCACTTGTTGACCGCGAGGACGATCGGCACCTGCAGCCGCCGGAGCTGCTTCGCGAAGAACTCGTCGGCCGGCGTCACACCGGCGCGGCCGTCGATCAGGAGCAGCGCCGCGTCGGCGTCGGCCAGGGCGCGCTCCGTCTGCGCCATCATGCGGCCGGCCAGCGTCTCCGGCGACGCCTCTTCGAGCCCGGCGGTATCGATGGCGCGGAAGCGGAGGGGTCCGATCCGCGCCCAGCCCTCGCGGCGGTCGCGGGTCACGCCCGGCGTGGGCGCGACGAGGGCCGCGCGCCTGCCCACCAGCCGGTTGAAGAGCGTCGACTTGCCGACATTGGGGCGGCCCACGATGGCGACGGTGAAGGCCACCGGAGACCTCAGCGGAACGCGATCAGATCCGCGTCGTCGGTCACGATGAAGAGTGTCCGATCGGCGACCACGGGCGGCTGGCGCACGGCGCCGCCGGCGTTGCGCCCGCCTAGAACGCGACCGTCGTAGGGTGAGATCGCGAGCACCCTGCCGTCCGAACCCGCCACGACCAGGCGATCGCCGACGAGCACCGGGCCGGTCCAGTAGATCGCATCCTCCCGCTCCTCCGGGTCCTCGTAGCGCGGCAACGGCCGCACCCAGAGGATGGCGCCGCTCTGGCGCGCGAGGCAGAGGAGCTCGCCGTCTGCGGTCAGCACGAAAATGAAATCGCCGGCGACCCATGGCGTGTCGAGCCCGGCGATGTCCCGCTCCCAGAAGCGCCGGCCGCTTCGCTCGTCGATGGCGACCATGCGCCCGCCGTGGCCGATCGCGAACACCACGCCCCGGTCGATCACGGGATTGCCGTCGATGTCATTGAAGGTGGCGATGGCGCCGATGCGAACGCCCTGGACCGCGAGGATGTCGGCCCAGATGGTGCGCCCGTTCTCGACCCGGAGCGCCGTGAGCTCGCCGGACGAGAAAGGCGCCACCACAACGCCGCCTTCCGCCGCCGGGCCGGCGCCCCGGATAAAGCCGGCACTCTCCACGATCGCCGCGTGGCTCCATTGCAAGGCGCCGCTCTGCGCATCCAGGGCCCAGAGCCGGTTGTCGTGGCTCACGGCGAAGACGCGGCCGCCGTAGACCACGGGCGGCGCGCGCACGGGCACGCCGATCGAATGCCGCCATTGCAGGGCGCCGGTCTTCGCATCCAGCGCGAGCACGTGGCCGAGGCCCGTCGTCGCGAACAGCCAGCCGCCTGCCACCGCCAGTCCGCCGCCGAACCCGCCTTCGTCATCCTCTTCCGGCAGCATGTCGGCGGTCCACACCCTGGCTCCCGTCTCGGCATCGAAGGACGAGATCAGACTCTGCGTATCCATGGTGAAGACCCGCCCGCCGGCAATCACGGGCGTCGCAAGAGCAGGTCCGTCGTCGTCGGTCCCGCTGCCGATCCTGGCCCGCCAGCGTAGGGCGAGGGTGTCCGCCGCGGCGAGATGGTGCATGGCGTGGTGCGGGTAGCCGCCCGACTGGGGCCAATCCTCGTTCACGTAGGGCGGCGGCAGACGCACCGTAAGCCCCTCGGCGCCGGGGTCCGGCTCCAACTGTCGTTCGAGGGAGATCACCGAGAGCCGCTCGCCGGGGACCGGCGGAGGCTCGCCTTCGCCCATCCACTCCGACACGGTGTCGCAGCCGGCGAGCCCGAGCAGGAGGCAGAGGCCGAGCAGGGTGCGTCGCGCGACCCCCGCAAGTGTGGCGCACCTCATTCCGACGTGCTCCCGCCGGCCGAGCCGTCCGCATCGGCGTCATCCCAGTCGGCCGACTGGGCATCGCCCGCCAGTGCCGCCTCCAGGTCGCCGCCAAGGCTCAACAGCAGCTCCGCCGCCCGTTGGCGCTGGCCGAGCGGCGCTGCCGGGTCACTCACGAGCTCGGCGAAGAGCCCGCGCGCCGCCTCCTCGTTGCCGGCCCGCATCTCGGCGACGGCGGAAAGCTCCGTCGCCAGCGGCCGCCAGGGTGATTGGCCCGTGAGCAGGGGCGCGAGCCGCTGATTGACCTCCTCGGCGGACGCGCGGTCCACCAGCCGCTGTGCGGCAAGCAATGCGCCCAGGTCGCGATAGAGCGGGTCGAGCCGGGAATCCGCAGCCATCTGGTCGTAGACGAAGATGGCGCCGCTGATGTCGCCGCGCCCGGCGCGCGCGTCGGCTTCCGACAGCCGGGCGAGCGCCGCGTAGCCGGTCTCGGAATCGGCAGCGAGCGCAGCCAGCAGATCTGCGGCCTCCCCGCTGCGCCCGGCCTCGATGCCGGCGACGGCGGCGGCGAACTGCCGCCCCTCGGCCTCGCGGGCGCTTTCCTGGGCGTCGGCGAGCATCACGTAGGCGACCGCGCCGCCGAGCAACGCCACGCCCACGCCGAGCAGCCAGTAGCGCCACCGCCGCCAGAGCTTGAGATAGCGTTCGTGCCGAAGGTCCTCATCGACCTCTCGGAAGATATCCGCCACGCGCGTGCCTCCGTCAGCGCCGCCGCCAAGCCGTCCCGCGAAGTGCGGGAGCCCGGCTCAGGCGGCCTCGCGCCACTTGATCGAGCAGCCCATGGACGGCAGCTGCTCCTCGGGCCCGCGCCCGGTCTCGGCGACTTGTATCATGGCTTCGAGGAGCTCGCGGCGCGCGTCGGGCACTGGGTCCATCCGGGAGGCGTCGAGCCGGCCCCGGTACTGCAGGCCAAGGTTGCTGTCGAAGCCGAAGAAGTCCGGCGTGCACGCCGCATCGTAGGCGCGCGCGATCTCCTGGGTCCGGTCGAGCAGATAGGGGAAGCCGAACCCGTGCTGGGCGCCGAAGAGCTTCATGTTCTCGAAGGAATCCGCGGGATAGGCCTCGGTGTCGTTCGGCATGATAGCGACCGCGCCGATGCCCTGGCTCTTGAGTTCGTCCACGTCCTGCACGATTCGGTCGATGATGGCCTTCACGAAGGGGCAATGGTTGCACAGGAACATCACCAGCGTGCCGCGCTCGCCGGCGCAGTCCGCGAGCGTATAGGTCTTGCCGTCGGTGCCCTCCAGCCGAAAGTCGATCGCCTCCCAGCCGAAATCACAGACGGGCGTAGTCATCGCCGCCATGGGCGCAGTCTCCTTACCAGCGGGCTCCGCCGCGTAGGCGCAAACCGCGAACAATGGTGTAGAATCACAAACATCGCCCGAAAACGCAACGAAACGAGCGAGGTGCCGGGCGACAATAAGGGAAGGCGGCGGCCATGAGCGAGCGAATTCGAGGGTATCGAGCCTTCTGGCCCTATTATGTATCCGAGCACAGCCGGCCGGGAACACGCCAGATGCACTTCGTCGGCACGACGGGTGCGGTCGCCCTGGTCGTGGTGGCTGTCGTCCTGGGAGAGCCGCTCTTTCTGATTGCGGCACTCGTCTGCGGCTACTTCTTCGCCTGGCTCAGCCACCTCCTGATCGAGCGCAACCGGCCGGCGACATTCACTTACCCGCTGTTCAGCCTGGCCGGCGACTTTCACATGTGGGCGCTGATGTGGCTGGGCCGCATGGACGCCGAGTTCGAGCGGCTCGCTGCCGCCAAGCCCGAGCCGCCGGCACAGTAGCCGCGCCGTCGGCAGGGTCCCGCTTGAGGCGGGGTCGGATCAGGACGGCGTCAGGCTGCGTCGGAGCGCGGCCTGATGGCCACGTAGGCCTTCCGATAGTGCTCCGGGCAATAGGGCTTGCCGAGCAGCGCATGCTCGCCGCAGAAGTGAAAGTCGGGCTCGTCCGGATGGCCGAGGGGCCATTTGCAGGCCGCATTGCCGACGGCGAGAGGCGGCTCCGGTACCCTCGGCTTCGCCTGCACCAGAATACCTGCCGGCCCCGCAGCCGACTTCCGCCCGTTCGTGCCATTCACGCCGTTCACGCCGTTCTTGGCCTTGGGCGTTCTCGAATAGCTCTTTCCGCGCCTGATCGGCGACGGACGCGGCGGGAGCTGCAGGCGATGCGCCTTGCCGACGACGGCGTTCTTCGACATGCCGACCGCGCGCCCGATCTCGGCGGTCGTGAGTCCCTCGTTCCACAGCCGGGTCACGGTGGCGACCCGCTCGGGTGTCCAGGCTGTCATAACCGTTCCTCCGTCCGGTGCCGGGCACACACCGGTCCAAATCTAGGAGTAATTTCGCCCTATACGCCCAATATACAGTACCACACACAAAATGCAAGGTTCGCTCGTTCGGTGATCCCCGCTGGGGCCGAGATGTGGCCCGGCCCATGGGGACGCGTTGGCCTTGCACGACGGCTCGAACTTTGGCTAACTCCCGGATTGGGGAGGAAAAATAAGAAGGGCAGACCCGCGACAGGGAGGAATGCGATGAGACGGGTGGCGGCTCCTCACAGTGCGCCACGCGCATGGCTGGGGCGGAAGCTCCTGCCGAGCGCGGGCTGAGGCGAGGGCTGCCGTGAGCGTGTTTCGCCGACGCGAGAAGCTGAGCCGACTGGCTCGGCTGCGCCGCTTCGTATGGCCGAGCATGGGCTGGGGCCGGGTCTTCCGTTACTGGACCTTCAAGCTCAAGCGGCTGCAGGGCTCGCCTTACGCTATCGCCTGCGGCTTCGCCTGCGGTGCGGCGGTCTCGTTCACGCCTTTGATCGGCTTCCATTTCATCCTCGCCGCGGTGCTCGCGTGGGCGCTGCGCGGCAATGTCATCGCGTCGGCGATCGGCACCGCGGTCGGCAATCCGTGGACCTTCCCCTTCATCTGGGCGGGCATCATCTGGCTCGGCACCTGGATCCTCGGCTACGAGCGCGGGCAGGAGCTACCCGCGGACATGACGATCGCCACCATATTCGAGGAGCCGGGCACGGTGCTGCTGCCCATGCTGGTGGGCGGCCTGCCGGCAGCGGTGGTTGTGTGGATCGTCGTCTACTTCCCGATCCGACGGGTGGTGGGCAACTACCAGCACCATCGCCAGGCAAGGCGTCTGCGGCGCAGGCGCATGCTCGACGAGGAACGCGAAGCCAGATTGGACGCCACGCGGCAGGCGGAGGACGACATCTCAATCCCTGAGGCAGCCCCGGAGGACGCCGAGCCGGCCGCCGCGAACGTAACCCATCTCGACCAGGTGTTGGTAGACCGCGGCCGCTGATGACGCGCGAGCCGTGAGCGCCACTGCCGATCCGCCGGCGTGGCCGATGATCGTCGGTCTCGGCACCGACATCGTCGATATCCGCCGGATCGCGGCCACGCTCGACCGCTTCGGCGCGCGTTTCACCCACCGCGTCTTTACCGCAGTCGAGCGCGCCCGCGCCGAACGCCGGCTGAGACCGGAGGAGACTTATGCCCGCCGCTTCGCCGCCAAGGAGGCCTGCGCGAAGGCGCTCGGCACCGGGATACGCAAGGGCGTCTTCTGGCGCGACATGGCGGTGGTCAACCTTCCCACCGGCCAGCCGACGATCGAGCTCAGCGGCGGCGCGCTCAAGCGCTTGCAATCGCTCACGCCTTCGGGCATGAGGTGCCGGATCGACGTGACATTGACCGATGAGCCGCCGATCGCCCAGGCCATCGTGGTGATCACGGCAATCCCGACCACCGACTGACGGCAACAAGGGCAGCGGGCGGCCCGGGCCGCGATCAGCTGGAACCGAAGCGACCGGACATGGGGCGCGCCAAGACCGAAAGCAAGGGCGAAGCCAAGCGTAGATTCAGCGGCTTCTGGGACACCATCCGGACCCTGATCTACGCGGTGCTCGCCGCATTGATCGTCCGCACCGTCGCCATCGAGCCCTTCAACATTCCGTCCGGCTCGATGATCCCGACCCTGCTGGTCGGCGATTATCTGTTCGTGTCGAAGTACGCCTACGGCTACAGCACGCACTCGCTGCCGTGGAGTGTCGACTTCTTCGACGGGCGGATCATCGACAGCCCGCCCGATCGGGGCGATGTTGCGGTCTTCAAGCTGCCCCGCGACAACTCGACCGACTACATCAAGCGCATCGTCGGGCTGCCCGGCGACCGCCTCCAGGTGCTCAAGGGCGTGCTCCACATCAACGGCACGCCGGTAATTCGCGAGCGCGTCGACGATTACAGCTACACGGACCGCTATGGCCGTGAGCGCGTGCTCCGCCAGTATCGCGAGACGCTGCCGAACGGCGTCTCCTACATGACACTCGACGCCACGCCCACGGGCGGCCTCGACAATACGCAGATCTACACCGTGCCCCCCGATCACTACTTCGCCATGGGCGATAACCGGGACAACTCGCTAGACAGCCGCGTGCCGTCGGTCGGGTTCATCCCGTCCAAGAACCTCGTGGGGCGGGCCGAGTTCATCTTCCACTCGCTGGAGGATGGGGCCAGCATCGGGGAGGTCTGGAACTGGCCCAGCGCAACACGCAGCGAGCGGGTATTCAAGGCGATCGACTAGCGCCCAAGGGCGGGGCAGGGAGGCCGGAGGGGGTGGTGGAAGATGCCGCCCGATCGGCGGAGTCCCTTGAAGAAGCTCTCGGCCATCGCTTCGAGCGTCCGGCGCTGCTCGCGCTCGCGCTGCGCCATCCGAGCGCGGGCGCGAAGGCCGGCAACAACCAGCGTCTCGAATTCCTGGGCGACCGCGTGCTCGGCATGGTCGTGGCGGCCATGCTCTACGAGGCGTTCCCGCACGAGGCCGAGGGGGCCCTTTCCCACCGCCATTCCGCGCTGGTCCGCCGCGAGACGCTGGAGGGCGTGGCCCGCAGCCTGGAACTCGGCGACCGGCTCACTCTCAGCCGCAGCGAGGACGGCGCTGGCGGGCGCGACAATCCTGCCAACCTCGCAGACGCCTGCGAAGCGGTGATCGGTGCCCTCTATATCGACGGCGGTCTCGATGCCGCCGAGCGCTTCATCCGCCGCCATTGGGCGGGGGCGATGAATGCCGATCCCGAGCCGCCCCGCGATGCCAAGACCCGGCTCCAGGAGTGGACGCAATCGCGGGGGCTCGGGCTTCCGGCCTATTGCACGCTGTCGTCCAGCGGCCCCGCCCACAGTCCCCTCTTCGAGGTCGAGGCGGAGGTCGCCGGGCTCGGCGCGGCGGTCGCCACCGGCACCACCAAGCGCGCGGCAGAGCAAGGCGCGGCCGGCGCGTTGCTCGCGCGCATCGCCGGTCCAGGGAGAAAGGGCGATGGCTAAGGCCGGCACCCGTGCCGGCTTCGTCGCCGTGCTGGGGGCGCCCAATGTCGGCAAGTCCACCTTGGTCAACCGGCTGGTGGGCGCCAAGGTCGCCATCGTCTCGCCCAAGGTGCAGACCACGCGCAGCCGGCTGCGCGGCATTCGCGTGATCGACGAGGTGCAGCTCGTCTTCGTCGACACGCCCGGAATCTTTGCCGCCAAGCACCGCTTCGAGCGCGCGATGGTCCACGCCGCCTGGAGCGGCGCGCACGACGCCGACGCCATCCTGCTGCTGGTGGACGCGCGGCGCGGGATGACTAGAGACACCAGGGCCATCATCGACCGGCTCAAGGAGACCGGGCGCGAGACCCTGGTGGCGCTCAACAAGATCGATCTGGTGCCGCGTCACGCCTTGCTACCGCTCGCTGCGGAGGTCGAGGGAACCGGATTGGCGGCCGAGATCTTCATGGTCTCGGCGCTCGGCGGCGACGGGGTCGAGGACCTGCTGGAGGTGCTCAAGGCCCGGATGCCGCCGGGGCCCTGGCTCTATCCCGAAGATCAGCTCACCGACATTTCGGAGCGCCTGCTGGCGGCGGAGATCACGCGCGAGCAGCTCTTCCTGCAGCTGCGCCAGGAGCTCCCCTATGCCGTCGCGGTCGAGACCGAGGGCTGGACCGGCGCCCGCAACGGGGGCGCACGGGTCGAGCAGGTGATCTACGTGCAGCGGGAGACGCACAAGGGCATCGTCCTCGGCAAGGGCGGACGGCGGATCAAGGCAATTGGGACGGCGGCGCGCGCCGAGCTCTCTCAGATCCTCGGCCGCCCGATCGACCTCAAGCTCTTCGTGAAGGTGCGCGAGCGCTGGCTCGAGGATCCCGAGCGCTACCGCGACATCGGCCTCGAATACGACGTCTGACGGCGCGCGAGCACGGAGCGCCACACTCCCTGCTTAATCGCGGCACGCTGGTGTGCCACAGTAGGGTCCGCGCTCCGGGACAGGGAGGGTGCGGGATGACGACAGGCGGCTCCGAGCGGCCCGGCGGCGTTCGTTACGAGCCCAATGAAAGACCGCCCATCGCGCTCAGCTGCGGCCTCGGCCTGCAGCTCGCCATTCTTTGTATCGCCGGCGTCGCGCTGACGCCTGCCATCGTGGTCCGCGCTGCCGGCGGTGCAGAGTCCTATCTCTCGTGGGCGGTCTTCGGCGCCGTCCTGGTCAGCGGCATCACCTCGGTCCTGCAGGCGGTCCGCGTCGGGCGGATCGGGGCCGGATACGTGCTCGTCATGGGCACCTCCGGGGCCTTCATAGCGATCTGCGTCGGCGCGATTGCCCAAGGCGGCCCGGCGATGCTGGCGACGCTGGTGGTGATCTCCGCCCTCTTCCAGTTCCTGCTCGCGTGGCGGCTCTCGCTGCTCCGGCGGATCCTGACCCCGACCGTCTCGGGCACGGTCATCATGCTGATCCCCGTGACGGTGATGCCGATCGTCTTCGGCATGCTGGGTCAAGTTCCGGAGGGCACGTCGGAACTCGGCGCGCCGCTCGCCGCCCTTGTGACCGTGGTCGTCCTGTGCGGTATCTCGCTGAAGGCCACGGGCGCGCTTAGACTCTGGGCGCCGGTCATCGGCATTGTCGCAGGCTGCGGGGTTGCCGGGTACTTCGGATTTTACGAGGTCGGCGGAATCGCCGCGGCGTCGTGGGTGGGTGTGCCGACGGGCGGATGGCCGGGCTTCGACCTCGACTTCGGGCCGGTCTTCTGGGGTCTGCTACCGGCCTTCGTGTTCGTGACTCTGGTGGGCGCCGTCGAGACGGTGGGCGACGGCATCGCCATCCAGCGTGTCTCCTGGCGCAAGCCCAGGGCGGTGGACTTTCGCGCGGTGCAGGGCGCGGTCGGCGCGGACGGTGTAGGCAACCTCTTCTCCGGCCTGGTGGGAACGGTGCCCAACACCACCTATTCCACCAGCATATCCGTCACCGCGCTTACCGGCGTGGGCGCCCGCAGCGTGGGCGTCGCGCTCGGGATCGCTTTCGTCTTGGTGGCGTTCATTCCGAAGGCGCTCGCTGTCGTGCTGGCGATTCCTGGGCCGGTTGCGGCGGCCTACATCACCGTGCTGCTGGGGCTGCTCTTCGTGGTCGGCATGAGGATCGTCATCCAGGACGGAGTGGACTACCGCAAGGGCCTGATCGCCGGCGTGTCCTTCTGGATCGGGGTCGGCTTCCAGAACGGCGTGATCTTTCCCGAGCACGTCTCGGGCATCGCCGGCGGGCTCCTGGAGAACGGCATGACGGCCGGCGGCATGACGGCGATTCTGCTCACGCTCTTCGTGGAGCTGACGGCACCCCGCCGGCGCCGCATCCAGGCACCCTTCGAGGTCGCGTCGCTGCCGAAGATCAGGGAGTTCCTGCAATCCTTCGCGTCCCGCAGCGGCTGGGGCGACGCGATGGCGCACCGCCTGGATGCTGCCGCCGAGGAGGCGATCCTGACGCTGCTGCGGCACGAGGAAGAGGAAGAGGCGGAGGGCGCGCCGCACCAAGAGCGGCGCCTGCTGCTTACCGCCCACAAGGAGAGCGGCGCCGCGGTGCTGGAGTTCATCGCCGCGCCAGGCGAGGAGAACATGGAGGACCGGATCGCGCTGATGGGCGAGGCGACCGAAGATGCGCCCGAGCGGGAGGTGTCGCTACGGCTCCTGCGTCACCTCGCGTCCTCTGTCCACCACCAGCAGTATCACGACACGGATATCGTCACGATCCGCGTGGAGGCACGGGCACCCCGCGCTGGCTGAGGGTCAGTTGAGGAACCCGTCCACCAGGCGATTGAAGCGCTCCGGGTTCTCCATGAACATGAAGTGATTGCCGCCGTCCGCCTCCTCGAAGATTTCGAGCTGCGAGCCGGCGATCTGCCCCTTCATCCAGACCTGTGAACGCCAGTCGATCAGGCTGACCCGGCCGCCGACGATCAGCGTCGGCAGCGTGATGCGGGGGATCAGGTCGCGCCAGTCCTGCGTCGAGTGATTGAGCAGCAGCGTGGCTGCGTGGCGGCGCGGCATCTTGCGGTTCTGTTCGATGACCCACGCCACCCGCTCGGCCGGAAAGCCCTCGGTGAACATGCGGCTGATAAAGCCCTTCGTGGTCCCCACGCCCTCCTTCCCGGCGAGGGCAGCGATGGTCTCGTAGAGGCTCGCGCCGTCGAAGATCGCGCCGGCATCCTGCTTCTCCTGCTCGGACCACTCGTCGCGCGCGGTAATGCCCGGCATCTGGTCGACGAGGACGAGCCGCTCCAGCCCCGCCTCGCCGAAGAGGTCGATGTAGCACCAGATCACGGAGCACCCCATGGAGTGGCCGAGCAGGCTCACCCGCTCCAGCCCGAGCGCCTCGATGGCGTTGCGAAGGTCCATGGCGAGGCGCTGGATCTTGTAGCCGTGCTCGGGCTTGTCGGACTCGCCGTGCCCGCGCATGTCGAAGGCGATGACCCGGCGGCTGGTTGAAAGCCCCTCCACCTGAGCCTCGAACTGCGCGGCGGTCTGCGACCAGCCGGGGATCATGACGAGGGGCGCGCCGCTGCCTTTCTCCACGTAGTGAAGGCGGATCCCGTCGTTCGTCGTGACATGCGGCATGGTTCCGTCTCCTCGTCAAGCTGGCCTTCTTGCCGACGCGCCGAGCCGCTCGCGGCGGGGCAGGCAGGCGTAGAATAGCGCACCCACGAAGGCGAGCACGGCTATCAGGATCACCGCGGTGCCGTAGTGTTGCTCGGCATCGTAGATCGCACCTGCGCTGAAGGGCCCGAGCAGTCCGCCGAGCCCATAGGCGATGGCAATGCGGCCGAACACTCGCGGCAGCGCCGCCGCACCGTAATAGCCCGCGATGGTCACGGGGTGAGCGCTTGCGAGAACGCCGAAGGCCAGCCCGACTGCGGTGATGGTGGCGAGCCCCATGACGACGCCGGGCGCGAAGAAGAGCGCCAGCAGAAACACGCCCATGACGAGCCCGACACCCACGAGCACGCGCCGGCCCGTCAGCGCATCGACGAGAAGACCGCCGACCAGCCCGCCGGCCGCGTAGCCTGCGCTGGAGAGCATCGGCGCGAACTGGGTCTGGCCGGAAGACGCCCCCCAGGCAGCCATCATCGTCGCCGCGTGGCCGATGACGGCGAGCGCGACGAAAGCGATGCAGAGGAAGCCGAGAAAGATCGCGATCACCACGCGGGGCCGGTGGGTCAGTATGTCCTGAAAGAGCCCGGTCGTGCCCGTGGCCGGCGGTGTCTTGCCGGAGAGCGTGATGAGCGCGGCGGCAATCGCAATGGCCAGAAAAATCGCCGCTGCCGACACGCCAAAGGTCGTCTCCGGCCCCGACCCGGCGATCATGGTGGCCAGACCGGGTGACCAGGCGATGCCGCCCACGGCGACCGCCGCCATGTTGATGCTCATGGCGATGCTGGGTCTCACCGGCCCGTCGATGCTCGCCGCGGTCATCGCCACGAAATAGACGATGCCGACGGCAAAGCCGAAGACAACGCCGTAGCCGACATAGAGTGCCGCGACCGATTGGCCGAAGCCCGCGAGCGCGATCCCGGCCCCCGACAGCGCGCCCATGACCAGGGTGAGCTGCGGGAGCGTGAACCAGTGCAGCAGCCGGTGCATCACGAAGCAGCCGATCGTCGCGGTCATCAGGCAGAGCGACTGCGCCCCGCTCACCGTCGCCCGGTCGGCGTCGAGCTCGATTTCGAGCGTCGCCACCACGACGCTCCACGCGTAGAGGATCCCGGTCGAGAGGTTGATCAGGACTCCCGCTGCGAGCGGAAAGTACGGGCGCAGCGCCGCCCCCAGTCGCGATTCCATCGGCGCTCCACGGTCGGACGCGCCACGGTGGTCCAGGCGGGTGGCGCGCGGCCAGCCTATGGGCGGCGATCCGGCCCGTCCAGTGGTGGGCTCGCCGAGTCGGCGTTCGCCCGCGCGCGCCGGCCAAGCCAGAACACGGCGATCCAGATCGGCAGGCTCAGCACCGCGGCGACGATGGCGATGCCCGGCGGGCCGAAGAGACCGGCCAAGAGCGACGCCGCCACCGTGGCGACTCCAAGGACAACGCCTCCGATCCATGCCGCGCGCGCGTGGCCGAGCCGCCCCAGCCGCCGGCAGGCCAAGGCCAGCGGCAGTCCGCAGACCGCGGCCACGATCAGCGACGGCAGGGCCATAAGCGCCGCCGTACCCCCTTGGCCGGGCGCCATTGCAGTCGACCCGAAGCGGACTGCGGCCGATACCAGCAAGCCTGCCGGCAGCCACAGCAGGGCTGCGGCGTAGAAGGCGGCTTGCGAGCGCCGGCGCGGGGAGCGATCCGCCATGCTGCCGTCTACTCCTCCCCGTGGGACGCGGCTTCCTGCTGCGTCATGTCTTCCTGGTGGCTGCGCATGAGCTCGGGCCAGGTGCTCTTGATGAAGGCGAGAACATCGCGAACCTGATCGTCGGTGAGCAGATGGCCGAAGCCCGGCATGCCGCTCTCGAAATCCAACACGCCGCGTTTGGCCAGCGTCGCCTCGCCGCCCAGCTTCGTGTAGTCGAAGAGCAGCTTGTCGCCGTGATGCCAGGTGTGGCCTGTTTCGTCGTGAGGCGGCGCGGGATAGAGGCCGTCGGCGCCCCGCCTGCGCCAGTCCGGCGCGCCTTCCAGCTCGGCGCCGTGGCACGAGGCGCAGTGTTCGGCGTAGAGCGCGGCGCCCTGTGCGAGGTCGTCTGAAGCCCGGGCGACCGACAGCCAGCCGGCGATGACCGCCGTCGCCGCGACGACCACTCGTGATGTCAGCCGCATGCCGCCCTCAGACCCGCGCCGCGCGGAGGCGGAGCGCGTTGCCGATGACCGAGACCGAGGAGAGGCTCATCACAGCGGCGGCGATCATCGGCGAAAGCAGGATGCCGAAGGGGGGGAACAACACTCCGGCGGCGATGGGGATGGCGGCGGCATTGTAGACGAAGGCGAGGAAGAGGTTCTGGCGCACGTTGCCCATGGTCGCCCGTGCCAGCCTGCGGGCGCGCACGATGCCCCGCAGGTCGCCCTTCACCAGGGTGATGCCGGCACTCTCCATCGCGATGTCGGCGCCGGTACCGAGCGCGATGCCGACATCGGCAAGCGCCAGAGCCGGCGCGTCGTTCACCCCGTCGCCGGCCATGGCGACGGTCCGGCCCTCCTGGCGGAAGCGCTCGACGAGCGCGCCTTTCTCCTCCGGCCTGAGCCCGGCGTGCACTTCGTCGATACCCAATGCGGCGGCGACGACCTCGGCAACGCGGCGGCTGTCGCCGGTCGCCATGACGACGGTGAGGCCCATCGCCTCGAGGGAGCGCAGGGCCTCGGGCGCGCTTTCCCGCACCCTGTCGGCAACCCCGATCACGCCTGCGAGGGCGCCGTCCACCGCGACATACATTGCGGTCTTGCTCGCATTTTCCAGCGCCTCTGCCTGGCGGGCGCGCTCCGCGAGCGGGATACCCTGTGCCTGCATCATGGCGGCGTTGCCGAGCGCGACCTCGTGGCTCTCGACCTGGCCGCGCACGCCCTGGCCGGCCACGGACTCCACGTCGCGCGCCGCGAGGTAGGGCGCGCTTGCGGCCTCCGCCGCTTCGATGACCGCCGCGGCGAGCGGGTGCTGGGCGCTTCGCTCCAGCGCCGCCGCCAGAGCGAGTAGCCGCGCCTTCTCGAAGTCGCCCAGCGGGATCACGTCGGTCACGGCAGGCCGGCCTTCGGTGAGCGTGCCGGTCTTGTCGACGACCAGCAGGTCCGCCCTGGCGAGGCGCTCCAGCGCCTCGGCGTCGCGCACCAGCACACCGGCCTGCGCGCCGCGCCCGGCGGCCACCATGATCGACATCGGCGTCGCCAGCCCGAGCGCGCAGGGGCAGGCGATAATCAGCACGCTCACGGCAGCGCTCAGCGCGTAGGCCAGCGCGGGCGAGGGGCCCGCCACCAGCCAGCCGATGGCCGCCAGCAGGGCGACGGCGACCACGGCCGGGACGAAGACGCCGGCGACCCGGTCCGCCAGCGCCTGGATCGGCGCGCGGCTGCGCTGCGCCTTGGCTACCAGGGCGACGATGCGGGCGAGCGTGGTTTCGGCCCCGACCCGCTCCGCCCGCATCACGAGGCCGCCGGACTTGGCGAGCGTGCCGCCGGTGAGCGGATCGCCCGGCCCTTTCTCCACCGGGAGCGGCTCGCCGCTGATCATGCTCTCGTCGAGGGTGGCGCGGCCCTCGGCCACGACGCCATCCACGGGCACGCTCTCGCCCGGGCGCACGCGGAGCCGATCGCCGACGCGGATTTCGTCGAGCGGCACGTCGGCGTCGCCGCCATCGTCCAATCGGCGTGCCGTCTTCGGCGCGAGGCCCATGAGCGCGCGGATGGCGTCGCCCGTCCGCTCTCGGGCAGCCGTTTCCATCACCTGCCCGGCCAGCACGAGCACGAGGATCACCGCTGCCGCCTCGAAGTAGGCCGGCGGCTGCCCCCCGGCGGTGAGGACTGCGGCAGGGAAGGCGCCGGGCGCGAGCAGGCCTGCGAGGCTGAAGAGCCATGCGGCGCCGGTGCCCAGCGCGATCAGCGTCCACATGTTGGGGGAGCGGTTCCGCACCGAGGCGAGACCGCGCAGGAAGAAGGTGCGCGCGATCCAGAGCACCGGCGTTGCCAGCGCGAATTGCAGGGCGACGAAGGAGCGCGGCCCGAGCCAGGAGTCGAAGGGGACGCCGGCGTGGCTCCCCATCTCCAGCGCGAAGACGGCGGCCGCGAGTGGTCCGGCAAGCCAGAGCCGGCGTTGCAGGTCGCGAAGCTCGGGCGAGGGCCCTGCGTCGGCGACCGGCATCATCGGCTCCAGCGCCATGCCACAGATGGGGCAGTCGCCCGGTGAAGCCTGCACGATCTCGGGATCCATCGGGCAGGTGTAGAGGCTGCCCTCAGGCGCGGGCTCGGGCGCCGGGCGCTCGCCGAGGAATTCTTCGGGCGCTGCGGTGAACCGCTCCCGGCAGCGGGCGCAGCAGAAGTAGAAGGTCTGACCCCGGTGCCGGGTCGTGTGCCGGGTGCCGGCAGGCTCCACGCTCATCCCGCAGACGGGATCGCGCGCCGTCGTCTCCACCGCTGCACCTGGTTCCACTGCAAACCTCGTGTGGACTTCGCTTCCCGGGAATGTAGAGAGTCCAGTTACTGGAAGGTCAAGGAGATGCGGCTCTTGACCTTCCCGCCACAGGAACCTTTATGACCATGGAGCGGAGGTGGCCATGAAGATAGCTGACGTGGCCGAAGCGAGCGGGCTCTCGGCAAAGACGATCCGCTACTACGAGGAAATCGGCCTTGTACGACCGATGCGGGGCGAGAATGGGTACCGCGCGTTCGTCGAGACCGACGTGCACAAGCTGACCTTCCTCGCCCGCGCCCGCTCCCTCGGGTTCTCGATCAAGGAGTGCCGCACGCTGCTCTCTCTCTATGAGGACCGCGGCCGCGCCAGTTCGGACGTCAAGGCGCTGGCGAAGGCGCATCTGCGCCGCATCGACCACAAGATCGCCGAGCTCGAAGGGTTGCGCGGCACGCTCGCGACCCTGGTGGCACGCTGCCACGGCGACGAGCGCCCGGACTGTCCCATTCTGGACGATCTCGCAGGCCCGTTTGCGGGAGACGGACAATGAAGAAAAGACACAATACTCGCCGACCTCGCGGGTCCGCTTCCTCGAGCCGAACCAAGCGGAAGAAGCTGACGGACAGGCTTTACCTCGTCGCGATTGCGGCTGCGGTAGTTGTGGGCGTTGTGGGATGGCTGCAATGGTTCGACGACGACCATGACCAGCACGGCGATGCGGGTTCGACGTTGACCATTCCTGCTTTCACGGCCGAGGCGGAGGCCGGCCAGGCGCTCTTCGAGGAAAACTGCGTGACTTGTCACGGCCAGAACGCCACCGGCTCGGACCAGGGACCGCCTCTGGTCCATCGGATATACGAGCCGAATCATCATGGCGATCTGTCGTTCCGCCTCGCCGCGCGGCAGGGCGTTCGCGCCCATCACTGGAAATTCGGCAACATGCCGCCGGTCGAGGGCGTCTCGGACGACGACGTCATCAAGATCACGCGCTACGTGCGCGAGCTGCAGAAGGCCAACGGCATCTATTGAGCCGGCGCTCGGGCGCGTGCGATTTTCGCGACGCGACAAGGTCCGGACAGCCGAAATCGGGCCCTCGGTCGTAGCATTCATCCGTGCAAAGGCGTTAACCAAGGGGACAGGACAATGACGAAACTGATTGGAGCGACCATTCTCGCGGCCGGTCTCGCGCTGGTCGCGGCAACGCAGACTACGAGCGCGGCCGAGCAGGCGAGTGCCGCGATGATGAACGCGAAGGGGGAGTCGGTCGGCGCGGTCACGCTGCGTGAGACGCCGCAGGGCACGCTGCTACATGCGAAGCTCGAAAACCTCCCGGCGGGCGCGCACGCGTTCCATGTTCACGCAGTCGGTGTGTGCGAGCCGCCCTTCAAGTCGGCAGGCGGTCACTTCAACCCGGGGGGCGCGAAGCACGGGATCGACAGCGCCGAGGGGATGCACGTCGGCGACATGCCCAACATCCACGTGCCGGAGTCAGGCGCGCTGGAGATCGAGGTTCTGAACACGCAGTTGCATCTGGATGCCTCGCTCTTCGACGAGGACGGCGCGGCCATCGTGATTCACGAGGGGCCGGACGACTATGCGTCCGATCCGGCGGGCGCGGCCGGCCCACGCATCGCCTGCGGCGTCATCACCCAATAGCACTGCCCAGGAGGCAGGGAGAGCCAGCGCGCGAGGCCCTCGCGGTCCATCGCCCCGGCTCTCCGCTCCGCTTGTGGCGCATGCGCCGGGTCCGCTAGGACTCGGGCCATGAGCGAGCGTGGAAATCCGGCCTTCGGCTTCACCGTGGGCCCGGTGATGCCTGCGGAGCAGGATGGCGCCGCAGGCGACCGGCAGCGTTACCGAGAGATGCTGGATGACTGCCGCTTCGGACAAGAACTGCGTTTCGGCAGCGTCTGGGTGCTGGAGCATCACTTCACCGACTACTACCCCTCGCCCTCGCCGCTGCTCTTCCTGAGCCACGTCGCGGCGGCCTGCCCCGGCTTGGGGTTAGGCACCGCGGTCATCGTGCTGCCCTGGTACGAGCCGGTGCGCTTCGCCGAAGAGGTGGCGATGCTGAGCCTGATGACCGACGCCGAGCTGCATCTCGGCCTCGGGCGCGGCGTGGCCAGGATCGAGTACGACGCGCGCGCCATCGACATGGCGCACTCGCGCGAGCTCTTCCGCGAGCACTGCGAGATCGCCAAGGGGCTGCTGAGCGGCGCGCCCTTCCGCTACGAAGGCACCCACGCCACCATCCCGCGCGAGGTGTCGCTGCGGCCGGGGCCGGCCAGCGAGCGCATCCACCTCTATGGCGCGTGCAACAACCCGGGCACCGCCGAGCGCATGGCGGGGATGGGTCTCGGGCTGCTCTGCACCTCGGCCTCGCCCTTCCAGCAGAACGCCGACTCCATCGCGGCATGGAAGGCGATCGCCGCGTCCGGGGGCGGGCAGGCGGGCGCAAACATTCCGCTCTGGATCCACTGCTTCATCGCAGACACTGAAGAGGAAGCGAGAGAGGAGGCGATCACCTATCTCGCCGCCTTCTTCCGCGCGGTGGTCCAGCACTACGAGACCCACGCCGACCCGTGGAAGGACGTGCCCACCTACGAGCGCAACGTGCAGCAGATGGAGCGGATGGAGGCGATGGCGGACCCCGCCAACCTGCCGCCCTTCCTGGAGCACCAGCTGGTCGGCACGCCCGAGCAGGTGGCGGCCCAGGTGCGGCGCTATCGGGAGATCGGGATCACCCAGTTCGCGATCAACACGGCGCAGCCCGGACGGCCCGCTGAAAGCCGCCACCGCTCCATGGAACGCTTCGCCCGCGAGGTGATCCCGCTGACTCAGGCATCACGCCCACGGGGGTAAAGCACCGAGCATCCACGAGGCGGTGAACATGGGTAGAACCGGGTCGCGAAGCGGCCCGGACGGCGCGACCGCGCCGCGCGCGAAGCGCGTAGCCAAGCGAGCGGAGCGAGCGTCCGTTCCGATGGGTTCTTAGTCATTCCATGTCGTTCCCATATAGAGTTGAATAACAGCGAGTTAGGTAGAATATTGGTCTCTTGCGTTCCAGTCCGTTTTCACCCATTCTTGGTCCAATCGTGGGACGCAGTGTGGGTGGAAAGATTATGGGATTGTACGGTGCCGCCGCTTCGAATGCCGCCAGACCAGGACGCCTCAACGCTGCCTTCGTCCGAACCGTCAGCCGACCGGGCGTCTATGGCGATCAGCACGGCCTGAGGCTGCGAGTCTACAAGTCGCGAAAACG
>Ga0209022_1001276_pt1 | contig 26753 bp, 21 predicted proteins | sample PinacodermPK_FD_187300 | JGI IMG/M metagenome (GOLD analysis project Ga0209022, IMG submission 187300) | Host-associated microbial community of the marine sponge Aplysina aerophoba from Gulf of Piran - sponge pinacoderm, lysed by proteinase... | ecosystem: Host-associated > Porifera > Sponge >...
GTTGCCCGCGGAGTCGGTGTTGTTCTTGAACAGGAAGACGTCGCCGCGGATGCCCTCCTCGGCCAGACGCTCCTCGGCGTCGCCCAGCAGCTTCTCGACGATGCGCTCCCCCGCCTTGTCGTGCACCACCAGGTCGTGGGCCGAGTCGCACTCCGGGGTGGCGTACTCGGGGTGGCTGCCCACGTCGAGGTAGAGCCGCGAGCCGTTGCCGAGGAACACGTTGCTGCTGCGCCCCCACGACACCACCTTGCGGAACAGGTACCGGGCCACCTCGTCGGGGCTGAGGCGGCGCTGGCCCCGCAGCGTGCAGGTGACGCCGTACTCGTTCTCGATCCCGAAGATGCGCCGCTGCACCCCGCCACCGTACCCCCCGCCACCCCGCCGCAGCGGATCGGATGGGTCCTCCATCAGATTGACAACAGGTCGCGCTGGTTCCACGAACGGTGCCGTCACTCATCGCTGACTCCCGTGGGTAGTTTCGACGCCGGCACTCCCGGGCGCCATGAAGGAAGCCACGGCGCCGAGTTGTCAACCGCATGAAGGGAACCAGATGCACTCTCGAGATCACGGAGGCGCATCCGAAAGCGTTGAGGCGTCTACTGGAGCGCTCGGAACACTCTGGCGTCGCAGTCATGGTCGAGAGGCTGACAGCAGACCTGAGAGAACACAGGCTCGACGCCACACTGGCCGCCGTTACGGCGTGGGCGATGCACATGAGACAGCCAGGTTGGCGTGATCTCTATCAGCAGGAGCGCTGCCCCGTTCAGCCGTTCGACAATCCCGTCAGCTACTGGATGCCGATCCCCTAGCCACTATCGCGACTGCTGAGCTAGGAATGCTGATCTGCTACTTGGACGAGTCGGGCAATACCGGCAAGCGACTCGACGACCCTGATCAACCCGTCCATTATCTGGCCGCCGTCATAGTGCGGGAGGACCGCATCCGTGAAATGGGCGAACGATTGCACGCTCTTGCTGATGCTGCTCCTATCGGCGAGTCGCTGGTCGAGTACCACGGCGATGAACTGTTCCACGGTTCGGGTCCCTGGCAGGGCGTGCCTCCGCGCCTCCGTGTCGGCGAATACGCCAAGGCACTCTCGGTGATGAGCGAAGTCGGTGCCGGCGTGGCTCATGCGTCGATCAACAAGCCTCTGCTCGTCGGTGACCAGAATCCTCATCTGTTGGCGCTCCAGTTCCTGACCGAGAAGATCGAGCGTTGGCTTAGGAGCCAGACAGATGAGTTGGGCCAACGTGCACTGCTGGTGGCAGATCACAGCCACGAGCACGACCAGTACGCCTTCGACCCAATTCAGAGAATGCAGGCCGCCGGGGGCCCGGTCGGAGGGCACAGGGGGCTGAACGTGTCGCTAGACCACATCGTCGATGGCGTCTATTTCGCGCATTCAGAGCGAAGCTGGGGGATCCAGCTCGCTGACATGGTGGCGTTCGTCCTGAATCGATCGGAACGGATCAAGCGTTCACCTGGAGACCCAAGGTCGGATCGTGCAATACGGATGCTCAGGCGGGAGCACATATCGCCTCAGCTTCAAACGTGGCGAGAAACCTGGCCGAGTAGCTGAGGGAGGGAGGCAACCGGGGCCCGCTTGAGCAGGCCCCGGTGCTGGATGGACTGATGAGCCTCGGTGACCCGAAGCTGACGAACAGCCCGAACTGAATGTACCCGACCCCTGCGACACGATCCACCATGAATCCGACGTGGTCCTCTATGGGAGGGGTAGCGCAGATCGGGCGCCGGCTGCTGGCTGGCACCAGGATCAGAAGCCCGAAGACCCGCCACCCCGTGTTCGTCTTCCGGCTCCACCAGTTCCTCAGCGCTGGCGGCGCCGCTCACGCCACCCCCGAGGCGCCCGATGACCGGAGCGTCACGATGCGGGCTCAGCGCTTCGTTGCCAGGTGACCCGCGGCATGAGCCGTGGCCTGTCGACGGTGAGGGCATCAGTGCGCGCCTGCCGGCGGACTGGTTCGACGCCGATCATCGGCTGCGGGACGCCCGGCGCGACGACGTGCCTGTCGCGCTGCAGGTAGCCGCAGACGGTTCCCTGCACCACTCGGAGGCCCCAGATGGAACGCAGACCACGACTGGGGCCTGGCTCACGGCCGTGGGCGACCACACGATGAATGTGGAAGCTCTGGAGCCCAAGGACTTGGCCCTTCTGGTGAGGGCGGCGCGAGGCGAGGCGCTGTCCAACACGATGGCACGCAAATTGCTCGGGTCGGACGCGCAGGAGGCTCGCAACGCCTTGCAACGGCTCAGGAACCGGGGACTGCTCCAGCAGAGGGGGTCGGGCGCAGGGACGATCTATGCACTGAGCCCGGAGATCACGAGCCCTGACGGGATGCGGCGCGTGCCCAGGGACGATGATGCACAGGTGCTGGAAATGGCTCGCCAAGGCCCCGTAACCAACGCCAGTGTCCGGGCCCGCACCGGACTCGGCCGCGCTGCGGTCGTGCAGATCTTCAACCGCCTCGTGACCAGCGGCCGGCTTGAGCGCCGCGGATCCAGGCGAGGCACCCACTACGTGCTCGCTACGACGGAGTCCAACCATTCTGGTTCCGCGGATCGCATTTCAACACAAAGAAAATGACAAGTTATGAATGGAACTATGAAACCTCAAGAATCTAAGTATCGACTCTTTCATAACTTGGGTCATTTGTTTCACGCGCCCTTCTGCTGATTCCGCCTGTTGAGCCGACCGAGTCGAGGCTCCGCCAGGTCGACCAAGAGTTCGTTCGCCCTCAAGGCATCGAGCCGCACATCGCGACGCGACGAAACCGCCGTGCCGGTTCGCGTCGACGAGGAGTGGCCCTGCTCATGCGCCAGCGTCAGGCTCCGCCTGCGGGTCGGGAGCAGTGTGCTCGGGGGTGAGCCAGGGTGGGTGAAGCTCGAACTCCTCCATGGAGAAGGGCTCGGCCTCGAAGTCCCGGAAGTAGTTCGGAGCTGCGCGGCGACGAAGGTGTCCAGTATGCGCCCCCGGGCGGTCCCGTCGAGCTTGAGGGCCTCGCGGCCGGCGCCCATCAGCCACGCGGCCAGACCCGAGTCCGTCACGTAGCGCTTCGGTGTCGACGTGAGCCGCTTGAGCCGGCGGGTGTGCCATGCGGGCACGTCGTCGAGGAGGCGCAGCACCCGGAGCGTCTCCAGATGCAAGCCCGCAGCTAGCCATTGAGACCACGCCGTCGTGTTGCGAGGTGCGGCTGGAGTCCACCTCTCGATGATGCGCCGATCATTCTCATGGTGTTTCAGGTTGCGGCGTGATTTCTGGTGGCATAGATTGACCGTATGGACGCCGAAGCCGTGACGACCGTGCTGACCATCGTCGGGACGTCCTTCGGTGCCATCCTGGCGGCGCTGATCACGCTGATGGTGGCCTCGATCCGCATCCAGCACCGCGACAGCACCACGACCCGCCAACTCATCACCGACGCCGGCAAAGAGAACCGAGACCTGATCGAGAAGGCCAGCAAAGAGAACCGGGACCTGATCGAGAAGAACCGGGACCTGATCGAGAAGAACCACGGCACCGTGATCCGCATCCTCAGCGACACCCGGGAACGGCTCGCACGCATCGAGGGCCACCTCGGGATCGGCTGGCCCGCACCGGACGACCCCGAATCCGACGGCGACAGCCGCGAGGCTGCTTGAACCGCTGCGACGCTCAGTCGTGTACCACGTCTGTCGGCGTGAGCGACGGCCGGTCGCGTTCGTCGGCACCGCGCTCCCGCAGTTCGGGGACACCCCTGGAAGCCAGTGACGGGGCAGCCTTCCCGCGGCGGTGCTCGAGATGCGCCCGGCAAGGGCTCCGAACCCAGTTCGCCCTGAACTGACCCTCGCCTTGTGCGAACGCAGCGTGGGCGAGCGCAAGAGGCCGGCTTCGGTGGGCTTCCTGGAGGGGGCTCTCAGAGGGTTCGGCGGCCTACCCCGCCAGGATGGCGGTTACCTCGGCGTCAGTCAGGCGGCGGAGGATCCTCGGCGTGCAGGTGACGCTGCACTCGTTCTCGATACCGAGGATGAACCGCTGCACCCCCGCCACCGTGCCCCCAACGCCCGGCGCCGACGGATCGGCCCGACCAATGCACGGCGAACTCCACCGGTGGATGCGACAGATCGGCCATGATGGGCGATGTACCTGCGGCTTCCGGGCTGGAGGAACCTCTACGACGAAGAGGCCGACCTAGCTCAGCCGTTCGACACTCCTGTCAGTTACTGGATGCCGATTTCGTAAGCCCACCCTCCGTCATGGGCCATGCGGCTTCCCCGAAAGGTTCGTAAGGCGACTCAACCTGTCGCGGGCTGAGGCGTTAGCCAGGGCAAGTGGCGCTCGCACGCCTCCAACGTGAAGGGCTCGACGTCGAAGTCGCGGAAGTAGGTCGGGTGCGTGACCCTGATGGCCTCCTCGGAATCCGCGCCGAGCAGCACGACTTCCATGTGCGGCTGGTCCGCGTACTGGTGCTCTCGCTCCTCGTACATGTCGACCGCCTTCTTGCCGTCACGGAAACGCTCGATGTTCGCCAAACGGAGCTTGGACCGATCGTAGGTCAGCAGGAAGTGAATCGTCTTGCCTCTAGCCATGATTGCCCTCCTGTCGGATTGCTCCACGGACAATCCTAGACAACGCGGCTGCGTTGGCGTCAGCGAGTTCCAACTCGAATCGCCCACCCGGTCGAACGCCTGCCTCGGCATACTCGTACGACTGCGAGAGCAGGCGCAGCCACGCATGGACCTCCTCCGGACCTTCGCCGCTCTTGTAGTCGATGCCCGTGAGCGCCGAGAGATCCTCGACGTTCGCGGCCCAACGATGCTGCAGTTGTGTACGCAACTGGACCTCGATGCGCAGGCCGCGGTAGCGGGTCCACAGGTGAAGCGCCCGGTAGCCGGAGTCACGCGGCCTCGCAACGTAGTCGCGGACCTTGTCCTCGGTCCCGTTGCGGCGCCTGCTATTGGCCATGAACCGCTGCTGTGCTCGCGCGACCTCTGCCTGCGTCGCAAACACGGCGCGACAACCACCGAGATCCTGGAGGCTCGACAGCTTCATGGTGGGCAGCCGCCGTAGCTTGTCCACAACGGTCGGCATCCGCTTCAGGCGCTGCGTGAGCTCCACCACGGCCAACCCCTCGGTGTGTATGCAGGATCGCAGCCCCATGCGGGCACTGATCATGGGGATGCGGTGCGCGCTCCGAAAGGCCTCCACCACCCGGGTCGCTTCACGGAGTTCGTCAGCTGACGGCAGCGGCTGCACCCCGATCAGTGCGCAGCGTCCTGCCGGCGCGGTCGATCTGACCCCTCGTATATGCCAGCTCACCGTTCATGGTCTCCGACCGCGACGATCCATGGACCTAAGCACCTCCCAAGCAGCGCGGGGGCCCGAAGGGACCCCCGCTCGGCTCCCCAACGGGGGAGCCATCAGCAAAATCGATATTACATAGAACAGACTGAAGACGCAACACGCTGTCTCAAGGATGGCCGATCAGGACTTAGCAGCAGAACACGCTGGGAGGTGTGTAATGCGCTGCCAGTATCTGAGTGGGTGACTCTAGGCGTCCAGGATCGTCGCGACCTCGGCGTCGGCGAGGCGGCGGAAGGCTCGGCGGCCGTTGGCCCGGTCTAGTACTGCGGCCTCGAGGCCGATCTCGGCCACCAGGATCTCCAGCTTTATCGGCTTTGAGCGCTCGGTCGGTGCCGTCAGAACAGGGGTTCGAGGAGGTCGGCGTCGGCAGGGTCCCCGCCCGGGCGGCCGTCGGAATCTGCAACGGCCCGACTGGGCGACGCAGTGGGAGTCAGGGCGGTGAGATGGATCGGCTTGGACAGGTCGACCCGGACCGCCTGATGCACGACCGAATCTCCCAGTCGCAGACTCCGCGACCTGGCATGGGGCACCGAACCCGGGGGCACATCCAGGCGCTGCGGCCACCACAGACAGGACTGCATCTGGCGCTCGTCGCGCGAGATGTTGAGCGACAGATCACCGAGCATGCTCGGAGGAATCTCAGGATCAACATCGGGAGCGATCTCGGCCATCAATTCGAGGGGATCTTCGTCGGGATGGGCTCCGAAGGAGACTTTGAACGACTCGATCTCATCGAAGAGTTCATCTAGGCCGTCCCCAACGACAAACTCCTCCACACGCTCTCTCATGGCGGGATCGAAGTCGCCCCGATAGAGCCGCTGCACGAAGGGCCAGCGATCTCCGTTGATCGTGCTCAGCACATCCTCATCGGCTGGGTACGGATAGGCACAGGCGTTCGGCCAGCCACGGCCTGAGAGCCCGCTGGTCCCAGGCGTCCCCAGGCTCGTCCGGTACGCCTCGGCGGCACGCCGGAACTGGGCGTAGAGCCAGCCCGGTCGAGCCAAGTCCGCCTGCAGCAACCGTTGAAACGTCTCGTGTCCCCTGTCAGTGGTCTCAAGCACACAGAACACGGACTTCATCAACACGCTCTGGTGCATTCGATCGGACTGCGCAGGAGACTCCCGTTCAGTCCCGGACTCTCCGCTGGAGTCCTTCCAGAGGCTGCCGACCCCGTCGCCGACGAAACGACGATCGCCCTCGGTGCTGGGCTCCTCAAGGGCTCCGTAAGGCAGACGGATGATCCGGTGGAGCGCCAGGGCCGCGCCGAGCCAATGAGGAAGCACCGAGGCAAGTCGTTCGGCCTCTCGATGGACCGCATGGTGCCAGGAGGCCAACTCCTGCACCTCGTCACGGCGGCGCTCAAGGTCCAGCGTGTAGCGGTAGTGGAGGATCGACACGACCGCGAAGCTGGTGAGCACCAAGCAGCCCGAGACCACCGACAACACGATGATCAGCCTGTAGCCGCCGGAGCGAAGAAAGCCGATCTGCTCGGTGAAGTTCGCGTCATTCAGCACGGCCACGGCAACCGCGGTCACGTAGACGAGCATGAGGACGGCCGACAGACGAAGCGCCGAAGTCGTGTTTTCCCTGCCGATCATCAACCACACACTCACCGCCATCAACGCGACCAGCACGACGATCAGCAGCGGTGCCAGCGCGGCAGCGTCAGCCTCCAGCAGACTGCGGATGGGGCCATCCGCCAACAGCAGCCAGCTCGCCGCGCCCAACAGGACGGCCGTGCCGACGATTAGGTGGATCTGCCGCCGCTTGGTATCGCGGGGCATGTTCAATACCAGCAGCGACAGCACGAGCGCTGTGGTGATGAGCACCCACACCCGACTCAGCCACCACGAGTTCTCGACTATGTCGGTCTGCAGCACATCCCAGCCGGGCAAGACCGTCCAGCACAACAGTGCGAGCAGAATGCCGTAGGCAAGCAGGTACGGCACCGCACGCGACATCTCGACATCGGGACGGAGCCGATCACGCCAAACGGAGCCCAGTTCCGCCATCCGTTGATGGCACTCCTGTAGAGCCCGGTCGGCTCGGCGCTTGTGCTGATCGAACTCCGCGGTGAGGCGTTGCAACAGGTCGCCGTCGTCCCAGCCGAGCGGGCGCGTGTCGCTTGGCCCTGTGGAATCGACCTCGACCGTCGACTCAAGGCCCCCGATAGAACCACCATCCGCAGCTGGCTCGGAGTCATCAACGGAACCGATCGAGTCCGTGACGGGCTGCGGCTGCTGCCACCCAGGGGCGTCCGCCGCCGACCCATCGGCTGACGACGACTCCCATCCAGCGCACTGCTGCATCGCCGCTTCACCGCCGAGCCAGCGGTAGACCGACCCAGGGTCGTCGCTGGCCCCGCTGGCACCCTCAGGGACCGATGCGAGGTACCGCTTCGACACCGCCACGTGACGCTCGTCGCCTGAGGCGTCCTGACGGACCCTTCGGGCGTGCTCAGAATAGTCGGCGATCCCGAGGATTCCCTGCACGAGGTCAGCCCAGACATCGGGCACAAAGACCTCGACCGGGCGCGGTGCGCGGCCACACACGGGCCCAGTTGCGGGGTCGGTCGCACCCGCCGCGGCATCCGACGCGAACAGCCAGGGAGTCTCGGAACGCCAGCCCGCGGCCATCTCATCGAAGGCTGCCGACATCTCGCTGCGGCCCCGGTTGCGCAGGCGCGCCGGGAAACGGCGAAGGTCGCTAAGGAGGCGTGCGCCGAAGCCGCGCCAGAAGCTCGACCCTCCGACGGACTCGGGCGGCGCATGGTGGTGCGGCTGCCAGCGCAAAGCCGGAGGGTGCAGCAGCGCAACCGCTTGGGCGATGACAGCTTCGGGCACGGGCGTCCGCATTGCGCCGTCTGGCACCGGCAGCGACTCACCCCGCTGCATGGCCTCCGCCGGCGACGGATGCGACAGCCGTGCCGTACGCACGAAGGATCTTGCCAGCACTACGAGCGGTGACCCTGTTCCGGAGGCCGTCGCTCGAATAAGCTCGAGAGCGGCGCCGTCAACGGTCTCCCACAGCCCGCAAAGCGACGCAATCTCCACCGCGGCATGCAGGCCGAACTCTTCGTTGTCGGACGCGTCGAGGGGCCGCGCGATCGCCGACGAATGTCGGCGATCCTCGGCAATTACGACGACTCTCGTATCTGGAGTGCCGCTGAAGGCGGCTGTTCCGGGCGAGTCATAGGAGCTGACCGAGACGCGGTGGTCCCACGCTGAGGCGCCCACGCCGGCCAAGCGCCGGCTGAGCCGTACAAGCTCTGAAGCCGCCTCGGCGAGGTCGCTTCCCGCACGGTCGTCCAGCGTCTCGGAAAAGACGGTCACAATGTCGAGGCGGTCGATCCTGCCGGCACGGTGCAGAGCATCGAAGAGATCGTCGGCTGTGGAGACCCCGTCGGCTACTCGCGTCACCTTGAGGCCGGACTCAGTGGCACAGACCACCAGCAGAGGCTTGGTCGTGCCCTGCGCGGAGAGCACGCGCAACTCCTCCAGCCCCGACACGATGGGATCATCGCGCTCGTCGTGCAGAACGACGACGGCGCGAGGGGTCTCGCCGTCAGCGCAGGGACTGGCCAGGCGCCGGTAGTCGAACCCTGCGTGGAGGCTGCGGCAGGCCGCCGCTCTAGAAGCCTTCATCGGCGTCGCTCTCAAGGCGCTGCGCTGCGGCGTCGCACGCGATCGACAACTGATCGAGTGCCCGCGACATCGGCCGCATGAGGCCGATCCAGAGCGGCGCTTTGGTGATCTTGGAGAAGTCCTGGCCCCAGGATGCGATCTCCGCATCGGACTTTCGCTGGTAGATGTCGAGGTTCTTCTTGAACACGCCGGACAGCCCGACGGCGCGTTGGTACGCGCCGCTCTCGTCCGCCCCGGAATCCACCGAGCGCTCGATCTCCTTGAGGTAGGTATGGGCACCGACGATTGAATTCCCACGGTTGCCAGTCTCGATCCATGAGTCCAGCACGGGGGTGAGCTGCGGGTAGGCCGACAGGTCCGGTGCCGACCTGCCGAGGTCGCGCAACGCCTTGTACGGCTCCAAGGGATCGAGGCTCCCGGTGACTCCGATCCGCATGTTGGCGAGCGCCAGTGCCTCCAACACCTGGCCCAGCCTTGCGAACTTGTCGCTGGCCTCGGTCAGGAAGGGGAACGGAAACTCCACCGGATCGGGTTTCTTGGCGCGAGTGCGTACAGCCCGGCTGCCATCGCCGATGTCGATATGGCCTAACAGTACCCCGGTGAACCAGCCGCGGATCATGCACATCAGCATCGACTGAGGAACAGGCACGAACTTGTCGAGAGGCTGGCCTCGCCGATGACGCCAGAAGGAGAATCGGGCCTGGGCGAGGCCGGATGCCTTGGCCCAAGCGTTGGCAATCGGCTCCAGCAGCGACTTCATCACGAGCAGCGAATGCGGGGCATTCAGCGTCGACGTGATGTCGATGTACGTCAACGACCCATCATTGCCGAGGATGTCGGCAAGACTCTCGTCATCGACACCCTGGCCCAGCAGCACCTGACGGACCTCGCCCTCGGCATCGTGTCCCTGGAGCGGTATTTCGCTGAAGAATCTGCGGTGGCTCGCCCCGCCACGACCCGGATGGACCATTCCCAACAGAGCGTTATCGATGTCGATCAATGGCGCAGAAGCCTTGATGGCGCCAGAGAGTTGAGTAAGGAATCTAGCGGTGTTGGCTCCTGCGTCCTGCTGGGACAACCCCTCGGCGAAGAGCGCCTCGGAGCCGAGATAGGACCGCAGCGTCAAGTCCAAGAACTTGGCGAAGGGCGTGCCCCCGCGGTGCAGCCACCGGGCGGAGCGACGCCGCAGGTCGCCGATGCCGGTCTGCGCCTTGACCTGCAGGCGGCTCGCCGTGCGCATCGGATCCAGCCACTTGGTCTGCGGCCACCAGTCGTGCTGCACACTCAGGCATCGCAGGCTGTTGTAGTTGCTGTCGGAGACACCGGGTTCGGAGGCGACGAAGCGCCCATCGATTCCGGCATTTCGAACACTGCCTCGTTGCTGTTGCACGGGAAGGTCAGGAAACGTCTCGGCCATCAGGCTCGCGAAGTGCTGCGGGTAGGTCTCTGCAGCGATCAGGGTGAACTCCCCTGCAGGGGGCTCCAGCGACCTGGGCGGAGGCCCATCGCCCCAGGCAGGCCACGACACCACCCTTTGCTTGTCCGCCGTCGCCGTTGCATGGGAATCCGATAGAGCAGCCGCCAAAGGCACAAGAAGCCGTTCCGCTACCTCGGGACAGAGGTCGGCAGCACGATCGTTCAACAGCTCATCACCTACGAACTTCGCGAGGTGGACCGCGTCTCGAATCGCGTCCTCGAGTGCCTGGTCATTGGCATCGATGTTGCCGCTAGAGTCCTCAAGCCGGTCGCGGTATTCATGTTCCCATCCGCCGTGCCACTCTCGAAACTTCGCGGCGTCGTGGCGGAGATCGGGGACGACATCCTCCTTCAGGTGGACCGCGGCAAGTTCGCACAAGGACTTGGCTACATGAAGGCCTCGGGTGGCGACTTGATCCTCGACGGCGTCAATGAGCTGCCCCTGAATCGCTTCTGCCCATCTCTCTGCTGCAACGGCCACTGCCGTGCCGTACGCTCTTGAGTATTCCTTTTGGGCTTGGTTGACCGCGTCGCGAATGTCGGCCATCCACTCGCCGACGGTGCGCCTGCCGCCAACACCGACGCCCGCCAACTCCATTGCACGATCCAGGAACTTGTTTTCGAGCGAGCTGTCGGGGCGCATCGCATCGATAATCTGATTCTCGTTGGGCCCGAACTCCGACAGCCCGGCCCGACGCAGGAACGAGTCGCGGTGCTCTTGGGCGATAGCGCGCGACAGCACGTCAGGATCGGTTTCATCGAGATCCTTGGCGATACGGCGCGCCTCCTCGGACGAGGCGTGGTAGTCCGCCAGCCACCCGTTGGCGTCGCGGGCGAGCCGCTGAGTGACGTAGTTCTCGAAGTAGTCGGCCCCGATGCTCACCCTTGCAAATCCCAGCGCCGAGAACTGGGGGACGCCCGCGTCGACGCCACCCTCGTCGACAAGCACCGGTCCAAGAATGTGCGCCCTTTCTCCCAGCTTCCAGTTCCCCACCGTGTACGACACGAAACTGGACTTCGCGGCGGAGGCGGTCACCCATGAAACGAGCGACCTGCCGGTCATCTCGAAGGCGCTGTCGTGGGTGCCGAAGTTGATTCCCTCGGCGTTCGTGATTCCCACCAGGAACGGGAACGAAGGTCCACTGCCCGCGATCAGTCTTCCCGCTCCAGCGGTCGCAAGCACCGGATTGGGGGACTGCTGGGGCGAGTTCCTTCGCCACATCCCGTTCATTAGCTCCGATGTGGCCGCCAATGCGTTGGGCTGGACTCCCCCGGTGGTGGCACCTCCAAGCGAACCGAATACATCGGGGGTGTAGAGCACCGCGAAGATGTCATCGCCAGCGGTGCCGTCGGCCCGCAGGATGTCGCAGACCAGGTTGAGCAGCCCCGCCCCGCTGCCGCCCGCGAGCGACGACACCACCACGATGTGGACGTTGGAGGCCTCGAAAGGCTGTTTATCGGTGACCTGATGGTAGAGCTTGCCCAACTGCGGCTGCACATCGGCACCAAACAGCCTCGCAATCCGCGCTTTCAGCTTCGCTTGGATTGTGGCGGCGTAGGCCATGGCGACCGTCTGGCCGATAGCTCGCTCCTGGCCTGCACCGATGTGTAACGGCACCCCCACTCCCACCGGATCGACACGCCATGTGGCCATCGCTTCATGGAGGCCGGGCTGCAGGTCGAGCGCGTTTTGGACCCCTGCGAAACCGATTACCTTGTCAATGAGGCCGACATACTCGTCGGGAGGCAGTTGCTCGACGCGGTCGTTGATCTCATTGCCGTCGGCCACGGTTGGCGTGTCGATGTTGACGAACTGCCAGCCTGTCGGCAGCGGGCCGTCTATTCCGTGTTGGCGCAGCCAGCGATGGAGGTCGCGTTTGAGGAATCTGAGCGTCTTGCCGCCCGATCCGCCTAGGCCTACGAAGAGGAACCTGCTGTACATCTGATCACCTGGACCTTTCACTTCGCAGCGGCCTTGGTTCGGTGCCGGTGCCGCGCTGACCGCTGAGATCTCTGAGCGCGTCAGTGAGCATTCGGCGAACATCGGCCCGCTCGCTTGGGGCTCGCGGCGCGAGGACAAAGGCAATACCACGGGGCTCCGCCGCGCCGCTACGGCTGTCGAGAGCGATTACGGCCAACTCGGTGAACCGCTCAGGCGTCAAGCCAGCCCGCTTTCGGGGGTCCGCTGGTCGGACGGCGACGACACGATTCGGGCCCGCGCTCACCTCTCCCCAGCCGCCTCTCAGCAGCGAGGTGATCTGCCACCACTTGGGGTGCTTAGCAGCGATACGCAGTTCCTCGGTTCGCAGCCGCTTCTGCCTTGAATCACCGCTCACCGGGATGGGCGGGTGGTCATCGAGGTTGAAGCTCTCGATCTCGGCAGAGCGGAGCCCGCCTCGAGAGTCTCGGTAGGTGCTGATCTCGAACCGGCGTGCATAGAAGTTGCTCGCTGTCGGGAGCCGATTCTTGAAGGCGACCACGCCGTAGAGCAACAGCCAACTCAGCATGACCGCAACCAGCGTGATCAGCACGGCCAGCCAGAGGACGCTGCGAGGCCAGAGATCAACCGAGTACTGCACCTCCGTGACACCCGTCAGAGGCTCCGTCCAGCCCGGAACCATCCATTGCGCCTCAATCACAACCGTGCCGTCATCTTCAATCCGGTCGTTGGGCAGGGCATCGCTGGTCACGAAGCGAACTTCCGTCAACTCCTCGCCGTCCTCGAACCTCAAACCACGCCCGTCATTGAGCAGTATCGAAGCCGGCAGGAAGCGCCAGTCCGGCGCGAGCAATCCGGTTCCGGCTGCGAGCGTGAGCGTCAACTGACCGTCAAGGCCACGCCACGTCGACGAGCACCGCAGGGTGGCTTCGAGTGGCTCGGAGGGCACTTCGTCGCCGTCAGCGTTCATCAACTGCATGGGTGCGGATTCGCACTCCAGCAGCGGTGAGGGGAGCGGCAGTTGTGGCACCGCCACGAAGTGCACTGCGACAAGTGCCGGCCCGCCGCCTGGTGCCAGCACCACAGTCAACGCGAGTTCTCCCTCGGTGCTCCAACCGGCTGGTCCGAGCGACTCGCTCACCACGCGCAGCCTCAGCGGCGAGTCTCCGCTGCCAATCGTCGTCTCTTCGAACCTGGCACCGCCAGGTGCTTCGACGTAGTACGCGAGCCTGTCCGCGGCGACTGACGCCTCGACGGTTAGCGTCCCCTCACGAGGCGGTCCGATCTCACAGGCTGCGGCCGCAACCCGAAGCGGTGCTGCCGCCTCGATTCGGGGCAGATCGTCCTCGAGTCCGCATGTCAGCCTAACGTCTCCAAACTGCGGGATGATGACTCGCTGCCACACCGGCAGGAGCGGCGCGCCTTCTGCCGGCTGCCACTCGACAATCACCGCCACCTCGCCAGCCGCAGGCGGCATCTCCGTAAAGGAGACCCATTCACCCACGATCCGGATCTGCCGCGGTCCGTCCCCGACGCTAAGCGTCAACGGTCCCTCGATCCTCTCGCCTTCGGCATTCTCCATGTGGTAGTCGGGGCCGTCCACGTCGACGGTGAAGGTGCCGTCGGCGGGTGGCATTACGACGCACTCGCTGGTCACAATCCGCCCCTGAGGTCCGTCCGATGCCCCGACTCCGGGGCCTCCAACCGCCGCCCCGGGCCTGCCTGCTGCCGCGCCGTTAGGCACCACGCCCTTGCAGTCAAGGGGGGATTGTGCGGCTGGCGGGACCTCCATCGTCTCTTGTGCAGCGGGCTGCGGCGGAACATCCTCACTGGGCTGCCACTCGGCGGTGACCTTCACCTCGCCCGGCTGTTGGGGCAATCTCTCGGGTGCCATCTCGTCGCTGACGATCCGGATCTGCCGCGGTTCGTCCCCGCTGCTGAGTGTCAACGGTCCCTCGATCCTCTCGCCGTCGAGATTCTCCATGTGGTAGTCGGGCCCCTCCGTCACGTCCTCGACATCAACGGTGAGCGTTCCTTCGTCGGGAGGTGCCACGCCACACTCGCCAACCACGATCCGCGCCCGCGACGGGGGCATGTCACCAAGGATGCCGCCCTCGACGCGTGGGAGGTCGCCCGGCTGACTGCACACGACCGGTTCGTCCGATAGGATGTGGGGGCGCGTGGTCACGTCCACATCTACAGCGAGGCGGCCCCGATCCCCCCACAGGACACCGGCGTGCTCGGGAGTCAGGTGGCCTAGTGCCGCAGTCATCTGCGTGGCCTCGCCTGCCCGGACAGCCTCAAACTCAAACCGAGCGTCCGACCCGAGCCCGCAGTCGGCGTACCGCATCGGCGACGCCAAGGCTTCGGACTCCAAATCGAATGCTTCTACCGGGCAATCGAACGGGTCCATGTCCACACCGAGGATGTATGGCCGGTCTTGAAGCAGCACTGTGGCCACGTTCCCGCTGCCGTCGGTGGTCGTTCCCGTCATCACCAGGGGCGTGTCGACGGGCTTGGACCAGCACGAGAGCGAGACCTCACCGATGTCGCGGCCTCCGTCAGCCACAACCTCGATCAGGAGCTCCCAACCCGCTGCCAAGTCTTCCAGGTCATCCGGGTTCAGACCGATCCGACGCGATCCGGCGCTCGCCTCAGTCCACTCCCCTGGGCCGAGCCGGTAGCGGTCAATGGCACCGCGGTAGGAAAGGACCTGGATCTCGTCGATGTATGCGCCGGCAGGCAGATTGTCGCTCTTGCGCCGATCGCCCCCAGATGTGTCGCAGTCGCTCCATCGCAGCAATCCCCGAGCAGGGAGAGTTGCTTCGACAATGGAGTTGATCAAGTCCGCGACGTCCTCTACCTGGTATACGTCGCCGTTGGGCAGATCGGCAGTAGGGCAGTCGGCGTCTACCGGCCTGCCCGCGATCACCCTTTCACCGGTCATGATGCCGATGATGTCCAAAGAGAGTTCAGCCATGCGTCGCTCATGGCGGTCACTTGACTGCAGCTTGCCCTCGAAGCTGTCACCGAGGAGCACAACGCTTGTGGACACTCCCTCGGCGCTGTACATCGGCGCGGTGACGCGGCATACCGTGTCGCGCAGGTCCTCAGCCTCCTGAACCTCCTCGGCCGTGCTGCCGGGCGCCGTGTCGTGCAGGCCGTCGGTGAACCACACGAGGTGGCGGCACGACTCCTCACGGGCGTGGTCGACGAAGACTTGGAGTCCCGCATCCAACGCAACGCCGTAGTAGGTGGAGTCTCGGCCGGGAAGCGCCTCCGCGATCTCGTCATCGCTCGGGTGGCGCTGACCGTTATCGGCCGCCGGCCTGAACCAAGCGGAATGCAGAAGCGGAACCTCGTTGAAGCCAATGAGCGCCACATGCCAGCGGTCGTCGCCAGAGAAGTCGCTGCGAATGGAGTTCAGAGCCTGACTGCGCCTTTCGCCGCCGGGATCAACGGAGTTGAGGGATCCGGACTGATCCATCAACAGCAGCAGGTCGACGGCCTCACATGCTTCGCTCGCTGACTCCGGTGCGACTTGGGCCGACGCCGGCGGAGTGTCGGCGACGCCCAGCACACCTGCACCGGCCAAGGCGGCGAGCGCCAGCACCGATAGGGCCGCGCGTCGGTATCGGCGGTGGGAGCTACTCGGAATCGAGATTGAGCGACAGGCTGTGCTCACAGCAGCCTTGTCAAGTGAAGAGCGAAGCCGAACATGTGCCATATCCCCAATGCCCATGCCAGACCTGCAATCCAGGGGATCAACCTCCGAGGTGAGATCGGCCAATCGCGGTAGCGCTTGGTGGCCCGATACGCCTTGTCATCGGCCATGAATGCGCCGAACGACGCCACGCCGATCAACGAGCCTCCGACGAATCCACTGAGATTGACTGCAGGATCGCACGTCGCCGCCTTGCCGCATGGCATGAACTCTCCGCCCATGAACAGCAACGCCGCGGCTACCAGCAACATCAGAAGCGTGACCGCAAAGAACAGCGCGGGCGGACGGCTGGCGGGTCCGGTGCGCCCAGACCGAGAGGATCGGGCCGTCCGTCGCGGCGGACCGTCTCCTTCGGACGGCATTGCCCTCTTTCGACGCGGTGGGAGGTCGTCGTGGACGGGCGGCCGTGTCGACGCGGTGACGCTAGCCGGCCGCTTGTTGCCTCGGCGCGGGCGTGTCGTCTCCCGTGCGGGCGGTCGAGGCGAGGCGTCTTGGCGCCGGGGCGCCGGAGGATGCCGGGACTCGCCCTCTCGCCTTGGAGGTCTGTCATCGGACCATGACTGGCTCACGGAACCGTCGCCCGCAACTACCCCGCCACCCCAGGGCCCCGCTGGGCCCTTCGCCGCCCTCCGTGACGAGCAACCAGCTTTGATATTGCGACGCCAGCGCCGTTCAACATGGCTTGTCGAGCCGTACCCATCCCGGCCAGCTGACACCGCGCCGCGAGGATCGTCGCATTTGCAGCCCGTTCGTCACGACTCAAGGAATCAGTCGTAGCGGCACGAACAGAAACTGCACGGGCGGGCAGATTAGCCGTCATAGACAGGGACGGCAATCGAGCCACCCGACGGCGCGGAGGCCGCGCCGTCCCCGCAGCGCTCAGCTGACGCCTACCCGTACTCGATGCCGAAGAAGCGCCGCTGCACCCTGCCACGGACCCGCCGCCGCGTCACGTCGGAAAGCAGCAATCGGTCACCGGCCTCCATGCCCGAACCGGGCCTCGTCATCCTGCGCGTCAAGGGCCCTCGGCCGGTCGAGATCGACGCCGGGGCGAGGGTGGACGCCGCGCACGGTCACCAGATGGAACGGCGGCGGCTCCAGCGTCTCGCGACGCTTCAGGGCGTCGTCCAGTGTCTTGGCGATGAAGGCGCTTACGCTGAGGCCGCAGGTCTCGGCGGCGCGACGCACCTGCTTGGCAAGCTGGTCATCAAGCGAGATCGTGGTTCTCATGATGCACAGCATCATATCTCTTCATCACTGCATAACGTAGTCGCCCCAGGTCGTCAGACGCCGTGATAATCGAGCCTTGGCGAATTCGTGGGGAGCGGGGTGGTTGAGGGTCCCTGAGTAGGGGTCGAGTCGCGCACGATCGACGCCCGGAACCGGCAGCGAGTCCGGCTCGTGCTGATGGCCGACGACGACGAGGCGCCGCTGGAGCCCACTCCTCGATGATGCGCCGATCATTCTCATAGTGTTTCAGGTTGCAGCGTGATTTCTGGTGGCATAGATTGACCGTATGGACGCCGAAGCCGTGACAACCGTGCTGACCATCGTCGGGACGTCCTTCGGTGCCATCCTGGCCGCGCTGATCACGCTGATGGTGGCCTCGATCCGCATCCAGCACCGCGACAGCACCACGACCCGCCAACTCATCACCGACGCCGGCAAAGAGAACCGCGACCTCATCGACAAGGCCAGCAAAGAGAACCGGGACCTGATCGAGAAGAACCGAGACCTGATCGAGAAGAACCACGGCACCGTGATTCGCATCCTCAGCGACACCCGGGAACGGCTCGCACGCATCGAGGGCCACCTTGGGATCGGCTGGCCCGCGCCGGACGACCCCGAATCCGACGGCGACAGCCGCGAGGCTGCTTGAACCGCTGCGACGCTCAGTCGTGCAGCACGTCTGTCGGCGTGAGCGACGGCCGGTCGCGTTCGTCGGCACCGCGCTCCCACAGTTCGAGGACGCCCTGGAAGCCGGTGACGCGGCAGCATTCCGCAGCGGTGGTTAGCAGCATTGCAAGACTTGGGATAGCTATCATGCAAAAGTAAGGTTAGCGGCGCTGCAAAACTTGGGTTATCCGGTAGGGTCGTGCTCATGAGGCGTGTAGGGCGTCACTTGCAGACTCGAGTCTCGGAGGCTCTCGACATCTTCCGGGTGGTTGTGCTGCACGGTGCCCGGCAGAGCGGCAAGACCACCCTCGCGAAGCAGATCGTGACCGACAGGCGCGGAACCTACGCAACCCTCGACGACGAGCAGACGCGGCTGGCCGCGCTGGAGGATCCCCGCACGTTCCTGGCCAACCAACGCCATCCGTTGGCCATCGACGAGATCCAGCTCGGCGGGGACCGCCTGGTGCGGGCCCTGAAGACCGTCGTGGACGAGGATCCGGTGCCCGGCCGCTTCCTGCTCACAGGTTCGACGGACTTCCTGTCCGTCCCCACGATCAGCGAGTCGCTCGCCGGTCGAGCGGCGATCCTGCGGCTGTGGCCGCTGTCGCAGGCGGAACTGCACGGCACAGCGGGCTGCCGTCTCTCGGACTGGTTCGAGGTTGGCGTCGAGCCGGGGCACGCCTCACCCCTGACGCGCCACGACTATCTCGCAATGCTGTGCCGAGGCGGGTACCCGGAGGCGGTGGAGCTGTCCGGGAGGGCTCGCCGGCTGTGGTTCGAGAGCTACGTCGAGACGGTGCTGAGCAGAGACGTGGCCGAGCTCGCGGACATTCGTCGGGCGGACTCGCTGAAGGCGCTGCTGCGACTGGCCGCAGCCCGCACTGCCACCGAGTTGAACATGGCCGACTGGTGCGGCCGGCTGGGAGTGGACCGCAGCACGCTGGAGTCGTATCTGGGGTGGCTGCGCATGGTGTTCCTCATCCACGAGGTCCCCTCGTGGAGGCGAAGCCCCACAGCCCGCGTGATCCGCCGCGCCAAGCTGCACCTCGCCGACACGGGTCTCGCGGCCGCGCTGATGAATGTCGACGCCACCGGCCTGCAGCCCGCAACGGCCGCGGGCGGAGGGGCTCTGCTGGAGACCTTCGCGGCCAACGAGATGGCCCGGCAACTCTCGGCCGGCAGCCAGCCGATGCAGCTCCACCACTACCGCGACGGCGCCGGACACGAGGTCGACCTTGTGATCGAACGCGCCGACGGTGCGGTCGTCGCGGTGGAGGTGAAGCTCACCGCGTCGCCGGGGCCCGGACATCTCAAGCACCTGGCCTGGCTGCGCGACCGGCTCGACGCCGCGTCCCCGTCGGTGTTCCGGGCCGGAGTCCTGCTGCACACCGCCGACCGCAGCTACAAACTCGGCGACCGCCTCTACTCGGCGCCCATCGATGTGCTCTGGCGCGACCCGGACCAGCACGGACCATAGCGGTCGCCTGCCCGCGCTGTTACGGCGGCGACACCTTCGGCCGGTCAGCCCCAGAGTCCGGCTACCGGAACGGCCTCGATCCCGGCGTCCAGGCCGAAGCGGCGCGGCCCGGTATGGAACACGACTCCAAAACCGCGACGGACCACCAGCCCGCAAAGAATCCAAAGGCCGCAAAGAATCCAAAGGCCGCAAAACTCGGCTGGCCTTCGAGGCCACGCCGTCGTGACGGAGATTGCGGCCTAGGCGTCCAGGATGGCAGATACCTCGGCGTCGGTGAGGCGGCGGAAGGCTCGGCGGCCGTTGGACCGGTCGAGGACGGCGGTCTCGAGGCTGGCGGCGCCGAGGGTGCGGTCGGGGCCGGCCAGAGCGGCCACCGCGGCCCGTACGGCGTCGGCCAGCCCACGGGGGGCGTCGGGCAGCGCAGCCGCGCAGCGCTCTGAGATCTCCTCGGTCTCGCCGCCCAGCACCACCCAGTCGTCCTCGTCCACCACGGTGCCGTCATAGAGGATGTGGAACATCTGGTCGCCGCGGCCGTCGGCGTCGAGACCGATCTCGGCCACCAGGATCTCCACCTCCATCGGCTTCATCTCGTGGGTGAAGACCTGCCCGAGGCTCTGGGCGTAGGCGTTGGCCAGGCTCCGGGCGTCCACGTCCTCGCGGCTGAAGGCGAAACCCTTCAGGTCGGCGTGACGCACACCGGCAATGCGGAGCTGGTCGAACTCGTTGTAGCGGCCCACCCCCGCGAACGCGATGCGGTCGTAGATCTCGCTCACCTTGCGCAGCGTGGCGGAGGTGTTCTCGGCGACGATGGCGATGCCGCCGTCGTAGCGGACGGCGACCAGGCTGCGGCCCCGGGCGATGCCCTTGCGGGCGTAGTCGGCCTTGTCCTTCATCACCTGCTCGGGCGGCGCGTAGAAGGGCATGGTCATCGCCGGCCACCTCCCCCGTCCGGGAGCAAGCGCGAATAGGCGGCAGGCCATCGCGTCGCAGTGGCGCCATGCCCGCTCTTGTTCGCTGCGCTCACGGGCCGCTCGGGCCACGGCCTCGCCCGTATGGGGCGGATTCGCTTGCCAACTCGCTCGGCCTCTGGCACCGCATTGAAGGGCATGGTCATGACGCGCCCCCATCGGCCTCGCGGCGGCTGCGGTGGCGGCGCACCAGCCGCTCCGTGCGCCGGCGCAGCTCGGCATCGTCGATGCGCCGGTACCCGTCGGCGTCGATCACGGCCACCACCGGGAACACGTCGCGCACCGGGTCGGGGCCGCCGGTGGCCGAATCAGCGTCGGAGGCCACGAACAGCGCATCCAGCACCAGGTCGGTGGCCGCGGCCCGTGCCATCGACGGGCGGAAGCCCAGCTTCACCACGATGTCGGCGTGCAGCGATCCGGAGCCGGTGGCGGCATGGTCGCGCTCCTCGTAGCGCCCGCCGGTGACGTCGTACTCGAAGATCCGGCCCCTGGAGGCCGCAGTGTCGAAGCCCGCGAAGATGGGCACCACCACCAGGCCCTGCATGGCCGCCGGCAGGTTGGCCCTCACCATCTGGCCCAGCTGGTTGGCCTTGCCCTCGAGGCTGATCGGCGTGCCCTCCACCTTCTCGTAGTGCTCGAGCTGCAGCTGGAACAGCCGCACCATCTCGGTCGAGGGGCCAGCCGCGCCGGCGATGGCCACGCCCGAGTGGCGGTCGGCCGGGAACACCTTCTCGATGCGGTGGTTGCTGATCAGATGCCCCGCGGTGGCCCGCCGGTCGCCGGCGAGGACCACCCCGGAGTCGTAGCGGACGGCCACGCAGGTCGTCCCGTGCGGGATCTCCGACGGCGACACCGACGGCAGGCTCCCGGAGGCCGCGTCCGGCGCGCCGGCGTGACCGCCGGAACGGCTGAGACGCAGAAGCGCGGCGAAGTCGGGGCCGGGATCGTCGTGCGGTCCGAAGCGGGGCAGGCTCACCCGCCGGCCCCCGTGACTCTGTGCAGCCCGCCATCCAGCAGCATCGCGTTCCTGCGGTCCGACGTCACTCGCCGCCCTTTTGGATGTAGCTCTTCACGAAGTCCTCGGCGTTGGTCTCCAGCACCTCGTCGATCTCGTCGAGCAGGTCGTCGAGCTGGGCCTTGATGTCGGAGCCCCGCTCGGACGCGGGGGGCGACTCCTCCACCGACTGCTCGCGGGGCGACGGGGCCGGCCTGCGGATCTGCTCTCGTTCGGCCACTGGGTTCCTCCCGGCTCGCTGCTTGGATTCGACTTGTCCACAGAGGTTACGCGCCCGCGGCGCCCAAGCGGCGCAGCAGCTCCATCGCGGAGCCGCACTCGTCGAACATGTCGCCCACGTGGGCGACCGTTCCCCGCGCCGGCTCGGCCATGGAGACCCGCCGCAGGGAGCCCTCGCCCACATCGAAGACGATCGAGTCCCAGTTGGCCGCCACCACCTCGGACGCGAACTTCTGCAGGCAGCGGCCCCGGAAATAGGCCCGGGTGTCGGGCGGAGGCTCGGTCATGGCCCGGGCGGCGGCGGCCTCGTCCACCAGCGTCTCGAGCCCGGCCCGGGCGGCCAGGGACCGGTCCGGGCGCAGGTCGTGGTACTGGATGTCGAGGGCCCGCAGGCGGGCGTCCTGGAAGTCGAGACCATGACGGTCCCTGAACCCCTCCAGGAGCCTGAGCTTGGCCACCCAGTCGATCTGGGCGGCCAGGGTGGCCGGATCGCGCTCCAAGCCGGTGAGCACCTCCTCCCACCGGGCCAGCACGTCGCAGGCGACCGTCCCGCCGACGGCGTCGGCGCCCCGCTGCTCCACGTAGGCGCGGGCCGCGGCGAGCAGCTCCCACTGCAGGCCGAGAGCGGTGATGGTGGCGCCGTCGGAGAGCTCGAGCGGCTGGCGCAGCGAGAGGTCGCGGCTCACCTGGCGCAGCGCGGCCACCGGCGTGGCGAACCGGAACTCGCGACCCATCGCGTCGTCCTCGGTGAGGGCCATCACCAGTGCGGTGGTGCCGACCTTGAGGAACGTCGCGACCTGCGACATGTTGGCGTCGCCGACGATCACGTGAAGGCGGCGGTACTTGGCCGCGTCGGCGTGGGGCTCGTCGCGGGTGTTGACGATGGGACGCTTGAGGGTCGTCTCCAGCCCGACCTCCTCCTCGATGAAGTCGGCCCGCTGGGTGATCTGGTAGCCGGCCTCGTCCAGGCGCATCCCCGCGGTCTCGATTCCCATCTTGCCGGCGCCGCAATAGATCTGGCGGGTGACGAAGTGCGCGGTGGCGTTGGTGACGATGCGCGAGAACGGCACCGCCCGGCTCACCAGGTAGTTCTCGTGACAGCCGTAGCTGTTGCCCTTGCCGTCGGAGTTGTTCTTGTAGACGACGATCTCCTCGCCCGGCGGCAGCAGCATCCGGACCGCCTCCATCGAGCGGGCGGCGATGAGCTCGGCGGCCCGGTCATAGAGGACCGCCGAGAGTGGGTCGGCGCACTCGGGGGTGGACAGCTCCGGGTGGGCGTGGTCCACGTAGTAGCGGGCGCCGTTGGTGAGAACGGCGTTCACCAGGTGGGTCTCGATCTCCGGCGCCAGCGATCCCGCGGGTGCGCCGCCGCGTGCGTCGTTGGCGGGGGTCTCGTCGGTGAAGTCCCAGCCCACCGCGGCCCGACCGGCCTCGGGCGCGTGACCGTGGGCGATCAGGTAGGCGTTGATCAGCAGCGACGAGGCCGAGATCGGGTTGGGCTCCGCGGCTCCCCGGTGGACGATGCCGTACTCGGTCTCGAGCCCGAGCAGCTTGGCGACAGCCACGGGCGGGACGCTACCGATCCTCGGGAACAGCCATGGCGCCCGACGCTACTGAGAGTTGGGGGACGTGGGGCTACAGGATCGGGCTAGAGGATCTGCGAGAGGAAGAGCTTGGTGCGCTCCTCGCTGGGGTTGGTGAAGAAGTGCTCGGGCGTGCCGGTCTCGACGATCTGGCCGTCCTCCATGAAGATCACCCGGTCGGCCACCTCGCGGGCGAAGCCCATCTCGTGGGTCACCACCATCATGGTCATACCCGAACGAGCCAGTTCCTTCATCACGTCGAGCACCTCAGAGATCATCTCAGGGTCGAGCGCCGAGGTGGGCTCGTCGAAGAGCATGATCCTGGGCTCCATGGCCAGGGCCCGGGCGATGGCCACCCGCTGCTGCTGGCCCCCGGAGAGCTGGCCCGGGTACTTCTCGGCCTGCTCGGGTATGCCGACCCGCTCCAGCAGGGCCCTGGCCAGTTCCTCAGCCTCGTCCCGGGGCCGTTTGCGGACCCATATGGGCGCCAGGGTGATGTTGTCGAGCACGGTGAGGTGGGGGAACAGGTTGAACTGCTGGAAGACCATCCCGACCTCGGAACGGATCCTCTCGATGTTGCGCACGTCGTTGGTGAGCTCCACGCCGTCCACGACGATGCGGCCCTCCTGGTGGGCCTCGAGGCGGTTGATGCAGCGGATCCAGGTGGACTTCCCCGAGCCCGACGGGCCGAGAACCACTACCACCTCGCGCTCTTTGATCACCGCGGTGATGCCGTCGAGAGCCTGGAAGTCCCCGAACCACTTGTTCACTCCCTCGCACACGATCATGTCGTCGCGGGCGGCGAGCTCCTCGGTCAGGGCGGTGGTGGCGTCGCTGACACTCATCTCGTGTCCCCCAATTCTCTCGGTCGTGTTCCGGCTGGCATCACCGCTCCCCCACTCCTAGCCGCTTCTCGACACGCTGGCTGTGCTTGGACATGTTGTAGGCGAAGATCCAGTAGATGAACGACACGAACAGCAGCCCCTCGCGCTTGACGCCGAGGAACTCCGACTGGGCGGAGATCACCTTGTCGGCGATCCGCAGGAAGTCGAAGATCCCGACGACAGCCAGCAGCGAGGTCTCCTTGAAGGTGGCGATGACCTGGCCGACCAGCGGCGGGATCGACACCCTCAGCGCCTGGGGCAGCACGATGAACAGGGTGCGCTGAACGGTGGTGAGCCCGACGGCGTCGGAGGCCTCGTACTGGCCGCGGCGAACGGCCTGCAGGCCGCCGCGAATGTTCTCGGCGAGGTAGGCGGCTGAGAACAGCGCGAAGCCGATGGTTGCGCCCGCGATGTCTACCAGGGACATGTTCTGGGGAAGGAACAGGTTGAAGATCAGGGTGAAGAAGAACAGCAGCGTGATCAGCGGCACGCCCCGGAACACTTCGATGTAGCCGGTGGCCAGAACCCTGAAGATCGGCAGATTGGAAGTGCGGGCAAGCGCCAGGAGCACGCCCATCGGGAAGGCCAGCAGGAGGGTGAACACGGCCACGATGAGGGTGATGCCGAAGCCGCCGATCAGGGCGTCGGTGGGCGTCTCGACGGTGGACGGCGAGTTGACCAGGGTGACCATCCAGTGGAGCACGGCCATGGTCCCGACCCACGCGGCCACGAGCTTCATCCGCTGGGAGCGGTCCCCGGCGAAGTGGTGGGCCAGCAGGGCGACCACCGCCAGCAGCAGGAAGCTGATCCGCGCCTTCTGCAGCATCGCGTACCAGTCGAAGTACGCGGCCACCCAGTTGAGCACGGCCACCGCCACCAGCACCACCGCCGTGATCCTCCCGGCCTCCCCGATGCGGGGGTGGGTCAGGTACCACACCACGAGGCCCCCGAACACGGCGAAGAACACCGCCATCGGGATGTCGGTGGACAGAACGTGGTCCCAGTCGAGGTCGGGGTCGCGCAGCACGGCCCAGTACAGGACGAAGGGGGTCAGCACCCAGAGCAGGTTCAGCGGCACCCGCAGCTTCGGGCCTGCCCGTGCCGCCCTGAGCATCCGCCCAAGCATGAAGGCGCCGACCAGCAGGGCCCACATGACCGTCCACGGCAGCCTCGTGGTCATCGCGACCGTGCTGCCCGGCTCAGCGATGAACTCGCCCTCCAGGAAGGCGTAGTGCCCCCACGGGTACACCCATCCCGACAGCACCATCACCCCGGCGCCGACGAAGAACACGTACATGGCCGGCACGAACGTGTTGCGCCGGCGGGCGTCGCCCAGCCCGAACCACAACGCCGCCCCTGCGCCGGCGAGCACGGCCACAGCCAGCCACCACCAAGCCCGGTCCGACATGGCGTCGGCGAACGACTCCCGAACGATCTCGCCGGTCGCGTACTGCTGCACGATCAGCACCCCGCCGCTCGCCAGCACGAGCACCCCGTGAGCGATCCTCGGCTCCGTGGCGGCGCGCAGGTAGGTGCCCTGGAAGTTGAACCAGACGGCGAGAGCGAGGTTGGCCAGCAGCAGCGCGCCGAGCACGGCGAAAGCGTTGGCGTCCAGCCAGTCGACGAAGGAGTCGCCGGCCGCCGCGGAGAGGTCGCGGTGCAGTGCCATACCCTCGCCGTCGACCACCGCGGAGGGCTCGCGCAGCAGGATCCCCACGGCGATCACGGCTCCCGTGCCCATCAGGTTGATCGACAGCTTCTTCACCGAGATGCCGGCGCCGGTTCGGGCCAGCAGCCCTATCGACAGCCCCGAGAGCACCGCGATCGCCCCGACGCAGACCCAGATGCGGGCGTACTGGTCCTGGGGGTAGGCGTGGGTGAACAGGAACCGCATGTTCGTCTTGACGGCCCGCCACGTCCGCTCCTCGCTGAACATGAAGTTGAGCAGGCCGCGCACCACCAGCAGCACGAGCAGGGAGAAGACGACGGTGAGCAGCGAGTTGACCGCGGAGGAGAACAGGTTCCGGCCCAGCCACTCGCCCATGGACAGGCTCGGCTCCTCGGGCTTCTGGGCGGGCTCGGGCTCAGCGGCCCACGCCTCCGCCGGATCCACGGCCGCAGCTGCCGGATCGCCCATCGGCACCGTCACCTCAGAACTCCAGCCATCTCAACGCTCCAGGCATCTCAGCGCTCCACGATCTTCATCCGGATGTTGAAGAAGTTGACGACCACCGAGATCGTCAACGAGCAGGCCAGGTAGAACAGCATCCACAACGAGACCACCTCGAGCGTCTTGCCGGTCTGGTTGTAGACGATCTGGCCCACCTGGACGAAGTCGCTGTAGCCGACGGCGATGGCCAGCGACGTGTTCTTGGTGAGGTTCAGGTACTGGTTGCCCAGCGGCGGGAGTATCACCCGGAACGCCTGGGGAAGGATCACGCGGCGCAGCATGGTCACCCGCCGCAGGCCGACCGCCAGCGCGGCCTCGGTCTGGCCCTTGGGAACGGCCAGGATGCCGCCCCGCACTATCTCGGCGATGAACGAGGCGGTGTACAGCACCACGCCG